>Ga0153915_10004088_pt1 | contig 13425 bp, 15 predicted proteins | sample Opewatmetagenome_2_FD_107003 | JGI IMG/M metagenome (GOLD analysis project Ga0153915, IMG submission 107003) | Freshwater wetland microbial communities from Ohio, USA - Open water 3 Core 3 Depth 3 metaG | ecosystem: Environmental > Aquatic > Freshwater > Wetlands | place: USA: Ohio, Lake Erie... | reverse complement strand
CCTTGAGGAATTCTTCAAAATCCCGATCTGTAGAATTATATTTCAAGTTTGGCAAGGCCGGAGCCATCCATTTCGGCATTATCTCATCCCTAGGATATTTTTCGGCCTTAACAGGTTCTTTTGCTGCCGGCACAGGGCAGGAGTTGGTTGTAAAACCTATCCTTTCGCCATTATGATTAAAGATTATTTCATTGATAAACCACCCCAGATGACGCCCGTTAATCCCATACACATGTCTGTCCTCAAAGATATAGGCAACCGAATGCCCGTCCAAGAGGTATATGGTTTCATGGTAATCATCGGTTATATAGGCAACTGCATTTCCCTCCCTGTTAAACAGTGTTTTTTCCATATGCCATTCCTACATAGTAAATCATCTCTTTAACCGGTTATACAAAAAGCTTATCTACTTGGCATACTCAACAGCCCTGGTCTCTCGTATCAATGTAACCTTTATCTGCCCAGGGTAGGTAAGATCCTTTTCTATCTTTTTTGCAATATCTTTACATAGGATAAAGGATTGATCATCGCCCACCTTCTCTCCCTCAACCATTATCCTGATCTCACGACCTGCCTGAATCGCAAAAGATTTGCTCACGCCGTTAAAAGACATGGCAATTTGCTCCAGGTCTTCAAGCCTCTTAATATAGGATTCCAGCATTTCCCGCCGGGCGCCGGGTCGCGCGCCGGATAGGGTATCAGCCGCCTGCACCAGCACATCCAGGATGGAATCAGGATTCAGATCCTCATGGTGTGAGGCAATCGCATGGACAACATCATTAGATTCATTATATTTTTTTGCGAGATCAGCGCCGATAATCGCATGAGCCCCTTCAACCTCATGATCCACAGCCTTGCCGATATCATGGAGCAATCCAGCGCGTTTGGCTTTTTTTATATTCACACCCAGCTCCGCTGCCATAACACCACAGATAAAACTTACCTCCCTGGAATGCTGAAGCACATTTTGCGCATAACTTGAACGGTACTTCAATCTGCCAATCAACTTTATAAGTTCAGGATCGATCCCATGAACGCCCACATCAAATGTTGCCTGTTCTCCTGCCTCTTTTATGCTGGCCTCAATTTCTGCCTCTACTTTTTTTACAATCTCTTCTATTCTGGCAGGATGTATCCTGCCATCCTCTATTAGCCGTTCCAATGATATTTTAGCGACTTCTCTGCGAACAGGGTTAAAACCGGACAATATAATAGCCTCCGGCGTATCATCAATAATAAGGTCAATACCTGTAGCCGCTTCAATAGCCCTGATATTGCGTCCCTCACGCCCGATTATCCTGCCCTTCATTTCTTCATTGGGTAAATCTACAACGGATACAGTCTTTTCCGCAACATAATCACCTGCATATCTTTTAATGGCTAGGGCCATAACTTCCTGAGCTTTTCGTTTCGCAGTTTCTCTGGCCTCGTTGTCCACTTTGCGTATCAATTTTACAGCGGCATGCTTCGCGTCTTCCTCCATAGACATGATAAGTATTTTTTTTGCCTCTTCACTTGAAATGCCTGCCAATGATTCAAGTTGATAACGCTGTTTGACTATCATGTCTTCATATTCAGCCTGTTTTTTCTGTAAATCTTCTTCTATTTGACCGATATTTTTTTCACGTTTAAAAATCTGATTTTCTCTGGCTTCATATTGGCTGATCTTTTTATCTAGATTTTCTTCCTTGTGAAACAACCTTCTCTCGAGGGCCTGAAGTTGTCCTCTTTTCTCCTTTGTATCTTTTTCAAAATCAAGTTTCATCTGATAGATTGTATCTTTTGCCCTGAGCATTGCCTCTTTTTTAATGGTTTTTGCCTTGCTATGGGCATCATTGATGATCTTGTTTGAATAATTATTAATAGATTCGAATTGTCTTTCAATAATCCTTTTACGTATCCAAAAACCAAAAAAAATCCCTATGATAAAGATCAGGATTGAAATGATAATTATCTGAATTATTGTCATAATAGAACTATCTCCATATTAAAACCGATAAATCGGGGGAAAATCCATTTTTATCAGGTTTAAATCTTACATAAAGTTTCTTCACAATGAATAACTTGTTATGGAACAAAAACTCGGTGCTTTATATAGTAGGCCTAAAAAGAACTGCATTGCCGCAAGTATTTAAGGCATTAGTATATTATGAAACAATCGATCTCCATAGGCCGACAATTTCAAACTGATGTCCAACAGATCGAGATAGTGACAAATTTATCTTTTTAATATTATTTACTAACCGAGGAATCAAGGGAATGCGTTTTGCTAAGATTATTTCTACCCCTGATAAAGGGGACGCGGGTTTAAGAGACAGGTGTATGATCTCCCTTACAGACACAATCCATAATTTTAAAACCTATTTATAATATTTCTTAAAATCAGTATCAGATATAAGCGCAGAATAGCGCCTGTATCTTAAATAGGTTATTAATTATAATGCCGTTATTCGCATCCTTCTCCTATAAAAGGCTTATTCCTCAGTTTTATTTTTCCATAGCACTTATTTAATCAAGTATAGAGAATGTAAATTTTTTAACTTATAGTCGAATTTATATTATTTATCAAAGTATTTGATCTCTTTCGGATCTCAGTTATCAATTCATCTCGTTCTTTTAATATCTGGAAATAATCATTTGCGATATTAAGGGCGACAAGGATGACCTTCCTTTTTTCTGAAAGACTTTCAGAGTTATTGTCAATCTCCTTAACCTTTCCATTCACATATTCAGCTATTTTATAAACCTTCTCACTATCTTCATCACTTTTTATAACATATTCATTCCCAAAAATATGTACTGTTATAGGTTTTTCCAAAGCGGTTGCTCCATAGATTTATAAATCCATCTTGCTTATTTTATCGAGGATCAATTGTAATCTGACCTTTGTTTTATCCCTTGTATTTTTTAAATTGTCCAATTCCCCTCTAAGATCCGCAATATTTTTATCCTGTTCACGGATCTTTACCATCAATGATTCCTTCTCCTCTTTCAATGATGATAATTTAGCTATAAGAGCCCCAACCTTTTCTTCAAGGATTTTAAATTGATCTACATCTTCTTGATGTTCCATGTCACTCCTTAAGTATAATTTTTTCTATCCCTTTTATAACGCTTTTCCTCGATGAACCAAGGTCAAACATATTGACAAAGGCTAATCGATCATGCTTGTAATAGGTTAAATTGTCGATATTTCTAATAATATCTTCTGGGGTAAAAAAGTCAATAAAAAAGGCAAGCTTATTGCTTGCCTTTTTTACCAATAATAAAATCAAATTACAGGATGTTTTCTTTTTTATGTCATGGTTTGAATTGATGATTTACTGGGCTTTTTTACCAACCTTTATCCGCATCATGGCCCTCTTCAATGCGGCCTCCGCCCTTAAAAAATCGACATCCTTACTTTCTCTATTTTTTGCCAGCCGCTCCCTTGCCCGATCCATGGCGCGCTGTGCCCTTTCCAGATCTATGTCAATGGCCTTCTCTGCAGAATCTACCAGTATAGACATTTTGTCATCTGATACTTCAGCAAAACCATTTGTAACCGACATGTGCTCCCATTTATTGCCGTCATAATAACGAAGTTCCCCTGGAATAATACCGGAAAGGAAGTTAACATGCCCCGGCAATATGCCGAACTCCCCTTCTATTCCAGGTGCAATTACTGTATCAACTTCCTGACTTGCTAAAACCTTTTGAGGGGTGATGATTTCCAAAAATAATTTTCCCATCGGTTAATTACCTTTACTTATTGGCAGCGGCTATTTTTTCCGCCTTTTCCTGTGCCTCTTCAATGCCTCCAACCATGTAGAAGGACCCTTCTGGGAGGTCATCGTGTTTGCCTTCAATAATCTCCTTGAAACCCTGTATCGTCCCCTTTACCGGCACATATTTGCCCTTTATGCCCGTAAAAACTTCTGCCACATTAAATGGTTGTGACAGGAACCTCTGTATCTTCCTCGCCCTGGCTACCGTTAATTTATCTTCATCGGATAGTTCATCCATCCCCAGGATAGCAATAATGTCCTGAAGATCCTTATATTTTTGGAGTATCTGTTGAACCTGTCTTGCGACATTGTAATGTTCTGCTCCAACATAATTAGGGTCAAGGATGCGTGATGTGGAATCAAGAGGATCAACTGCCGGGTAGATACCCAGTTCCGAGATAGGTCTGGAAAGAACAACTGTTCCATCCAGATGGGCGAATGTCGTTGCTGGGGCCGGGTCAGTCAGGTCATCAGCAGGGACATAGACACATTGCACTGATGTAATAGAGCCTTTTTTAGTGGAAGTTATTCGTTCCTGTAATGCACCAAGGTCTGTCCCCAATGTGGGTTGATAGCCGACCGCTGATGGTATCCTTCCCAAAAGGGCGGAAACCTCTGAACCTGCCTGGGTGAATCTGAATATGTTATCAACAAAGAGAAGCACATCCTGCCCCTTTTCATCACGAAAATATTCAGCGGCGGTCAGTGCTGAAAGTGCTACCCTTGCCCTGGCGCCAGGCGGTTCGGTCATCTGACCGTAGATTAATGCGGCCTTTTGCAATACCCCTGATTCCTTCATTTCAAGGTACAGGTCATTACCCTCCCTTGTCCTCTCTCCAACACCGGCAAAGACGCTGATACCGCCATGTTGCATGGCAATATTATGAATCATCTCCATCATGACAACCGTCTTTCCCACGCCGGCGCCGCCGAACATGCCCATTTTGCCGCCGCGGGGAAAGGGCACAAGGAGATCGATAACCTTAACGCCTGTCTCAAGGACCTTTACAGAGGTATCCTGATCAACAAATGACGGCGCCGGACGATGTATGGGCCGGAATTCGGTCGCATTAACAGGTCCTTTACCGTCTACCGGTCTGCCCACAACATTAAGTACCCTACCCAGGATAGGTTCTCCTGCAGGCATAAGGATTGGCGTGCCGGTATTCTTGACTTTCATGCCCCTTACAAGCCCGTCAGTAATATCCATGGCAATGCATCGGACAATATTATCACCAAGATGCTGGGCAACCTCGATAACAAGGTTATCCTCGGTATCATCAATAGCAGGGTTTGTAATATGCAATGCCGTTAAAATCTCCGGTAATGCCCCTTCAGGAAATTCAACGTCAACAATCGGACCGGTAACCTGTGTTATTTTTCCTAGATCCATCTTTTAATCAAGACCTCCTTTTCATTAAGACATTCAGGCATTTTTAATCGCCTCTGCACCGCTGACGATATCCATCAACTCTGATGTTATTGCCGCCTGTCTTGCCTTATTGTAAATCAATGTAAGATCCTCCACCATTTCCTTGCAATTTCTGGTGGCGTTATCCATAGCAGCCATCCTTGCAGCGTGTTCGCTGACCTCATTCTGGAGAAAGGCATTTAAGATCTGAACGCCTATATGTTTCGGCAGGAGTTCAATGAGAAGATCCTTGGCGCTTGGTTCGTATAGATATTCCTCAGCCTTCCCGTCTATTTTATTCTGATTTTTCGGAGGTTCAATAGGAATCAACTTGACGAGTGTCGGTTCTTGCCTTGCCATCCCCATAAAACGGGAATAAATCATATAGAGTTCGTCGATCTCATTGTTCATATATCTGCTTATAAAATCCATGGCCATATGATTAATAAATGAGATATCGACCGTCCCATATACCTGAACATGACTCGCGGTAATGTTATATTCCCTTTTGCGAAAATAATCTCTCCCTTTTCTACCCACTATTGTCATGGCATATTCTCTGCCGACTTTTTTCTGTTCTCTGACCCATTTTTCAGCCATATAGATATTATTCATATTAAAACTTCCGCAAAGGCCTCTGTCAGATGTAAACTGAAGAAGTTCGACCTTTGATACATCCTCCCTTTTCACCAGTAAAGGATGCACATCGGAATCAATACGACCGGACAGTCTTTCCAATACATTGGAAAATTTATGCGCATAGGGTTCAAAACGCTGCATCTTGTCTTGGGTGCTCCGGAGTTTTGAAGCAGCTACCATGTTCATTGCCCTGGTAATCTGCTGGGTCTTTTTTACCGCCCCTATCTTATGAAGAATATCTTTTAATGTCGCCATTTATGTCTTCTCAATCTCATGTATCATCTGTCAGTCTTGATACTTTAACCGACAGATCATTAAGCTTTTTTTGCCTTTCACAATCAAGCGGAAACCCGGAAGGCGGACTTGAATTCATCAAGGGCCTTTATTAGATTTTGTTCGAGGTCATTGTTTATCTCGCCGGACTTCTTAATTGTATTCAAAAGTTCGGGATTCTTGTCCTGCATGAATTCCAGCATACGGTTTTCATATTCAGAAACAGCCGATTCGGGCCATTCATCCAGATATCCCTTCGCGGCAGCAAAAAGGATCATTACCTCTTTTTCTGCCGGCATCGGACGATATTGTGGCTGCTTCAGGACCTCCACAAGCCTTCTGCCCCTATTAAGCTGCCGCTGCGTCGATTTATCCAGATCACTGCCGAACTGGGCAAATGCCTCTAGCTCCCTGAATTGGGCCATTTCGGTACGCAATGTCCCGGCTACCTTTTTCATGGCCTTGGTCTGTGCAGCGCCGCCTACCCTTGAAACCGATAAACCTACATTTATTGCCGGTCGCACTCCGGAAAAGAAAAGGGCCGGCTCAAGATAGACCTGCCCATCGGTAATGGAAATAACATTCGTCGGGATGTAAGCGGAGACATCGCCAGCCTGGGTCTCGATTATAGGCAGGGCTGTAAGCGTACCAGCGCCCAGTTCATTATTGAGCTTAGCCGCCCGTTCCAGCAACCTGGAATGGTTGTAGAAGATATCGCCCGGGAATGCCTCCCTTCCAGGCGGCCTTCTCAGAAGAAGTGAGACCTGCCGGTAAGCTACGGCCTGTTTTGAGAGATCATCATAGATGATAAGGGCATGTTTCCCATTATCTCTGTAATATTCGCCAATGGAGCACCCGGCATAGGGCGCCATAAATTGCTGGGTGGCCGGATCGCTGGCGCAGGCAGCTACAACGGTAGTATATTTCATGGCGCCTTCTCGCTGTAGGATATCAACAACCTGTGCCACAGTGGACTTCTTTTGTCCGATAGCCACATAGATACAAAAGATGTCCGTGTCTTTTTGATTCAGGATAGCGTCTACTGCTATTGCCGTCTTACCAATCTGCCTGTCGCCGATAATCAGCTCCCTCTGGCCCCTGCCAATTGGAGTCATGGCATCTATAGCCTTTATGCCAGTATACATCGGTTCTCTAACCGGCTGACGCGCGATAACTCCGGGGGCTACCATTTCAAGCCTGCGAAATTCCTTGGCGTCTATAGGTCCTTTACCGTCAAGGGGCTTACCGACGGCATCTATTACCCTGCCAAGCACCGCTTCCCCGACAGGGATCTCCGCGATTCTGCCGGTCCTTTTGACAAGGTCGCCTTCTTTGATTTTAGAATCATCTCCCATGATGGCTACCCCGACATTGTCTTCTTCCAGATTAAGACAGAGTCCGAAAATACCTCCGGGAAATTCAAGCATCTCCATTGCCATGGCCTTTTCCACACCATAGACACGTGCGACACCATCTCCCACGGACAGGACTATCCCTGTCTCACTGACCTCCATCTTTTTTTCATAGTCCTTAATCTGTTCCCTTATGATCTGACTTATCTCTTCAGCTCTTATCTCCATAAGTCCTATTCACCTCTTCTAAAAGATTCTCTAAGCCCTTCGATCTGAGCCCTTACGCTGCCATCCCAGTAAGTATCGCCGATCTTTACAATAATGCCGCCAATAATATCCGGATCTTCGATAACCTCCGGCTTAATCGATTTGGATATTAATCCTTCAAATTTCTTAACTACCTTATCCAAGGTTTCCTTTTTCAAGGGCCTGGCGGTAATAATCTCCGCATGCGAAATATTAGACATTTCATCAGTAAGCCTTGAATAATATTCATTTATTGATTCTATCGATCTGATCCTCTTCTTATCCAGGAGCAGATTTAAAAAATTTTTAACCATAACGGAAAAACCGCACTTATGCAAAACTCTATTAAGGATATTTTTTCTGGCATCTAAGGCAAATACAGGGCTTGACATGGCCTGTCCGAAATCGGGATTGTCTTTATAGCAGTTCACAAATTCATTAAGGTCCCGGCCATATTTTATATATGAACCGTCTTGCTGTCCCAGATTGAACAGGGCCTTGGCATACCTTCTGGCTAGCCTTTCATTACTCAATTTATCCTACCTACCCTTTCAATAAATTCATTAATCAGATCGTCATGATCCTTTTCATTGATCTCTTTTTGAATAATATCCGTTGCCTGGCCTATCGCAAGTTCAACAATTTCCTGTTTTAATCTGTTTCTTGCCGATCTGATCTCCTGTTCAAGGGCCACTTCAGATTGTTCAATAATCTGTTTCACCCTCTCCGTTGCCTCAAAAATAATCTTATCCTTTTCAGCCAGGCCCTCTTTCCTGTATTCCTCAAGGATATCCCTCCTCTTCGCCTCGAAATCCTTGAGCCTTCCTTCGATATCCCTGTATTTTGTCTCAGCCTCTTCCTTTTCTTTTTTCAGGTCTTCAAATTTGCGGTGGATATCATCACTTCGAACCGACAAATAATCCATTAGTCTGGCCTTTTTAATAAAAACAAAAAGGATGATAACGAGCAGGGTGAAGTTTATAAACCGATATAGAAGATCGAGGAGGTCTGCGCTCCTATCCTTTTCATGACTGCTATTGGCGCCCGATTCGTTAATATCTGTCTGTGCTGCGGCCTTATGAGTGGAATATGCTGTTTCTTCTGATATAGCCGCGCGGCAAAATATAGAGCAAAGAAAAATAAAAAAGAGAGCTGACAAGAGATATCTCTTTCTATAACATCCTCTTAACATTAGATGCCCCTTCCAAGAAATTTTTCAGCTAAATCCGTGGAAAAACTTTTTACCTCTGCATGGAGAGAATCTCTGGCTTGCAGGGTTTTTTCCTCTAATTCCAACCTGGCCTTGTTTATTTTTTTTTCAACCAAAGAATAGGTTTCCTTTAACATTTTATCTTCGTCTTCCATGCCCTCGCATTTCAGAGCATCTCTATTTTTAAAGCCCTCTTTCCTTGTGCTGGAGATATTGGCTTCAAGCTCTTCAGAATATTTTTCAGTCTGCCGCATGCAGGCTTGAGTCTTATTTTCAGAGGATGATATTTCTTCTTTTCGTTTATTCAGGATATTGCGGATAGGACGGAAGACTATCACATTAAGCAATAGTATAAGAAAGAGGAAATTGGCTATCTGGATAAATAAAGTATAATTTATTGTCAGCATAGTAAGTATGTTTTTATAGGTTTGTTTAAAATTGTTTTTTATATCAAAAAATTGGATTAAAAAGAACCTTATTCAGTAAATATCCCTAGACATTAAAGGGCTCTTGTTCAATTCCAATAAATTAATTATTTAGTCCTTCGGGTTTAAAAATTCATTCTTAATTTATGGCGATTAATTTTTTCTCCTTTTCCTTTTCTACTTTCTGCATACGACAACTGCCTTCAAATATTACACCTTCATCAATAACAACTACAGGGGCCTGGATATTGCCAAAGACCTTACCCGGGACATGAATCTCAACCCTGTTTTCAGCAAAAATATTGCCCCTTATTTCACCGCTGATGATAATATGGTCTACATGGATGTCGGACCTTATAACAGCTGACTCGCCGGCTATCAGTGTGCCGTCGGTAAATATTTCTCCAGTAAAATGCCCATCTATACGCACTACTCCTTTGAATGACAGCTTTCCGTTAAACTCGGTGTTTCTGCCTAAAAAGGCATTAATCTGGTCTCGGTTTTTCATTCCATGACTCTTGTAATTTTTTTGAGCAAAACAAGTAACATATAGAATTATTCATTGCAAGTAAAAATAAACAGTTATTGAAACATAAAACGCCTTATGCTGATATTCATAAGAAGGCCCATCCCCAGCATCGTAGCTAAGACTGATGATCCACCATAGCTGAAAAGAACAAGAGGAATGCCGACAACCGGGAAAAGACCTATAGTCATGCCCACATTGATAACCATCTGCCAGAAGATAATGGCCGTGATCCCTATTGCCAGGGTGGAACCGAACTTGTCTTTGGAATTTTTCGCTATGCTGATCCCCCTCAAGACCAGTAAAATATAGAGTACAAGGAGGATGCTCGACCCGATAAATCCCCATTCCTCCGACCATACGGAAAATGCAAAATCCGTATGCTGTTCCGGCAGAAAGTGAAGCCTGGTCTGGGTCCCTTTTAGAAAGCCTTTTCCTGTTAAAAGTCCTGAACCCACGGCGATCTTGGATTGTATGATATGATACCCCGCGCCTAAAGGGTCGCTTTCAGGATTAAAGAATGTGTAGATGCGTTTTTTCTGATATTCCTTCATTGAATAGTAGACGGCGAAGGCTGCCGGAATGACTGTGGATGCAAGGATAAAGAGGGATATCCATCTGACCTTCATTATGAGGATTATGGAAAAGGCAATAATGGCCAGTATCAGCGCACTCCCCAGATCAGGCTGCATTTTTATAAGGAGACAGGGCAAAAGCATCAGGAGGAAGGGTTGCCACAGGTCCCTCAGACGGTAGTCAGGATACTCCCCGTGGGTTGAAAAAAACCGGGAGAGGATGATAACAATGCTCAGCTTGGCAAGTTCGGAGGGTTGGATGTTGATGAAACCCAGTTTCAGCCACCTCTGTCCACCCTTGGAGATCACGCCGATGACCATGACCAAGACAAGGAGGATTATTGTGAAGAGGTATATATGCCATGCAAGCCTTTCCAGGGCATGGTAATCAAAGGTGGTCATTATCATGAGGAGGCCAAATCCGATCAAATACCAGTAGGCCTGTTTTACCACTATCTGGGTTCCGCCCGCGCTGTATAGATTCGTTAGGCTTGCAGCACTAATTAGGATCAACAGACATAAAAGTATCCAGTCAAAATTCTGAAGCAGTCTCCTGTCGAACATTATTTTTGTTACTCCTTTTAATCTCCCTCAACGGATTCGGGCGTATCCTGACTGACGGGCGTCTTTTCCTCTTCAGCAAACCCGAGATACTGTTTGATCAGCTCCCCTGCAAGGGGGCCTGCAGCGCTTCCACCGTGCTCCCCTTTCTCTATGATCACCGCAACGGCTATCTTCGGGTTTTCAGCAGGGGCAATCCCTACAAACCATGCATTGTCCTTGATCTTCTTGTCAAGGCCTGCGACCTGGGCAGACCCTGTCTTGCCGGCAACAACCGTCTGCTTCACCCTGGCCCTTCCTCCTGTCCCTCCTGCCTCGTTGACAACCGCTATAAGCCCGTTCTTTACAATTTCCAGGGTGCTCCTTTTAACCTTCAGTTCTCCCTGCAATACCGGTCTAGACTGAGACTTATTTTTTTCATCGCCTATCCACTTGACGATCTTCGGCTGATAGACCTTGCCCCCGTTAAAGATAACGGATATCAGCCTTGCTGCCTGCAAAGGGGTAACCAGATCGAAACTCTGTCCTATTGATGCGGAAATAGTCTCCCCCGGCTGCCAGGCAACCCCATATTTCTTCAATTTCCATTCATTGTTAGGGATAAGTCCGCTTTTTTCAGAATCAAGCTCAATCCCGGTCTTTGTTCCAAGGCCGCACATCCTGGCATAATAGGCGATCTTCTCAATGCCCAGCTTTCTGCCCAGTTTATAGAAATAGACATCGCATGATTCCCTGATCGCCCTGTGCAGGTTGACCGAACCGTGTCCCCCTTCTTTCCAGCAATGATATGTCCTGTTTCCAAAATCATAGCTCCCCGGACACACAATAGAATCTTCAGGGGTAATAACGCCCTCTTCAAGGCCCGCAAGGGCCATTACTATTTTGAATACCGATCCCGGTGCATACTGTCCTGATATGGCCCGGTTCTGAAAAGGGGAATCCGTTCCTGAAGTCAGGCGCTTCAATTCTGACTTATCTATCCCTGTTACAAATGCATTGGGATCAAAGGACGGGCTGCTTGCCATAGCGAGGATCTCGCCGTTCTGGGGGTCCATTGCAACGATGGCCCCTGTCTTGTCTTTTAGCATTGTGTCGGCTAATGCCTGAAGGTCTTTATCGATGGTAAGGGAGATGCTCTGGCCTGAGACTGCCTTATCCTTTGTGATGACCTGTAATTGTCTTCCTTCCGCGTCCACCTCGACCTTTTTCCCGCCGCTTTTGCCGTTTAAAACATTCTGCAACCTCCCCTCTACACCGAACTTGCCTATATAATCCCCTGAGATGCTGCCCGGGTATTGACCGCCAGCAATCTCCTTTTCATTTATTTCACCCAGGTATCCTATTAGATGGGCGGCAAAATCGCCGTATATGTAGCTTCGTTTGTGTGTCGGTTCGGCAGTTACCCCTGGCAGATTAAAGCTGTTTGTCACGATGCTTACCAGTTCCTCGCGGGTTAGATTCTTTTTAACAAGCACGGATTCATAAGGATTGGTTTTTGACTCCTTTTTGAGCCGGGTCCTGACCTCATTAGGATCCAGGTTTATCAGCGTCTTCAGATTTTCAAAAACCCTTTCCTTGTCCTGGGTATCCTCGGGGCTGATGTAGAGGTCAAAGGATGGAAGGTTATTTACGAGGATCTTACCGTTTCTGTCCAGGATCAAACCCCTGAAGGAAGGGATCCTCTGCACATGGGTGCGGTTGTTTTCGGATTTAAGCTTGTAGCTCCTGCCGTTTATCCCCTGGAGGAACCATAACCTCATGACCAGCACGATGAAGACAATACAGACGAAGATCGTCACAAAAAAGAGCCGTCTGTTTAATGCCTCAACAGAAATCTGATCAAAACCTGAACTGCTCACGGAATCCCCCCTAAATCTCCTCTCTTGAACTGCTTATAAAACGACCCAAAGAATTAAGTAAATAAAATACAGGGGACGCTATCAGCCCTGAACATAACGCCGAAAGGATAAATAACAGAAAATCAGAGGATGAAATACTGATATGCATGGAAAACAGATACAGCATGGGGACCATTAAAAGACCTTTTACAAGGAAGGCCATGGAGATCAGGGTCACCTGTCCGAAGGTCGATAAAAGATCAAAGGAACGGGAAAGGAGCCTGATGAATAAAAAGATTATCAGATAAAGCATGGCGTGAAAACCCCATATCCCTCCTGAAAAGATATCGGTCAGCAGTCCTTGTCCTAATGCAAAGATCCCTGCGCCTGTTTCATTGCGATAGGCCATCAGATATACAATGATAATTATGACAACCTCGATATCAATGTATCCGGAAACAAGACGATCAAGGATGTCTCCTTTAATCAGGATTAAAAGGGTGGATACTACCCATGACAAAAGGCAAGGCGCTAATCCTGCTCTGTTCAATGCTCTGCTAATGGGTCCTCCATCAATATTACAAGTACTTCTTCAAGTTTGT
>Ga0153915_10004087_pt1 | contig 13425 bp, 10 predicted proteins | sample Opewatmetagenome_2_FD_107003 | JGI IMG/M metagenome (GOLD analysis project Ga0153915, IMG submission 107003) | Freshwater wetland microbial communities from Ohio, USA - Open water 3 Core 3 Depth 3 metaG | ecosystem: Environmental > Aquatic > Freshwater > Wetlands | place: USA: Ohio, Lake Erie... | reverse complement strand
TGAACGAGACCTCTTACTACCCCATCTGGTACGAGGAGGGGGACCGGGTCGGCGCGGTGCGGGCCGAGGCCTGGGAGTTCATCGTGGGGGGCGGGGCGGGTTACAACCACCTGAATGCCTTTTACTCCACGCTCAACTCCGCCGCCCACGGGACCGGCAATGAGCAGGTCGTGAGCACATTAAAAGGACTGGCGGATTTCATGCACAGCTTTGATTTCATCAAGATGAGGGCTTATTTCATCGCGAGCGCGGTCCCCACCGGGGCTTTCGCGCGCTGCCTGTACGAGCCAGGCAAGCAATATGCGCTCTACATCCACCATTCCACCCTGATCAAGAATCAACACTACCTGGTCCAGGCGGGGAAATACCAGGAGGCTCTGGTATTGATCATGCCGGAAGGGAGTTACCGGGCAGAATGGATCGACCCGGCCAGCGGGCAAATCCTGCGCACGGACGAGCTTTCACACCCCGGGGGGAATTGCAGGCTCAAAACGCCGGAGTATGCAGTGAATATGGCCTTACGGATCAAGAGGATGTAAAAAAAACAGCCCAGGATTTCTCCTGGGCTGGGGTAAAGCAGTAAATTTTAGTAATCCATTCCACCACCGCCGCCGGGGGGCATGGCGGGGGCTTTTTCCTTCTCGGGCACGTCGGTGACCAGGGCTTCAGTGGTCAGGATCATGGCGGCGATAGAAGCCGCATTCTCCAGGGCGCCCCGGGTAACCTTGGCGGGGTCGATCACGCCGCCCTTGACCATATCGGTGTACTCTTCCTTGATCACATCGTAACCGATATTCTTGTCTTTCTTTTCCTTCTGCTTGCGGCGGACATTCTCCAGGATGACTGAGCCATCCCGCCCGGCGTTCTCAGCGATCTTGCGCATGGGGACTTCCAGGGCTTTACGGACAATGTTGACGCCGATCTGGGCATCCTCGTGGTCCATCTTGAGGCCATCCAGGGAAGACATGGCGTTGATCAGGGCTACACCACCCCCGGGGACGATCCCGTCCTCAACGGCGGCGCGGGTAGCGGAGAGGGCATCTTCGACGCGGTGCTTCTTTTCCTTCAGCTCGGTCTCGGTGGCGGCGCCGACACGGATGATCGCCACACCACCCGATAGCTTGGCCAGACGCTCCTGCAGCTTCTCGCGGTCATAATCACTGGTGCTCTTTTCGATCTCGACCCGGATCTGGTCGATGCGACCCTTGATCATGGCAGACTCGCCGCGACCACCTACCAGGGTGGTGTCGTCCTTGTTGACGGTAACTTTCTCGGCGCGACCCAGGTCAGCCATAACAGTGCTTTCGAGCTTGCGCCCGGTCTCGTCGGAGATCACAGTACCGCCGGTCAGGACAGCGATGTCCTGCAACATGGCCTTGCGGCGATCACCAAAGCCGGGGGCCTTGATGGCAACTACGTTGAGCATGCCACGCAGCTTGTTCAACACCAGGGTCGCCAGGGCTTCGCCATCGATATCCTCGGCGATAACCACCAGCTCGCGCTTACCGATCTGGACCAGTTTCTCCAGCAAAGGCACGATGTCAGCCGCGGCCGAGATTTTCTTGTCGTAGATCAGGATGTACGGCTCGCTGATGTTGGCTTCCATGTGCTCGGGGTCGGTGATGAAGTAAGAAGAGATGTAACCGCGGTCGAACTGCATACCTTCGACGTACTCGGTCTCGAACTCAAGTCCCTTGGACTCTTCAACGGTGATGACGCCATCTTTGCCGACCTTGTCCATGACATCGGCGATCAGATTGCCGATGACTCGGTCCTGAGCGGAGATCGAAGCTACGTTGGCGATCTCGTCTTTGGTGGTTAATTCAATCGCCTGCTCACTAATCCTGTCAGCGACGGCCTTGGTAGCGGCCTCAATCCCGCGCTTGACCAGCATGGGGTTGGCGCCTGCGGCCAGGTTCTTCATTCCTTCGGTGACAATCGCATGAGCCAGGGCGGTGGAGGTGGTGGTGCCATCGCCAGCGATATCGTTGGTCTTGGTGGCGGCCTCCTCCAGGAGCTGAGCGCCCATATTCTCAAAGGGGTCTTCCAGCTCAATTTCCTTCGCAACCGTCACGCCATCATGCGTGATGGTGGGGGAACCGAATTTGCGGTCCAGGGCCACGTTGCGCCCTTTCGGTCCCAGGGTGGTTACCACAGCGTTAGCCAGCACATCCATGCCACGCTGAAGCTTCCGCCGGGCATCTTCCGAAAATGCTAATTGTTTAGCTGCCATAGAATTTTACTCCTTGAAAATGATTGGATGATTTGATTTAAAGTACAATTGCCAGAATGTCGCTCTCGCGCAGGATGAGCAATTTCTTGCCATCCAGTTTAATCTCAGTACCGGAATACTTGGCGAACAGCACGGTGTCGCCGACTGAGACATCCATGGGGATGCGCTTGCCATCTTCGTCGCGATCGCCAGGACCTGAGGAGAGGACTTTGCCTTTTTGGGGTTTTTCTTTGGCTGTTTCGGGGAGCACAATTCCACCGGCAGTAATTTCTTCCTGCTCGAGGGGCTCAACAACTAAACGGTTGCCCAAAGGCTTAAGGGTTACGGTCATACTCATTACCTCCTGATAAAGTTTTTAGAAGATAAGCTGGTTCATTATTTTAGCACTCTATGCATGTGAGTGCTAATCGTGGGATAATCATACCTAAATTTTTTAGGAAAGTCAAGGGGAAAAAGGGAAAATCTAATAAATCTCTAACATTTTGTATATATATGAATTTGGGGTGTGTGTGCGGTGTCGCCGACGCACACACCCCAAACCCTTTCTTGTGAAGACCTGCCCCTAGGGGGTTCCCTCTAGTTCACGGCAGAGAGCCTCGCTGCCATCCACGATCTCCATCAGAACCGTCTCATCCGGATAGACGCTGCGCACTTTTTCCAGGACATCATAGGCTTGCGGGCAGCGATTGTCCTGGGGGCGACTCAAGTATGCCAGGGCCTGCCCATAGACGGCGTAATAATAAGCCACTTCGCGCGTATCGAGCGGCAACGCCTGCACGGCGACCACCTCTGCGCCTGCAGTGGGGTTGGCTTCCACCAGCCGTTTGAGGGTCAAGTTTTGCTCTGCGCTGCACGAAACGACCGCACATTGCAGGGTTGGCAAGGACGATTCATAGTTACGGGATTTGAAGTAGATGATCCCCAGTTGTCCATAAGTATTGGCTTCGGCAGGGTCAAAGAGAAGGGCTTTTTCAGCATTAAGTGCCGCGATGAAAAATTCACCCATCTGCGAGTAAGTCTTGGCAATGGCGATATAGGGCAGGGGGTCTTTGACTTGCAATTGCTCGTTGATGGTGACCGCCCGGTCGAAATAATCCAGGGCCTTATCATACACCTGCAAATGGCGGTAATTGACCCCAATATTGATATATAAAAAGGTCAGGTTGGGAGTGATAGCTGCCGCCTTCTCATACTCTTCAATCGCCAGGCGATAGGCTTGCAGCGACTCAAGCACCGTGGCATAGACACGGTGGGTATCCATCAAATCGGGGGCACGCGCCACCGCCTGCTCGGCATACTGCTGCGCCTCGTTCCATTTCTGGCTGTCCAACTGCACCTCAGCATAAAAAGCCAGCGCCAGGGCATCATTCGGGTCCAGCTGCAGGGCGCGCACAGCTTCGTCCAGGGCCTGGTTAAGCATTTTCGCCTTGTCGGAAGCCAACTCGTAAGGGGCAGACCAGTCCAACGCCAGGGCATAAATGGCGTGCACGGTGCTGTTATCGGGAGCCACGGCGACTCCCTTCTCGATGGAGAGGCGCGCTTCCGCCATGCGGTTTCTTTGCTGGTTTTTAGTCGAGAGCAAGTTGGAGGAATAGGTCTGGATGCGCGCCAGCTGCGCCCACGCCAGGGCATTCTCAGGATCTACTTCCAGGGCCTTTTTATACGTGTCAATGGCATCACTGGTGGTGGCGGGATCATCGAGCTTCCCGGCGGCAAAATAGGCTTCAGCCTGCAGAATATACGAGTTAGCGATCCGGGTGGGGGTAGGGGTGGGCTGGAAAAGCGGCTTGACCGCCCCGCGCCGGGTCTGCAACAGGAACCACACTGCGATAATGATCAAAAATATCCACAGCAAGATGCGGTAGGAAAAAGGACGGGGCTTATCCCGGTGAAAAGTGGGGCGTTTACCGACCAGGTTTCGTTCCATATTCAAGGTTTCGGGGTTGCGACGGGTGTCGGGTTGGGAGTACCGGCAGCCTGTTTACATATATCCAACCCGATGGTCGCATTATCCACGGCAGTCTGATCATTTGGCACCACCGATAATAGGGCCTGGAAAATGGGCACAGCCTCGCTGCAGCGGTTGGGCACGACCTTCGCCAGGGCAAAACCATAATAGGTGTAATACATCGTCATCCAGCCGTAGTCCAGGGAGGCGCCTTTGACCACCGCGCCATCGGCGCTGACGCCACCGCGCACTAACAGCGTGAGAGCCTGGATGGCTTTTACATAATCGCCAGCTTTGTAATACATCATCCCAAGGTTGCCATAACGCTCGGGGGTTTCCGGATCAATTTTAACCGCGTTTTCAGCGTACTGGGCCGCTTTCCCATATTCACCCATCTGCATAAAGATCCGCGACAGCTCCACATCGGGGATAGGGTTGGTCGGGTTGAGCGCTTTGGCTTGCAGGAACATCTTGACGGCATTGGTCGTATTATCGGGGTTACTTTCGGCCATGCCGACGTAGTCGTAGCCCATATTCAGGAACAGGTCGGCGATGTTCTTGTTGATGTTAACCGCAGCCTGGTAAGTTTCAATGGAGTCGGCATAATTGGCAGTCAAATACAAGACGTAAGCGCGGGCGCGCAACACATCCAGCGAGTTGGGAGCCAGGGTCAGGGCGGTGCGTGACTCATCGCCGGCTTTTTGCTGGTCACCAGGGTTGCCTTGATTCTCGTCATAATACCGGTTGATCAGGATCTCGGCATAATAGGCATGCGCCTGGGGATTGTTGGGATCCAGCTCAATGGCTTTCGTGACGGCGATCTCCGCCTCGTTATATTGCTTCAAGAAATTCAAAGCCCAGCCGCGCAGAGCATGCGCCATGGAGTAATTATCATTTCCCACCAGGGCACGCTCGGCGCTCTCCAGAGCCGGTTGATATTGACCGGCATAGATCTGCACGCGCGCCATGGCGACATAATTAGACTTGTTTTGGGGATCGACGAGGATCGCCTGGCGATAAGCCTCGATGGCGACGATCATCTTACCGTCCGCAAACGCTTTCTCGGCTTCATTAACGAAGGATTCAGGGCTGCGGGTGGGGGTACGAGTAGGGATAAACAATTGGGGCGTCTGGGGTATGACGATCTGGTTGAGATAAATCGCCCCGCCGATTAAGATTAACAGCAACAGGATGCGCCAGGGGTTAGAGCGTTTCCGAGTACGCCGGGCCATGTTCCATTTGTTACCTCTTAAGTACATAATCTCATATTACCATCGCTCTGGAAGGAGCGTCAATAGCCAGTCAGAGCTTCCACGAGGTCTGAAAGCCCTGGCTTCCCCACCCCCTGACCCCCTCCCTGGGGAAGGGGAAAAAGAAATTGTTGGGGGGTGTGCATGCAGCTCCGCTGTACGCACACCCCCCAAACCCCTTTCTCGTGAATGCCAGAGCTTCCCCACCCCAAGGCGGGGGAAAAGAAATAATCGGGGGGTGTGCATGCGGCTCCGCCCTACGCACACCCCCCAAACCCCTTTTTCAGTAAAGCCAGGGCTGGAAGAAGAATTTGGGGTGTGATTACTTGCCAATAAGGCGGCTTAAGGCTAGAATGCAGGTATGCGTTTCGATGTGTTCACCCTGTTTCCAGAGGTTTTTGGGCCCTATTTGGATACGAGCATCTTACAGCGCGCCCGGCAGCGCAACCTGGTTGAAATTTATTTACATAATATCCGGGATTGGACGACCGACCGCCACCACATCACCGATGATGAACCATACGGGGGTGGGGGTGGGATGGTGATGAAACCCGAGCCAATCTTCACGGCGGTGGAAGCGGTTTTGGGGGCGCCTCCCGCCTGCCCGGTAATCTTACTCACCCCTCAAGGGCGGACCTTCAACCAGGCGATAGCCCAGGAACTGCTCTCCACGGCGCAAGAGTCGGGAAACCGCCTGGCGCTGTTATGCGGTCGTTATGAAGGCGTGGACGAGCGTGTGCGCCTGCACCTGGTGAGCGATGAAATCTCGATCGGCGATTACGTGCTCAGCGGAGGTGAGCTGCCAGCCCTGGTGCTGGTCGATGCCATCACCCGCCTGATCGCTGGGGTGTTGGGTGACCCGGACGGCGCCCTGGATGATTCGCACGCCTCTGGACTATTGGAGTATCCTCACTACACGCGACCGCCTGAGTTCCGCGGCTGGCGCGTGCCAGATATCTTGCTCTCGGGCGATCACGGACGGGTCGACCGTTGGCGCAGGGAGCAGGCTCTGCTGCGCACCCACCAGCGCCGCCCGGACCTGCTTGACACCGCCTCCCTGAGCGAGGCAGACAAGAAGTTCCTGGCGCAGCTCGACATCGAGCCCGAATCCCCGGAAGAAAAACCATCGTGACCAACCGTCTCCGTTTAACCCTTTTATTGTCGGCAAATTCTGCAAAGACGATCCTGAATTGTGTTTGGAGGTATGATGAAACTATTAATTACCGGCGGTGCAGGATATATCGGCAGCCATACCTGCGTGGAGCTGCTCCAGGCAGGCTATGAGCTGGTAGTAGTCGATAATCTTTCCAACAGCAGCGAGGAAGCCCTCGTCAGGGTTCAAGAACTGACCGGAAAGCTGGTCGAGTTCCATAAAGTCGACCTGCTAGACAGACCTGCCCTGGAGAAGGTATTCGCCGGGGCAGCGATCGATGGCGTGATCCATTTCGCCGGTCTGAAAGCCCCAGGCGAGTCAGTCTCACAGCCTCTGCGCTACTTTCATAATAACGTTACCGGCAGCCTGATCCTGTTCGAGGTGATGCAGGAGCACCACGTCAGGGACCTGGTATTCAGCTCATCCTGTACGGTATACGGCAGCCCCCGTACCGTTCCTGTCACCGAAGATTTCCCTCTGGGGGTAATCAACCCATATGGGCGGACGAAGCTGATGATCGAAGAAATCCTCCGTGATTTGCACACAGCCGACGAAAGCTGGAATGTGGCTCTACTGCGCTACTTCAACCCGGTAGGAGCCCATCCCAGCGGGAGGATTGGCGAGGATCCCGAAGGGATCCCCAATAACCTGCTCCCTTACATCTCCCAGGTGGCGGTCGGCAGGTTGCCTGAGCTGTACGTGTTCGGCAATGATTATCCCACCCCGGATGGCACCTGCATCCGGGATTACATCCACGTGGTCGACCTGGCGCAGGGACATCTCAAAGCCCTCGAGAAGCTGAATACCAACCCGGGGGTGGTGACATACAACCTGGGCACCGGGCGCGGTTACAGCGTGCTGGAGGTGCTGGCAGCCTTCGAAAAGGCGTGTGGGAAGAAGATCCCCTCTAAAATCTCCAAACGCCGCCCAGGCGACGCGGCTATTTCTTACGCCGATCCGTCCAAAGCGAAACGCGAGCTGGGCTGGGAGGCCAAACACGGGATCGATGAAATGTGCGCAGATGTGTGGAGGTGGCAGTCCGAGAACCCGTATGGGTACAGGTAGTTCAGCACAGGTCTCATTCCCTGCCTGGGCGCCCGAATAACCATGGATACGAAACCAGGCGATATCGTGCTTTGGTCGGATCTATTTTTAGTGGTGGTCAACAAGCCGTCCGGGCTTTTGACTCTGCCAGACGGGTACGACCCGGCCCTCCCGTATATCTCCCAACTGCTGGAGCCGGAATTTGGTCGGATGTGGATCGTGCATCGCCTGGATAAAGACACCAGCGGTCTGTTGGTACTGGCACGCACCGCCGAAGCACACCGTTTTCTGAATACAGCTTTCGAGACCCGCCAGGTTATCAAGGTATACCATGCCCTGGTTGCGGGTTGCCCCGAGTGGGATGAACGCCGGGTTGGCCTGCCTCTGCGGGTGAACGGCGACCGGCAACACCGCACGGTGGTGGATGCGCGCAAGGGCAAGCCGGCGATCACGAACCTGCGCGTGCTGGAGCGCTTCAGCCAGTGGGCACTCATCGAGGCCAGTCCTGAGACGGGGAGAACGCACCAGATCCGCGCCCACCTGGCGGTTGCAGGTTTCCCGATCCTGGGCGACGCGCTCTATGGGAGAGATGAAGGGCAGTTCATCCAGCGTGTAGCGCTGCATGCACGCTCATTGGCATTTCCCCACCCGGTCACAGGGGAGGTAATTTCTTTCCAGGCTCCTTATCCTGAAGATTTTATAAGGGTTTTAGAGCTCTTGCGCAAGCAAATATAAGAGTTTTATTAGCGCGCCCACCCGTAAACTTGACGACCCAAATCCCCCGTGGTATCATTAATGATATATTTTAGCACTCTCGACCTGAGAGTGCTAAAATTTAGGAGCTTATGACCGAACTAAGCGAGAGACAGCGCCTGGTATTGGCGCTGGTAATCCACGAATACATCGAAAGCGCCCAGCCGGTCGGCTCAGGACACCTGGTGGAGCATTTTGGCCTGGATGTGAGCTCAGCCACGGTGCGAAACGAATTGTCTGCCCTGACCGACCTGGGATATCTGCGCCAGCCGCATACTTCCGCCGGACGGGTGCCAACCGAGGAAGGTTATCGCTATTTCGTGCGCCAGCTGATGGGACAAACGGAGTTACCGGCAACCACCCGGCGCACCATCACGCACCAGTTCTACCAGACCGGGCACGATGTCGATCGCTGGATGCGCCTGGCGGCTTCCGTGCTGGCGCACCAGTCGCAGGCAGCTTCCCTGGTCACTGCGCCTCATCCTGAACGCCCGGCTTTTAAGCACCTGGAGCTGATCGCCACCCATGGCAGGCAAGTCTTGATGGTAGCAGTGTTTGCGGGAGGCGAAGTGCGCCAGCAAATGCTGTTCTTAGCCGAGCCGGTCACCCAGGAGCAACTCACCCAGACCGCAACCACGATAAACAACCAGTGCGAAGGTAAAGATGTGGAAAGCATCGCAACCGTGAGCATCCAAATGGACGCCCTGGCGCAAGATGTGCTTAAATTACTCCAGGATGAACTACAGCGTTCCGTGAATATCCTGGTCGGCGAGGTGTACCGAGATGGCATCAGCAATGTGCTGGCTAAACCCGAGTTCGCCGAAGGTGGAGTTGCCCGCCAGGCCTTGCATGTCCTGGAAGAACGCACCATCCTGGAAGACTTACTCACCCGCACAGTGTCCAACACAGGTGTGGGAGGAGTACAGGTGCTAATCGGTGGCGAGGGTACCTGGGAGGAATTACGAGACTGCTCGATGGTGCTGGCGCGTTATGGAGACCCCCGTCTGGCAACCGGAACCCTGGGGGTGCTCGGTCCGATCCGCATGGCATATGGACGGACGATCTCGACCGTCCGTTTTGTGGCTGGGCTGCTCAGCGAACTGGTAGTGGAAATGCTCACAGAATGATGAGTCACTCGCAAACTTGACACAGGAGGATGAACAGGAATGACCCGCAAGAAGAAGACCGGCGAACAGGCCGAGGCCAAAATGGAAAATGAAGAACAAGTGCAACCTGCTTCTGAGGAATCGAAAGCATCACCAGCAAAAGAGGCGAGTGAGGAACTGGATTTGATGGAAGAGGTGGCGATCGAAACATCCTCAGTAAAAACCCCCTCCGTCGAAACACCTTCGATCGATGAAGTGGAGGAGTTAAAGAAAGAGCTCAATGAGGCGCGTTCTAAAGCTGACCAATACCTGGACGGCTGGCAACGGTCCGCGGCGGAATTTTCAAATTACAAAAAACGCATTGACCGTGAGAAAGACCAGGCTAACCTGATGCTCAAAGGGAATATCATCAAGCGTTTCCTGGAGATCATCGATGACATCGACCGTGCCTTGAAGACAAAACCACAGAGCGGCGAGGGGGCAGCCTGGGGAGAAGGAATTGGGCTGATCCATCGTAAGCTTATGGGCATCCTGGACGCCGAAGGCGTGAAAACCATCCAGGTAGAGGGTCAATTCTTCGATCCGAATTACCACGAGGCCATTTCACAGGAAGACAGCCCCGATCACCAGAGCGGTCAGATCATCGGCTTAGTTAAACAAGGATATATCCTTGGCGATCGGGTTTTACGACCAGCTTTAGTGAGGGTAGCTCGCTAAAACCAACAAAGAGATATAGCTGTACAAGGAGGACTTTTTTATGGGAAAGATTATTGGAATCGATCTAGGCACTACCAACTCTGTTGTGGCAATTATGGAGGGCGGAGAGCCAGTTGTGATCCCCTCGGCAGAGGGCGAGCGCCTGGTGCCTTCTGTGGTAGCAGTAAATAAAAACCACGAGCGCCTGGTTGGACGGGTGGCCCGTAACCAGGCGGTGGTTAACGCTGAGAATACCATTTTCTCGATCAAGCGTTTCATGGGACGCAAATTCAACGATCCAGAGGTGCAACGCGCGGTTAAACGGGTATCCTATAAGGTTGCCCAGGCGCCTAACGGCGATGTGCGCGTCATTATGGACGGCAAAGAATACTCCCCCCCGGAAATCTCGGCCATGATCCTGGCGAAGATGAAAGCGGATGCTGAAGCCTACCTGGGCGAACCGATCACCCAGGCAGTGATCACCGTCCCGGCCTATTTCAATGACGCGCAACGCAATGCCACCAAAGATGCCGGCAAGATCGCCGGGTTGGAAGTGCTGCGCATCATCAATGAGCCTACGGCTTCCTCGCTGGCTTATGGGTTGGACAAGAAGAAGGATGAGGTCATTGCCGTCTATGACCTGGGTGGAGGGACGTTTGATATTTCAGTGCTGGATGTAGGGGAAGGCGTCTTCGAGGTGAAGTCGACCAGCGGTGACACGTTCCTGGGCGGCGACGACTTCGATATCCGCGTCATCGATTACATCGCCGATGAGTTCAAGCGGGAAAACGGCATCGACCTGCGCCAGGACCGGCAGTCATTACAACGCCTCAAAGAAGCCAGCGAGAAGGCCAAGATCGAGCTTTCCACCATGCTGCAGACGGAGATCAACCTGCCTTATATCACAGCTGACGCCAACGGTCCGAAACACCTGGTGATGACGCTGACACGCGCCAAGCTAGAACAGTTGACCGGCGACCTGGTGGACCGCACGCTGGGTCCAGTGCGCCAGGCATTGAAGGACGCCAGTCTGGAGGTAGAAGGCATCAACGAGGTAGTCTTGGTAGGAGGCATGATCCGCATGCCCGCCGTGCAGGAGGCCGTCCGCCAGCTCTTCAAAGGAAAGGAGCCTCATAAGGGCGTCAATCCGGATGAGGTGGTAGCAGTCGGCGCGGCCATCCAGGCAGGTGTGCTGGGTGGCGATGTGAAGGGGATCATCTTACTGGATGTTACTCCGCTGACTCTGTCTGTGGAGACGTTGGGTGGGGTAGCCACTCCTCTAATCGAGCGCAATACCACCATCCCCATCCGCAAGAGCCAGATCTTCTCGACTGCCAGCGATGCCCAGCCTCAGGTCGAGATCCACGTTTTGCAGGGTGAACGCCCTATGGCGACCGATAATAAGTCGTTGGGTAAGTTTATCCTGGATGGTATTCCTCCGGCTCCGCGCGGTATCCCCCAAATTGAGGTAACTTTCGACATTGACGCCAACGGGATCATCAAGGTAACTGCCCAGGATAAAGCCACCGGTCGCAGCCAGCATATTACGATAACGGCTTCTTCGGGTCTGAAGGAAGAGGAGGTCGAGCGTATGCGCCACGAGGCCGAGATACACGCCGAGGAAGACCGGAAACGCAAGGAGATGATCGAGGAGCGCAATAAAGCTGACAACGGGATCTACACAGCTGAAAAGGCGCTGCGCGACCTGGGCGACAAGGTGCCCGGCGATGTAAAGAAAAAGGTTGAAGACCAGGTCGCCAAGGTGCGCCAGGCGTTAAACAGCGATAATGCTGAAAATATCCACAAGGAGACCGAAGAACTCTTCCAGGTGATCCAGCAGATCGGCAGCGCGGCTTACGGCTCCGGTCCACAGGGGCCAGCGGCAGGGGGACCCGCAGGTGAAGGTCCTACAGGTGAGGAACCGTCTGGCGGCAGCACACCCCCGGGCCCTGACCAGGGTCAGAGTGGTGAAGATGTGGTCGATGGAGAGTTCCGAAATGTATAGGAGTTGGAAGGTTTAAAGGTTTGAATTTTAGAAGGTTACGACATGGCAACCTTCTGTTGGTCAATAGATAATGCCAACGATTACCCGTTTTGAGGAGATCGAAGCCTGGAAGTCAGCCAGAGAGTTGACAAGGCTGGTTTACGAGTTGACAAATTTGGGTGAAATTCAAACCTACTAACTGATCTATGGCCGATAGAGATTATTACGAAATCCTGGGAATCCCCCGCGATGCCTCCCAAGATGACCTCAAAGGAGCTTTCCGGCGTTTAGCCCGGCAATACCACCCGGATGTGAATAAAGCTTCCGACGCCGAGGAACGCTTTAAAGAGATCAACGAGGCTTATGCTATCCTTTCCGACGCGGATAAACGGGCAGCATACGATCGCTATGGGCATGCCGGTGTCAAGGGCATGGGGGGAGTCCCGGATTTCTCAACGGACTTTGGCAATTTCGCCGATATCTTCGAAGAATTCTTCGGCTTCGGCGGTTTCGGGCGCACCTCTCAGAGGGCGCGCAACGTCCCGCGGCGCGGAGCCGACCTGCAATACAAACTCGATCTATCCTTTAAAGAGGCAGTTTTTGGGGTTGATAAGGAGATCGAGATCACTCGAGATGAGACCTGCAACGCCTGCCGCGGCAGCGGAGCTGAACCGGGCACAACCCCACAACGCTGCAAAACCTGCGGCGGCAGCGGCGAAGTGCGCCAGATGCGCCAGACTCTGTTGGGTTCAATGGTGCAGGTGACCCCCTGCCCGACCTGCAACGGCCAGGGGGAAACCATCTCCACTCCCTGCCGCACCTGTAACGGGCGCGGGGTAGAACGTAAAACCCTCAAAAAGGTCGTCAGCATCCCTCCGGGAGTAGATACAGGTAACCAGATCCGCCTGGCGGGTGAGGGGCAGCCCGGCATAAACGGTGGCCCAATGGGCAACCTGTTCCTGTTGATCCAGGTCAAACCTCACCAGTATTTCCGCCGTAAAGGCAATGATATCCTGTTGGACTTGAGTATAAATATTGCTCAGGCGGTTCTGGGAGCCGACGTAGAGGCACCTACCGTAGATGGCAACGAAAAGCTCAGGATCCCGGCCGGAACACAACCGGGCAAGGTACTGCGCATCCGCAACAAAGGTGTGCCTTACCTGCGTGGCAACGGTCGCGGTGACCAGCTGGTGCTGATCAACGTGGATATACCCAAACACCCGAACCCGGAGCAACGCAAGCTTTTCGAACAGCTTGC
>Ga0153915_10004086_pt1 | contig 13426 bp, 12 predicted proteins | sample Opewatmetagenome_2_FD_107003 | JGI IMG/M metagenome (GOLD analysis project Ga0153915, IMG submission 107003) | Freshwater wetland microbial communities from Ohio, USA - Open water 3 Core 3 Depth 3 metaG | ecosystem: Environmental > Aquatic > Freshwater > Wetlands | place: USA: Ohio, Lake Erie... | reverse complement strand
TAAGTTCTCAAATCCTCAAATGCGCTCGCATGCCGCGAGAAACCCCTCAAACAGCGATCGGAACTCGCCCGTCCGGAAGAAGTTTTCCGGATGCCACTGGACGCCGATGCAGAACGTCGCGTTGGGATCTTCGATCCCTTCGATGACGCCGTCAGGCGCGGTGGCCGACACGATGAAGCCGGGCGCGACCTGGCGGATCGCCTGATGATGGCGGCTGTTCACTTCGCAGGCGTCCGTGCCGCTGAGGCGGTCGCGCATCAGCCGCGACAGCTGGCTGTCCTTGTCGATCCACACCTCGTGCGCCAGTTCCATCGGCTGGTGCGGCGGGACGTCAAGACGATGCGACAGCGCGCCGGGCACCTGCGATGCGATGTCCTGCACGAGCGTGCCGCCGCACGCGACGTTCAGCACCTGAATGCCGCGGCAGATGGCGAGCACCGGAATCTTCCGTTCGCGCGCCAGCTTCACGAGCCCGAGCTCGAAGTCGTCGCGCCCCGGTTCGGCGGGGGACAGCGTCGGGTGCGGCGCCTCGCCGTACTTTGCCGGATCGATATCGCCGCCGCCGGTGAGCAGCAGCCCGTCGAGCCCGTCCAGCGCGCCAGCCACGTCGGTCGTCGTCTCGAGCACGCGGACGTCGCCGCCCACGTGCAGCACTGACTGCCGGTAGTCCTCGAGCTTGCGACAATTTGTGACGCCGATGAGTGGCATGAAGCCTTTCGGCGACCCTGAAAGAGTCGCCCTACATCTGGGGGCGGATTGCCCTACATCTGGGGCCGGACCGTCCTACATCCGACTGGGCACGTCGATGCCCATCAGCTCCAGCGCGCGCGTGAGCTGATCACGCACGTAAACCACGCCCGCCGCGCGCCAGGCTTTCCGCCCCGCATCTTCCTCGCTGAGGATCGGAAAGCGATGGTAGAACGCATTGAACATCTGCGCCAGCCCGAACGTGTATTTCGCCAGACCCGAGAATTCGAGCGATCGGACGACCTGCTCGACGACTTCGTCGAGCCGCGAGGCCTCGAAAACGACCGACCAGAGGCTGCCGCCTTCGCCCTCGCCGTCCGCCATCAGCTCGTCGGCCGGGGCCACCTCGAGCGCGCGGACGACGTCGACGGGGGACAGCCCTTCACGCTCGCGAAGCTTGTTGAGGATGTTGCTCGCCCGGACGACGGCGTACTGGAGGTACGGACCTGTCTCGCCTTCGAAGCTCAGCGCCTCTTCGATGTCGAAGACGATCAGCTTGCCGCGCGAGAACTTGAGCATGAAATACCGGATCGCGGCGACGGCGATCTGCGACGCCGTCCGCGCCCGGTCGTCCGCCGAGAGCTCCGGATTGCGCTTCGCGACTTCAGCCGTCGCCTTGGCGATCAGCAGATCGAGCAGGTCGTCGATCTTCACGCCAAGGCCTTTACGTCCCGAGACCTCGACGAACGGCTTCTGGGCGTCCTCGCCGGCCACCTGATAGCCGAGCTCCTTCGCGGTTGCATGAGACAGCGCGACCATCTCGTACGAGAAATGGATCGAGTGCTCGGCTTCTTCGGGATGGCCGAGCGTCTGCAGCGCCTGCTTGAGCAGCGCCTGCAGATACATCTGCCGCGAGTCGATGACGTTGTAGATGCGCTTCGCGTGGCCGAACGGCGGCGCCTTCGGATCGGTCTCGCCTGAGGTCGTCGCCCACAGCGGATGTCCGTCTGCCTGCGTCGAGAACAGGCGGTAGCGGAAGTCTTTCCCGAGCAGGCCGAATTTCCAGAACTGGTTGGCGATGTCCTTGCCGACGTACGTGACGACGCCGTTCGACCGGACGATGACTTTCTCGCGATCTTCTTCCTCAGATCCGTCTTCGATCGTCATCACCCAGCAGCCGGCGAGCTTGCCTTCGGTCTGCAGGAACACTGCGCCTTTGGCTTTGAGGATCTCGAACGCCTGCGCCCAGAACTGCAGCCGCAGGATGTCGCCTTCGTACGTCAGCAGGTCGTAGCTGATATTCAGCCGCGCCATCGTCTTCAGATGGGCGCGGACGATGCGATCGACGATCAGCGCGGCCATGGGGGCCGAGGCGTCGTCGCCTTCTTCGAGCGCGTGCAGCGTCCTGGCACGAAGGGCCGGCCGTTCATTGTCGCCCTCGTACCACTCGGCGACCTTCGAGTAGAGATCCCAGCAGTAATAGTCGAATCTCGTGGTGTCGGCGATCTGGCGAACGGCCTCAACGTCTTTGTGTTCGATCTCGCGGAAGCCGACGATGATGTCGGCGACCTGGACGCCGAGGTCGTCGATGTAGTTCTGCGTTTCGACCTCGGTGCCGCGGAAGCGCAGCACGCGGACGATCGTGTCGCCGAGCGTCGCGTTGCGCAGGTGCCCGATGTGCGCGGCCTTGTTCGGATTGATCGCCGTGTGTTCGACGACGGTCTTGCCGTCTGTCGAACGCGAGGGGACGACGCGCCCGTTCAGCCGATCGAGCACGTATGGGCGTCGATCGAGGTACAGGTTGAGGTAGCCGTTCGGTGCGGCGACGACTTTTGTAATCCCCGGCAGCGTGCCGAGGACGCCGGCCAGCTCCTGCGCGATGGCCTTGGGCGCTTTGCGCAGCGAGCGGGCGAGCTGAAATGCCACGGTGACGGCAAGATCGCCGAGGGCGCGATTGGGCGGCACCTCGACGCCAAATGGCGGCACGTCGGCGACACCGAACTGCTTCCGGATGGCGTCGGCGACCTGCGCCTGGACCTGTTGCTGGACGTTGAGAATCATGAAGTGGCGGGGGCGGTGTCAGCTCGGCGGCGTGTTACGATTGCATTCCGTTGGCTTCGATCGCGCGGTACTCGATTGACGTGTTGACGTTGGCGAGCAGCCGATCGGGGTCGCCGAACGCCTCGAGCGCGTCAGCGGTCACGACGCGCACACGCATCTCATCGAACATCGCCGCCAGTGTGAAGTCGCCGCGGGCGAGCCGGCGCGCGGCTGGTTCGAGACACGCGCGAGTGTAGACGGCACATAAGGGATGATATCCGCGTTCCGTCTGCGGCACGACGATGTCCGGACCTGCTTCCGCCTCGCCCGCAAGCGACAGGAGATGGCGGAGCAGTGGCGCGGAGACGAACGGCATGTCGCACGCCAGCAGCACGGTGGCATCGTAGTGCGCGGACGACAGCGCCGCATGGAGGCCGCTGAGCGGGCCACAGCCCGGCACGATGTCGGTAACGTAACGCGTCGACCCCGGCGCGCGGCTGGCAGGGCCCCCGACCAGCATCACGTCGATATCCATGTCGGGCGCAACACCGGACAATGCCGCGATCTGCCGCGACAGAATTGTCCGTCCCTCGACAACAAGCCCACTTTTGTCGCGCCCATCGAAGCGCGTGGCTTTGCCGCCGATAAGAATGGCTGCGGAGAACACGTGACGATCTTATCCCGTTATGCGTGATGCGGGCGTTGGACGCGTGCTGCTGGCGAGCCTCCATCAGGGCATCGCCGACATCCTGCCGACGCGTCTCGGCTTCTACGAGAGCTGGCTGCATGCCGAAGGCCTGCGCGACGGCACGATCGGGCTGGCGCCGCTCTACGCCGTCCTGAGCTTCCTCCGTCAGGAGGGCCAGCCCTACGCGACCATCACGACGAGCGCCGGCGAGTACGCCGCCGAATGGACCGTGCAGTCGATGGGGTCGTTCGAGCGCTCATTTCTGCGGGCGGCGCCAAACTGGCTGCGGAACCGCCTCGTGCTGCGCCTGGCCGGCCGGCTCGTGCGCGCGAGTTACCGGCGCGGAAGCCTGGGCTTCAAGCTTCGCAGGAACATCGCGACGCTGGATCTTCGCGGGTCGGTGTTCTGCGACGTCCGCGACCCCGTCGACCACGCCCTGTGCGGGTTCTACACGGCCGCCTTCGCGCGCCTGTTCGCGCTGTTCAACGTCGCCGCGACGATAGGCATCACCTCCTGCCGCGCGACCGGAGGCCGGGCCTGCACGATGACGGTCACCATTGAACAGGGCTGAGGGTGAAGGGCTGAGGGCTGAGGGGCTGGTACTCGCATGCGCAAAGTGCTAAAATTGCCGCGATTTGGCCTCTCAGATACCGGACGACGGCTTCCATGAGATCCAGCTGAATGGCAAGCAGCTGGTGTTTCTGTTCATGGCGGCCACGGTGGTGTCGGTGGTCATCTTCCTCTGCGGCGTCCTCGTCGGACGCGGGGTAAGGGCAGAGCGCGTGGCGACGCCCGCCGACGCCACGACCGCCACAATCGAACCCACGCCACAGGCGGCTCCGGCGGCGGCGACGCCCGCCGGGTCCGATCCGACGGCCGCGGCGGCTCCGCCCCCTGCCGTCGACGATCTCAGCTACTTCAATCGTCTCGAAAAACAGACGCAGCCTGTCGAAGATCTGAAGCCGGCCGCGCAAGCCCAGGCGCCTGCGCCGCCGCCTGCCACGCCGCCGGCGGCGGCACCGCCGCCTGTCGCGGCTGCACCCGCGCCCAAAACGACGACGCCCGCGCCGAAAGTGGCACCGCCTGCGCCGAAAGCCGCGACGCCCGCGCCGAAACCGCAGCCCGTGGCCGCGCCGTCCGCTCCGTCCCCGCCGGCGGGTGACGGATACGTGATTCAGGTCGCCGCGATGCGCGAGCACGGCGACGCCGACGCGATGGCCCGGCGTCTCTCGTCGAAGGGCTACAGCGCGTTCGTGATGTCACCCGGCGAGGCCACGCCGACGATGTATCGCGTGCGTGTCGGGAAGTTCAAGACGAAGCGCGAAGCCGAGGCCGTCGCGTCCCGGCTCCAAAAAGAAGAGCAGTTCAAGCCCTGGATCACTCGCTGAAGAACTGAAAAGAAGATGCGGACGCGTTCGATCCTGGCCCTGGCCGCCGCGCTCGTCGTCGTGAGCGCGGGCGCCGCTTCTGCGCAGTCGGTCCCGATCAAGCTCGCGTCCGTGGTCCCCGAGAATTCCATCTGGGACAAGAACCTCAAGCAGATGGGCGCCGAATGGTCGCAGCAGACGGGCGGCCGCGTGACGCTGACCGTGTACGGCGGCGGCTCGCAGGGCGACGAATCGACCGTCCTCCGCAAGATGCGGCTCGACGCGCTGCAGGCGGCGGCGCTCACCGGCGTCGGCCTCGGCTCGATCGACGCCTCGTTCAACGTGTTCAACGTGCCCTTTTTCTTCGAGTCCTATGACGAGCTGAATGCCGTCACCGAGGCGCTGACGCCGGCCATCGCGAAGCGTGTCGAGGGGAAGGGGTTTGTCTTCGTCAACTGGGGCCATGGCGGCTGGACGCAGGTGTTCACGAAGAAACCCGTGAAGACGGTCGACGATCTGAAGAAGGCAAAGCTCTGGACGTCGGCTGGCAACGATCGCATGGTGCAGTGGTTCAAGGCGAACGGCTTCGAACCGCGCGCGATGGCGATGACCGACATCATGACCGGCCTCACGACCGGCATGGTCGAGGCCGTGCCGACGACGCCGCTCGCGGCGCTGTTGTTCCAGTGGTACAAGCAGACGCCGAACATGCTCGACATCGGCCTCGCGCCGGTCGTCGGCGCGACAATCGTCACGCGCAAAGCCTGGAACGCGATTCCTGCGGCGGATCGACCGAAGCTGCTCGCGGCGGCAGCCGGCGTGCAGAAGCGGCTGCAGGACGACGTGCCCAGGCAGGAAACCGCGGCCGTCGCCGAAATGGTGCGGCGCGGCCTGGTCGTGAGCAAAGCCTCCGGCCCTGAGTGGCGAAAAGAAGTCGACGCCCTCGCCAGCACGATGCGGGGCGAGATGGTGCCAAAGGACATGTTCGACCTCGCGCTCAAGGCGCGCGACGCCTACCGCAAGCAGCATCCTTCCCAGCCCGTTACCGCAGGCAAGTGATCGGCATTCTCACGCTGCTCGAAGACGGCATCGCCTCGCTGGCGCTTGCCGCGATGGTCGTTCTCCCGCTCGCGGAAATCCTTGTCCGCCGGCTGTTCGGGGTCGGCATTCCCGGCTCGGGCCCGTTCGTCCAGCACCTCACGCTGTGGATTGGTTTTCTCGGCGCCGCGATCGCGGCGCGCGAAGGAAAACTGCTGTCCCTGGCGACGGGGACATTCATTCCTCCGGGACGAGCACGAGACGGCGCGACGACTTTCGCGTCGGCGGTCGCCGCGTGCATGGCGACCATTCTTGCGTGGGGCGCGGTCCAGCTCGTGCTCAGCGAGCGCGAGACGGGCAGCATCATCGCCGCCGGCGTGCCGACCTGGGTCGGTCAGCTCGCGCTGCCAATCGGCTTCGCGCTGATCGCACTTCGCGTGGCGTGGCGGGCGGGGAAGTCGTGGCCGCGCCGGATCCTCGGCGCCGCCGGCATCGTCGCCGGCATGGCGCTCATCAGATATCCCGGGCTGCTCGAGAACCGTCCCGCATGGCCCGGCCTGCTTGTCGTCCTTCTGGCCGCAGCCGTCGGCGCGCCGATCTTCGCCATCCTCGGCGGCGCGGCGGTGCTGCTGTTCATGAGCGACGGCGTCACGCCCGCGACGGTGCTCATCGAAACCTATTCGTTGAGCGTCTCGCCGACGCTGCCGGCCATTCCGTTGTTCACGCTCGCGGGCTTCATCCTCGCGGAAGGCCACGCGTCCGCCCGTCTGCTGCGCGTCTTCCGCGCGTGGTTCGGATGGATTCCCGGCGGCACGGCGGTCGTCTGCGCCATCCTGTGCACGTTCTTCACGGCGTTCACGGGCGGATCGGGCGTGACGATTCTCGCCGTCGGCGGCGTGCTGTTTCCGGCGCTGCTCAAAGAAGGCTATCGCGATCGTTTCTCGCTCGGCCTGCTGACGACGTCAGGCTCGCTGGGGCTGCTGCTGCCGCCGTCGCTGCCGCTGATCCTGTACGCCGTCGTCGCGCAGATTCCGATTGAAGACCTGTTCATCGGCGGGCTGCTGCCGGGCATCCTGCTGACGGCGATGATCGCGGCGTGGGGCGTCCGCGAGGGCACGCGGTTTGCGACGACGCGCTATCCATTCCGGGCGAATGAAGCGGCCGCGGCGTTGTGGGCGGCGAAATGGGAGCTGGCGATGCCGGCCGTCGTCCTCGTCGCGATGTTCAGCGGCCTGGCGACGGCCGTGGAAGCGTCGGCGCTCACGGCCTGCTACGCGTTGCTCATTCAGGCCGTCATTCATCGCGACCTGTCGGTGCGGCGCGATCTGTTGCGTGTCTTTGTCGAATGCGTCGTCGTCATCGGCGGCGTGCTCGTGATTCTGGGCGTGGCCGTCGGCCTGACGAACTACCTGGTCGGCGCGCAGCTGCCGGCGAAGCTCGTGAGCTGGGTGCAGGGCCACATCGAGTCGCGGCTCGCGTTTCTGCTGGCGTTGAACGTGTTCCTGCTCATCGTCGGCTGGCTGATGGAGATCTTCGCCGCCATCGTCGTCGTCGTGCCGCTCATCGTGCCGCTCGGCGCGGCATTCGGCATCCATCCCGTGCATCTCGGGATCATCTTCGTCGCGAATCTGGAGCTGGGATTCCTGACGCCGCTGGTGGGAATCAACATCTTCCTGGCGTCGTATCGCTTCAAGCGGCCGGTGCTCGACGTCTGCCGCGCCGCGCTGCCGTTCATGGCGATTCTCGCCATCGGCGTCCTCGTGATCACGTATGTCCCGTGGCTGACGACGGGGTTGCTGGCGATTCTCCGGCCGTAGCGTCCGCCTTCAGGCGGACGTCCGGCGAAAGCCGGACGCTACGAGGCGGGCAATAACCATCCCCACAGATTTCCTTCGGGCGCCTGCTCGGCGTGAATCTGGATGTAATACCAACCCCTGCGCAGCGTATCGATCTGGACTGTTGTGAGCGTGATCGAGCCGCTGACCGTGCCGCTCGGGCTCTTGTCCACGGTGAGATCGAACTCGACCGGTCCGCGGACGCCGCGCGCGCCCATATGCACCTGCGCAATTGTCGCGGGACTCTTCATGCCCTGAAACGTTCCGGTGATTGTGAGCTTCGCGCCGTCGAGCGCGGCGGTTACCGACCCGGAGCCCGTGATGCGCGATGCCGTCGTCGTCTCGACCGGCACGGGACTCATCCGCGCACGGAACGCCGTGGCCGGCGCCGCGGCGGTCTGTGCGGCGAGCAACAGGGCGGCAAGTAGGCGGATCACCGGCGCAAGGTTACACTGATTCTGCTTGCCGACACGATTCCAGGACTGGGCGCTCGCCGTCGCGTCGGGCGTCCTGCTCGTGCTGTCTTTTCCGAAGTTCGGCCACCCGGCAATCGCGTGGATCGCGCTGACGCCGCTGCTGATTGCGCTCGCCGGGCAGGCGAAGCCCGTCTCGATGCTTCGCGCATTCGGGCTCGGCCTGACAACGGGCGCCATTTATCTCGGCGGGACGCTGTACTGGCTCTCGGCGGTGATGTCGAGGTACGGCGGCATCAACACCGCCGGCGCGGTCGTCATCAACGGCATCTTCATCGCCTATCTCGCGCTCTATCCGACGCTCTTCGCCGTCGTGATGCGGCGGCTCACGATCGCCTTTGGCGCGTCGGCGCTCGCGGCCGCGCCATTCGTGTGGACGGCGACAGAACTCGGGCGCATGTACGTGTTCACGGGGTTTCCGTGGGTCCTGCTCGGGTACAGCCAGTCGACGGTGTTGCCCGTTGCGCAGGCCGCCAGCATTGCGGGCGTGTTCGGCGTGTCCGCGATCGTCGTCAGCGTCAGCGCCGCGCTCGCCGGCGTCGTCATCGCACGAGCGTGGAGGCCCGCCGCGTTGGTGCTGGCGGGCGTGGCGCTGATTGCCGTGTGGGGCACCGCCCGTGTGCGAGACGCGGCCCTCACGCGACAAGGCCAGCCGATTCGCGTCGGGCTGGTGCAGGCCAATGTCAGCGAGGAAGAGCGCGAAACAGTACGGATGGCGCCGGAGATCCTGCAGCGCAACCTGACGCTGACGCGGGAGGTGCTTTCGAGGGGGGCATCGCTGGTCGTGTGGCCGGAATCGGCGTTGTCTCCGTACACATTCGAGGACTACGCGGACGTCGCGACGCTCGTGCGGGAGACGGCGCGGCAGGCAGGCGTCCCGATCCTGCTGGGCAGCGACCAGTATCAGTGGCGGCCGTCAGACGCCCGGCGCGAAGTCGACAAGAGCTTCAACGCGGCCTTCATGCTGCGAGCCGACGGCTCGACCGCCGGCGTGTATCGCAAGATGCATCTGGTGCCGTGGGGCGAGTACGTGCCGCTTCGAGACTGGCTGACGTTTGTCGGTCCGCTGGTGCAGGCCATCGGACGCGGATTCGACGCGGGCGACACGGCCACGCTGCTTCCCGTGGGCGCACATCAGGTCAGCACGGCGATCTGCTACGAGATCATCTATCCGGATCTCGTGCGGCAGTTCGTGCGGGAGGGCAGCGAGCTGCTGACGACGATCACGAATGACGCCTGGTTCGGCCCGACGTCCGCGCCGTATCAGCACTTCGAACAGGCGTCGATGCGCGCGATCGAAGAGGGGCGGTATCTCGTTCGTGCCGCCAACACCGGCATCAGCGGCGTTGTCGATCCGTACGGCCGCGTCCTCGCGCGGACGGACATCTTTCAGACGACGACGGTTGTCGGAGAGGCGCGGCTCCTGTCAGTGGAGACGCCATATGCGCGCGTCGGCGACGTCTTCGCGTACGCTTCGACGACCCTGACGCTGGCGCTGCTGCTGATGGCGCGCCGGGCGCGTGTACAATATTGAGCATGCCCACCGTCGACGAGTTGATGCGCCGCTATCAGGACCTCAGCAAGCGTGCCTCCGATCTGCGGAGCTATCTTTGAGGCCGCTCGTCCCAACGAGGAACTAGGCAAGCTCGAGGCCCGCGCCGCCGAGCCCGATTTCTGGAAAGACCAGGCCGAAGCCCAGAAGGTCCTGCAGCGCCGCCGCCGGCTCGAGCAGGATCGCGATCTCATGCAGTCGCTCAAGAAGAAGAGCGACGACCTCGGCGTGCTCGTCGAATGGTCGCAGGCCGGGGAGTCGGTCGACGCGGAGTTCGCGCAGGCGCTCGATTCGCTCGATCAGGAAGTGCAGGCCGGCGAGATCAAGAAGATGCTCGGCGGCGAGCACGATCGCAAGAACGCCATCGTCACCATTCACCCGGGCGCCGGCGGGACCGAGTCGCAGGACTGGGCCGAAATGCTGCTGCGCATGTACCTGCGCTGGACCGAGCGGCGCGGCTTCAAGCGCGAGCTGATCGACTATCAGCCCGGCGACGAAGCCGGCCTCAAGAGCGCGACGTTCATCGTCACCGGCGACTATGCGTACGGCCTGTTGTCCGCGGAGGTCGGCGTGCACCGGCTCGTGCGCATTTCGCCGTTCGATCAGGCCGCGCGACGGCACACCTCGTTTGCGTCGGTCTACGCGTGGCCGGAGCTGCCGGAAGACGTGGACATCGTGGTCGACGACAAGGACATCCGCATCGACACGTACCGGTCGAGCGGGGCGGGCGGACAGCACGTCAACGTCACCGACTCGGCGATCCGGATCACGCACCTGCCGACCGGGCTCGTCGTGTCCTGCCAGAACGAGCGTTCGCAGCACCGCAACCGGGACTCGGCGATGCGCGTGCTGAAGTCGCGCCTGTACGACATCAAGATTAAAGAGAACCAGGCGAAGCTCGATCAGATTGGCGGCGCGAAAAAGGAAATCGCATTCGGCAGCCAGATCCGCAGCTATGTGCTTCACCCGTATCAGCTCGTGAAGGACCACCGGACGAAGGAGCAGGTCGGCGACGTCAATCGCGTGCTCGACGGCGACATCGACGTGTTCATCAAGACGTACCTGATGAAGAAGTCGAGCGGCACGCTCGGCCAGGCGGCGCCAGACGACGACCTTGACTAAAACGGCGCCGCGGACCGGTCGATCGGCCGTGCTGGTCGCGATCGGCATTCTCTGCAGCCGTGTCACCGGTCTCGTCCGTCAGCGCGTGTTCGCGCACTACTTCGGCCTGACCGCGCCGGCCGATGCGTTCACGGCGGCGTTCCGCATTCCGAATTTCCTCAACAATCTGTTCGGCGAAGGCGCGCTGTCGGCGTCGTTCATCCCGGTGTACGCCGCGCTGTTGGCAAAAGGCGAGGACGAGCAGGCCAACCGGGTCGCCGGCGCCGTGGCGTCGCTGATGGCGCTCGCGGTCAGCGTCATCGTGCTCATCGGGGTCCTCGCGACGCCGCTGCTCATCGACGCCATCGCTCCAGGTTTCACGGGTGATACGCGCCTGCTCACGATACGTCTCGTGCGGATTCTCTTTCCGGGCATGGGCCTGATGGTGTTGTCGGCCTGGTGCCTCGGCGTCCTGAACAGCCACCACAAGTTCCTGATTTCGTACACCGCGCCGGTTGTCTGGAACGCCGCGATGATCGTCACGCTCGTCGCGTTTGGAGCCGGTTCGCCGCTTCCCGACCTGGCGGTGACGCTCGCCTGGGGTTCCGTGGCCGGCAGCGCGTTGATGTTCGCGGTGCAGTTGCCTGCCGTGTGGGCCGTCGCGCCGGGCATCAGGCCTGTCCTCGACACGGCATCGGAACACGTCCGGACCGTCGTCAGAAACTTCGGTCCGGTGCTCGTCAGCCGGGGCGTCGTGCAGTTGAGCGGCTACATCGACACGCTGCTCGCGACGCTGCTGCCGACCGGCGCCGTTGCGGCGCTGCTCAACGGCCAGACGATCGCGCTGCTGCCGGTCAGCCTGTTCGGCATGTCGGTGTCGGCGGCTGAACTGCCGGCGATGTCTGGAACGGTCGGCACCGATCCCGCCGCGTTCGAAAAGCTGCGCGGCCGGCTCAACACGGGCCTGCGTCAGATCGCGTTCTTCGTCGTCCCGTCCGCCGTCGCGTTTCTCGTTCTCGGCGACGTCATCGTCGGCGCGCTGTTTCAGACGGGCCGCTTTCAGCGCGCGGAGTCGCTGATCGTCTGGGGCATCCTCGCGGGCTCGGCGGTGGGGCTGCTGGCGTCGACGCTCGGCCGGCTGTACTCGTCGACGTACTACGCTCTGCGCGACACGCGGACGCCGCTCAACTACGCACTCATCCGCGTCGCGCTGACGACGATTCTTGGATACCTCTGCGCGATTCCGCTGCCGGGCCTGCTCGGCATCCGCGCGATCTGGGGCACGGCGGGATTGACGGCGTCAGCGGGCGTTGCGGGGTGGGTCGAGATGCTTCTGCTTCGCCGCACGATGAATCACCGCATCGGCGACACCGGTTTGCCGGCCAGTTACGTCGCCAGGCTCTGGGCGTCGGCCATCGCGGGCGCCGTCGTCGCGTGGGGCCTCAAGCTCGCGTTGCCCGCGATGCATCCGATTGTCGCAGCCGTTGTGATTCTCGTTCCGTACGGGTTGGTCTATTTCGGAATGACGTTCGCCCTGAAGATTCCGGAAGCCTCTTCGTACGTGGTGCGACCCTTTCGCCGGCGGGCCTGACAGGCCCGTCCTGCGAAGCGGAGGGCCGGAACCTGCCGGTCGCTAGTGCAGCAGCTTCTCGTAGTTCGCGCGAACAGCCGCCGTCTTTGGGTGTGATGGTCCGAGCGTCCGATCGAGGATCTCGAGGGCTCGACGATAGAGCGCCAGCGCCTCGTCCCGCCGTTCCAGGTTCTTCTCGAGCACCGCAAGGTTGTTGGCCGTCGTCGCGATGTCAGGGTGATCAGGCGGGAGCAGGCGCTCCTTGATGCCGAGCGCCCGGCGATAGAGCGGTTCGGCGCGCCCGAAGTCGTGGCGGGCCTGGTAGAGCGCGGCCAGGTTGTTCAGGGCCACTGCAGTGTCCGGATGATCGGGGCCATAGGTCCGATCGAAGGTCGCGAGCGCGCTGATGTACAACGGCTCGGCTTCGTCGTATTTCCCCTGGCCATCAAGAAGGGCTGCCAGAGCCGCTTCGTCGGCAGCCACCGCCGCATCGTCCGCCGCGAGTACCCGTTTGCGGATCTCCAGGCCGCGCCGCGCGAACGGCTCGCCCTCGGCGAAGCGGCCCCGCGCGTGTTCGATGCCGCCGAGGTTGTGATCGATATCCGCGACAAGCAGTGAGCCGTCCGGCGCCGCTCGTTCTGCAATCGCCAACGCGCGCTCGTAGACGCGGCGTCCTTCATCGTAACGCGCTGTGTACTTGTCGACCATGCCCAGCACGTTCAGGCCGGCCGCCACCGAGACATCATTCGGTCCCAGCCGTTCGGTGGCGGTGGCAATCGCTTGCGTGGCGATCGCCCGAGCGTCCTCGTACTGTCCGGCCTGGACGGCAGCCGCGGCGAGTTCCACGCGCGACTGCACGTCCAGCCGTGATGCCGCGGCCCGGCGGCTTTCAACAAGCCGCCAGGTCGCGCCGCCGGCGATCGCGACGGTTGCCGCGACGCCGGCGATGAAGGCTTTCACCGCGCGGCTCCGTCAACCACGAGCGTTTCGTTGTGGTTGATGTTGATCGCCGCGGATGCCACGCCGGGAAGCACCAGCTTGGTCTGCATGCTGGCCGTGTCGAGAATCTCGAGGC
>Ga0153915_10004085_pt1 | contig 13427 bp, 11 predicted proteins | sample Opewatmetagenome_2_FD_107003 | JGI IMG/M metagenome (GOLD analysis project Ga0153915, IMG submission 107003) | Freshwater wetland microbial communities from Ohio, USA - Open water 3 Core 3 Depth 3 metaG | ecosystem: Environmental > Aquatic > Freshwater > Wetlands | place: USA: Ohio, Lake Erie... | reverse complement strand
GGAGACGGTGGACAACAAGTTCGCCTACGACGGCGTGCCGGAGACGCACCAGTGGTACGACGGGACGCCGCACCCCTGGGAGTTCAAGCGCGTCTGGCACTTCGAGCCTTCGCTCCACGATCCCGACACCGTGTACGCCGGCGTGGAGGACGCGGCGCTCTTCAAGACGACCGACGGCGGCAAGTCCTGGTCCGAGCTGTCGGGGCTGCGGACGCACAAGACCGGCTCCAAGTGGGCGCCGGGCGCGGGCGGACTGTGCCTGCACACCATCATCGAGGACCCGGCCAATCCGAATCGTCTCTACGTTGCGATTTCGTCCGCGGGCGCATTCCGGAGCGACGACGGCGGGAAGAGCTGGAAGACGATCACCAGAGGCCTGCACTCCAAGTACATCCCCGATCCGACGGCGGAGATCGGCCACTGCGTGCACCGGATCGCGATGCATCCGTCGAAGCCCGGCGTGCTGTTCATGCAGAAGCACTGGGACGTGATGCGCACCGACAATGCGGGCGACCAGTGGCACGAGGTCTCGGGCAATCTGCCGACCGACTTCGGCTTCTGCATCGACGTGCACGCGCATGATCCCGAGACGGTGTACGTCGTGCCGATCACGAGCGACATGGAGCATTTCGTGATGGACGGGAAGCTGCGCGTGTACCGGAGCAAGACGGGTGGCAACGAGTGGCAGGCGCTGACGAAGGGTCTGCCGCAGAAGAACTGTTACGTCAACATCCTGCGCGACGCGATGTCGGTGGACCGGCTCGACAAGTGCGGCATCTACTTCGGCACGACGGGCGGGCAGGTCTACGCCTCGGCGGACGCGGGGAACACCTGGAAGGCGCTCGTGCACGATCTGCCGTCGGTGCTCTCGGTCGAGGTGCAGACGCTGAGATGATCCGGGTCGAGCTGCCGCCACACCTCCGGACCCTGGCGAAGGTCCAGGGCGAGGTGCGCCTCGAGGTGGCGGGACCGGTGACGCAGCGCTCGATCCTGGACGCGCTCGAGTCCGGCTATCCGATGCTGCGCGGGACCATCCGCGACCACGACACCAAGAAACGCCGGGCGTTCATGCGGTTCTTCGCGTGCCAGCGAGACCTCTCCCTCGAGCCACCCGACTCGCCGCTGCCCGACGCGGTCGCACAGGGGGCCGAGCCCTTCCTGGTCGTGGGGGCGATCGCGGGTGGCTGAGGCCCGAGGCCGCGCCACAGGCTGACAGCGTGGCGCCGCGCGGTCCACGGCCCCATCAGATCTTGATGAAGCACCACTCCTTCGTCATCGGCGTCCGGTTCATCTGGCGTCCGCCGGTCGGCGTCACGAGCAGGTTGTTGCCGTGGTTGTAACCGTAGCCGCCGGGCACGTTGTAGAGGCCCGGCTCGTTGGACAACATCATGTTTTCCTGCAACACCGTCGGATCGCCAAGGCTCAAGTACGGCGGCTGGTGGCCCTCCATCCCCTCGCCGTGCGCCGGCCGGTGGAAGACGAACTGCTCGACGTGCGCCCGCCGCGCGATCTCCAGCACCTTCGCCGCCACCGCGCGGCACTCGACCCCTGCCCGTGACTCGGTCTGCTGCGCCAGCGTCATCTCGGTGTGCACGTCCCACAGCCGCTCCTGCTCAGCCGTGACTGGCAGGACGTGACACGCCCGATACCCCTCGCCGCCGTACCCGCCGATCCGGACCATCACGCCGCTGAACTGGATCGCCTGGCCGCGCCGGATCCGCTCGTAGAAGAACTGGTTGGGGTGCGGATACGCCGTCGCCACCCCGGTCCGGCAGCTACACATCACCGAGACGCCTGCCGCGCTGTGCGCCCGCCCGTCGTGCGCGACATCCCGCATCACGAGGTCGGTCCCGAACCGCTCCGCCGCGAGGTGCACGTCGAAGTCCGTCGCCTGCGTTCCGTGCTCCATCACGTAGGTGCGGCAGAACTCGAGCATCCGGTCGTGATAGTCAATCGCCCGCTGGGTGAGCGCGATCTCCTCGGGCGTCTTCACCATCCGCATCCCCATCACGAGATCGGGCTTGGGGCTGAGCCTCGCCGCCGGCACCGCCTCCTGGAGCACGCGCAGCTGCGATGCGGGCGGCTCCCAGTCGAGCCCGATGTCCTTGTTGCCGTACCCCCGTCGGTCGAGCCCCTTCATCATCCACGCCCACAGGTTCACCGTCCCCGAGGGATTGGCGACCGGGCCCACGCGCGGATCGGCGTTGGTCTCCGCCTGCGGATAGTCGAAGTAGAAATCGGCGTCCTTCACCCACCACGACGCCACCAGCTCGCGATCGAGCCCCGGCACGAACAGCGCCGGCTCACCCTCGCGCGGCACCCAGAGACCGACCGGCCGCTCGGTGGTGGTGTGGAAGTAGCCCGCGACATAGATGACGTCCCACTGGTCCTTGAGCAGGATCCCGTCCAGCCCCTGCTCGCCGAGCTTGGCCTGGAGCCGCTGCACACAGCCGCGATACCAGGAAATCGGAAGCCGGTCGGGCACGTCCACGAGTCCGGTCTGGGGATCAGTGGCTGGCTCCGCCCACCAGCGCGGCACGGCGCCGATGGCATCGCGCGTGACGGTGAGCGTGCCGGCAGCCGCCACGGCGGCCTGGGCGAGGAAATCGCGGCGAGTGGTCACGGGAACCTCGACGTAAAGGACGTGAGGTAACGATCGCGGCACAAGCTACGGGCCGCTCGGGCCCTCGGCCAGAGCGCGTCCTGTCGCCGGGCTGGCGCGCATGCCGCCGCCGGCCAGTGCCGCCGCCGAGTAGCAGGCCGCTCCACTCAGGAGCACCCACCGCCAGCCCCACTCGACGGCGATCAGCGTCGCCAGGCTCGCCGCGATCACCGACGCGAAACCGTTCACCGCCCAGGCCCACGCCAAGGCGCCGGGCCGGTCGGTTGTGAGCGCGCGCACGCCGGCTGGGAAGGGCATGCCCATCAGGAGCGCCGGCGGCGCGAGCAGCGCGATCCCGATCGCGGCCCGAGCCGCGAGACCGAGCGGCTGCGCGCCGCGCACCGCAACGGGCCCGAGCGCCAGCTCCACCACGATGAGCGCCGCGATGACCGCCGCCGACTTCCAGCCCGCGCGGAGTCGCGCCGACCACAGGCTGCCCGCGCCGGAGAAGATCAGGAACCCCGCCACCGCCGCGGTGACGGCGTAGACCGGGTGGCCGAGGAGAAGCTGGAGTTGCTGGATGAACGCCATCTCGACGAGCAGATAGCCCAAGCCGATCGCGCCGAAGTACGCGGCGATCACTCGCAGCGGCGCCCCGGCGCGAGACCCGCGCGCGGAGAGGACCGCCGCCGGCACGACCATGAGGATCGCGGCGACCAGGGCGCCCTGGAGGAGCGTCGCGAGCACGGCGACGTACCCCCACTCGGCGAAGGGGAGCCAACTGGCCGCGCCGAGCGCGAGCAGCCGCCGCAGCGTCCCGAGGCGAATGAAATGCCCGAAGTAGGGCCGGTCGTCCGTCGGAGGCCGCACGTCGAACGCGTAGCGGGCGGCGAAGGCGGTCACGCTGTCGGGCCCGCGGGCCGAAGCCAGCGCGGCCTCACGCGCCATCGGCTGCTCCACACGGTTGAAGACCGGCGCGTCGCCGGGGGGCGGCCCGGCCAGCCAGTCCGCGTCGAGCAGGCGTGAGGCGGCGAAGGCGCGCAGGCGCGAGAGGTCGTCCGGGGTGAAACCTCGTGGCCTGACGAGGACGGTGGCGGTGGCCCAGGTCCGCAGGCACACCAGGTGCGCGCCCGGGCTCGTGTCGCCGGCCGCACGCAGGGCGGCGCCGGCGGTGAGGATGATCTTCACGTCGTCGCGTGGGGGCGCGCGGACCCAGCGCGTCGTGGCCAGCATACCACCGGGCACGAGGAGACCGAGATACGTGCGCAGGGCCTGCACCGTGCTGAGGTAGTCCTCGGCGAGAGCGTGCAGGCCGGCGGCGGCGGTCCCGAACGCCTCCGTGGGTGTGAGCACGATCAGATCGAAGCGCTCCGGGGTACGCGCCGCGACGGATCTGGCGTCGCCGATCACCAGCGCGACGCGCGGGTCGCGGTAGACGTCAGACGCCGAGTCGAGCACCTGGCGGGTCAGGGCGATCACGTCGGGATTCAGCTCGACCGCCACAACCCGGCTCGCACCGTGGGCCAGCGCAATCGAGACCTCGAGCCCCGGTCCCGAGCCGATCACCAGCACCCGGCCCGGCTGCACGACGCGATACGCCGCCGCCGTCGGCAGCCAGTCGAGGAATGCGCCGCCCGCGGCGTTGGCGGCCCGGGTCGTGGCGCCGCCCGCCAGCTCGCCGTCCACGAGAATCGCCACCTGCCGCGGCAGACCGGCCCGGTACGCGAGGCTCAGGCCCGGCGCGTGGTGGAAGGCCGGCGTGCCCACGGCGACCACCCAGCCGAGCGGGCTCCACCGCTCACCGAGCCGTCGCGCCTCCGGGTACGCCTCGATCTGCGGCAGGGCCTTGAAGGGGCTCACCCGCGGCGTCCACGGGGGCCGGGCACTGAGCAGCGCCAGCGCGACGAGAGCCCCTCCGCCCGAGCCCGCGAGGTTGGCGGCGTAGAGTGCCGGCGTGCGCGCCGGCCGGGCGAGCATCGCGAGAATCACCGCCGCGGTGCCGGCGCAGAACGGCAGCGCCAGCACCAGGGCGACCAGGAGCAGCGTGCCCCAAGCCTTCCCGCTCCATACCAGGGCCGTGGGCTCGAACGGCAGGCGGTGCGCGGCCACCGGGCAGGCGACCAGGAGCGCGACGAACGCGCCCGCGGTCCACGCGAACGCCGGCCGCTCGCGCCCGCGCACCCGCTCGCGGAGCAGGACCAGCGCCGTCCCGCTCGCGCCCCCGCCCAGCATCGCGATGGAGATGACGGCGTAAGCGAAGTGGCTGAACTGCTGGATGGAGAAGAAGCGCAGTAGAAGGATCTCGAACGCGAGCAGCGCGACCGAAATGGCGAAGACGGCGGCGGTCATCGGATCTGGCGCGTCCGCACCAGCGGCACGAACCGCACCGGGAGGAGAGTGCGGGGCGTGAGGGACCCGTCCCGGGCCTTCCCGACCAGGACCAGGTTCTGCGCGCCGTACACGCTGCCGACGGGGATGACCAGGCGCCCGCCCGGCTTGAGCTGCTCGACGAGAGGCGGTGGCACGAACCCGGCGGCGGCGGTGACGATGATTGCATCGAACGGCGCGGCGTCCTTCCATCCTTCGAAGCCGTCGCCGCGGCGCACCTGCACGCGTCCGTAGCCCAGGCGGCGCAGGCGTTCCTCGGCGCTCGTGGCCAGCGCGCCGATGATCTCGACGGTGTAGACCTCGCCCGCGATCTCGGCGAGGATCGCCGCCTGGTAGCCCGACCCGGCGCCGATCTCCAGGACGCGCGAGCGCGGGCCGAGGCCGAGCAGCTCGGTCATGTAGCCGACGATGTAGGGCTGGGAGATGGTCTGGCCAAAGCCGATGGGGAGCGGATGGTCGCCGTACGCCTCGTCGCTCAGCGCCGCGGGGACGAACTCGTGGCGGGGGACCGTGCGCATGGCGCGGAGCGTAGCCGTGTCGCGCACCCCGCGGCCAGCGATCTGTTCGGCGACCATCGCCATCCGATCGCGGCCCCTGGGGCCCTGCGCGGGGGCTCGGGGCGCCGCGACGATGAGGCCGAAACCGGCCAGGACGAGCGTGGCGCGGCGCATCGTGCGGTCCTCTCCGGGAACCTATCGCAGGGTCGGCTCCATCGCGAGCCGGTGCGCGACCAGCAGACTGCTCTCGCTGGCGCGGCGAATCGGGACCATCCCGATCCGCCTTGACCGAGCGTCGTCCACGGCCCGCGGTATGCACTGATCCGGTGTCTGAGGGCAGGGATGTCCCGCCCGGCCCTCGACGCACGCCGGAGCCACGTCATGGACGTCCACAACCTCGGCCGCATCTTCAAGCCCAACCGCATTGCGCTGGTCGGCGTGACCCAGAACCCGAACAGCGTCGGCGGCAAGGTGCTTGGCAACCTCGTGGGGGGCGGGTTCGCCGGCGTTGTCTACCCGGTCAACCCGAGCCAGGAGGCGGTGCTCGGCGTGCCGTGCTACCGCGACCTCGCGAGCCTGCCCCGGACGCCCGACCTGGCCATCATCTGCTCGCCCGCCGCGCAGGTGCCGGGCGAGGTAGCGGCGTGCGGCGACGCCGGCATCCGCGGCGTCATCATCATGTCGGCCGGTTTCAAGGAGACCGGCGACGCCGGGCGCGAGCTGGAGCGGCGGATCCGCGACGCGCAGGCGCGCTTCGAGGGCATGCGGATCATCGGCCCCAACTGCCTCGGCGTCATCGTCCCGCGGCTGGGTCTCAATGCCTCCTTCGCGCCGGCGCTCCCCAGGACCGGCGACATCGCGTTCATCTCGCAGTCGGGCGCGCTGTGCGCGTCGGTGCTCGACTGGGCGCTCGAGGGGAGGATCGGCTTCTCGCACTTCGTGTCCATCGGGAACGCGCTCGACGTGGATTTCGGCGACCTCATCGACTACTTCGGCGAGGACGAGCACACGCGCTCGATCATCCTCTACATCGAGTCCGTGTCTCGGGCGCGGGAGTTCATGACCGCCGCGCGCGCGTTCGCGCGGCAGAAGCCGATCATCGCCTTCAAGGCCGGCCGCTATCCCGCCTCGGCCGAGGCGGCCGCCTCCCACACCGGCGCCATGGCGTCCGAGGACGCCGTATACGACGCCGCCTTCCAGCGCACCGGCATCGCGCGCGTCGCCGACCTGGGCGACGTGTTCGACTGCGCGGAGCTGATCGGCCGCGGCAAGATCCCCGCGGGACCGCGGCTCGCCGTGGTGACCAACGCGGGCGGGCCCGGCGTCATCGCCACCGACGCGCTGATCGCGCAGCAGGGGGTGCTCGCCACGCTGTCGGCGGAGACGATGGCGCGGCTCGACGAGGCGCTGCCGCCCGCGTGGTCGCACGGCAATCCCGTGGACGTCCTGGGCGACGCCAACTCGAAGCGGATCGAGAAGGCGGCCGGGATCGTGCTCGCCGACGGGAACGTGGACGCAGTGCTGGCGATCGTGACGCCGCAGGCGATGACCAACCCCACGGCGACCGCGCGCGTGCTGGGCAAGCTTGCGGAGCAGAGCCGCAAGCCGCTCCTGGCCGCGTGGCTCGGCGGCCGCGCCATGCGCGAGGGGCTGCCGGTGCTCGCCGAGGCCGGCATCGCGGCCTACCCGACGCCCGAGCAGGCCGTCCGCTCGTTCATGACGCTGGTGGCGTACGCGCGGAACCTGGAGACGCTCTACGAGACGCCTAAGGACGTGGTGATCCAGCTCCCGTACGACCGAGCGGAGGCGAAGCGCCGGTTCGTGGCGGCACACCTTGGCGGTGGCGACGTGCTCGCCGAAGACGTCTCCAAGGAGCTGATCGCGTCGTATGGCATCGCCGTCACCACGCCCATCGCCGTGGCGTCCGGCAGCGAAGCGGTCGCGATCGCCCGGCAGATCGGCTACCCGGTGGTGCTCAAGGTCCGCTCGCCCGACCTGACCCACAAGAGCGACGTGGGCGGCGTGGCCCTCGATCTGGCCAGCGGCGAGATGGTCGGTGCAGCCTACAACATCATCATGCGCACCGTGCGGGAGCGCCGGCCGGACGCGCGCGTGGAGGGAGTCACCGTCCAGAAGATGATCCGCTCCAGGGATTCCGCGGAGCTGATCCTCGGCATCAAGAAGGACCCGGTGTTCGGCACCGTGATCATGGTGGGGATGGGCGGGGTGGGGGCGGAGCTGCTGGACGACCGCAGCCTCGGCTTCCCGCCGCTCAACGAGCGCCTGGCGACGCGCATGCTCGAGTCGCTGCGCATGTGGCCGCTGTTCACGGGCTATCGCGGCCGGAAGCCGATCAATGTGGACGCCCTCATCGAGGTGCTGATCCGCCTGTCCTACCTCGCGGCCGACTACCCGGAGATCACGGAGCTGGACATCAATCCGCTGCTGTGCACGCCGAACGACGTGGTGGCGCTCGACGCGCGCGTCGCGCTCGATCGCTCGCTGGTCGGCGTGGAGGCGGAGCCCTACGCGCACCTCGCCCTGCGGCCCTATCCCGAGGGGTTCGTCACGCGCCTCGTGCTCAAGGACGGGACGGCGGTGACGCTCCGGCCCATCAAGCCGGAGGACGAGCCCCTGTGGCTGGCGATGCTGGGGAGCTGCTCGAAGGAGACGATTTACTCGCGTTTCCGCTACCTGTTCGACTGGTCCACGCACGAGGTGGCGACGCGCTACTGCTACATCGACTATGCCCGGGAGATCGCCATCGTCGCGGAGATCGCGGACGGCGAGGGGCGGAAGCTGATCGGCGTGGGCCGTCTCATCGCCGACCCCGGGCACGAGGAGGGCGAGTACGCGGTGCTGATCGTGGACGCCTGGCAGCGCAAGGAGCTGGGCGGCCTCCTCACCGACTACTGCATCGAGATCGCCCGGCGGTGGAAGCTGAAGCGGGTGGTGGCCCAGACCACCAGCGACAACCACCCCATGATCCGGGTGTTCGAGAGACGCGGCTTCGACGTCGTCACGGGCGAGGACTCGACCGTGGAGGTGTCGAAAACGCTGTAGTCAGTTCGCCGGGCCGAGCTTCCGCCGTGCGTACGGGCGCGCGAAGGCCGCGGGCGGATTGTGCGCCGCCGCCATCTCGTACGCGCGCTGGTACGCCGCCCTCGCCTCAGCCTGCTTCCCCATCTTCTCGTAGGTCATGGCCAGCAGGCATTGGAGAGACGGGTCGCGCTGGTTGCCGCGCAGGCTGATCGCGCTCGTCAGCTCCCGCTCCGCGGTCGGCAGGTCGTTGGTGTAGAGCGCCACGTATCCCACGAGATACGGGAAGAACCGTTCCTGCTGTGCCGCCATGGTGGTGTCGCCGTCCAGGATCCGCCGCGCGGCGCCGATCTGGCGCCGCGCCTCGGCGGCGTCGCCCCGGCGGGCCGCGATGCGGCCCAGCGCGTGGGCGAGGCGGAACTCCCACAGGCTCCGGGGGTGCGTCCGCGGCTCCGGCTCCTTCATCCCCAGCTCGTAGCCGCGCCGGTACCATTGCTCGGCGGCGCCGAGGTCGCCGGCGTCGACGCACACGCGCGCGCCCTCGTTCGCCGTCTCGCCTTCCTGGTAAAAGGCGTTCTGCGGCTCGGCCTGCTCGCGCGTCGTCCAGTAGGCGATCACCAGCGCCTCGTACTTCACCGTGTTCGCGCAGTCGCCGCTGAAGGCGTAGGACATCGCCATGGCGCGCTGGGACGCTGCGCGCGCGCCGGGAGTGGGCGCCGAATCGATCAGGGCCTGGAAGATCGCGCGGGCCTGGACGGTGGAGTCCAGCAGGTCGAGCTGCGCCCCGCGGCGCATCGCGCCCGCGCGCGTCGCCGAGTCGCTCTGGGCGCGCGCATCCGCGGGGCCGAGCGTCAACGCGGCTATCGCCAGGGTGCCCACCGCCAGGGTGGCCGAGGTGATCCATCGGGTGCGTGCTGCCGTGGCCATGATCGCATCTCCCCGGTTTGGAGTGGTGCGCAATCCGCGTGGGCTCACCGCAGGAATCTCTCAGCGAGCTGTTCCAGCCGCTCGTTCTTTTCGTCGCGAGCGCGGGCCAGGATGCGCTCCACGTGCGGCCTGAGCTTGGGCTCGCCCCAGCGGTAGCCGGTGGCCCGTTCCGCGCCGTACGAATCCCCGACGTTGGCGCCGTCGAGCAGCGCCCACGCGGCCGCCTCGTCGTAGCCGGGGTCGTCGCGCCTGGGCAGGTGGTACTTGGGCTCGGGGCCCGCGGCGTCTTCGTTGACGAACGCACGCGACATGGACGAGCGACCTCGCGTGTCTTCCGATCCAAGGTGATCCGGCCGAGCCGGCACGAGGAAGGTACGGCCAAACCGCGCTCCGGTCCACGCGGCGGGTCCAGGCGGTGCCATCCGGACCCTCGCGCCAGCCCGCGCTTCCAGCGATGCTGAAAGGGTCACACGGGAACCACAGGAGACGCTCCTCATCCCAGTCTTGGCCTGCCGCGCCATCCTGTTCGATCTCGACGGCGTGCTGGTGGACTCTCGCCGCTGCATCGAGCTGATCTGGCACGCGTGGGCGGCGCGTCGGGGACTTGATCCCGCGCCCTTCCTCCGGGTGGCGCACGGGCGCCGGACGTCCGAGACCATCCGGATGGTGGCTCCCGACCTTGACGTGGCGACGGCGGCCGCCGAGCTCGATGCCATGGAAGCGGTCGAGACCCGAGGGCTCACGCCTGCGCCCGGGGCACTCGCTCTCCTCGCCGTCCTGGCCGGGACCGAGTGGGCCGTCGTGACTTCCGGCGGTCACGCCGTGGCGACGCTGCGGCTGCGCACGTCCGGCCTGCCCATTCCCGGTGTGTTCGTGACGGCGGATGACGTCCTGCGCGGGAAGCCGGACCCTGAGGGCTACCTGCTCGCCGCCAGCCGCCTCGGCGTCGGGCCTCACGACTGCATCGTCATCGAGGACTCGCCGACCGGCCTCGCCGCTGCACGTGCGGCCGGGATGCGCACGATCGCGGTGCTCACTACCTACGAGGCTGGCGCCCTCGGGGAGGCCGACGCGCGGCTGCCGTCACTCGTGGGCCTGCGCCTGCGCCGAGCCGACGGCGCGACCAGCCTCGCCCTGGACTTCTGACCGGGCCGGTCCGGGCCGCGCCACCGCCGCGCGACGGGCCATCGAGGCCGTCGCTTTCCGCGAGGGCAGGGCAGTGCTAGGTTCGGGGCCGTCCATCAAGGGCGAACGGGCACGATCCAACGTGAACACTCTCGTCATCCTGAATCCCGCCAGTGGTCACGGGCTGGGCCGCAAGCTCCGGCCGCGGATCGAGCGCGGGCTCCGCGACGCGGGGGTGCGGTTCGATCTGGTCGAGACCACCGAGAGCGGCCACGCCGTCACGCTCGGTCGCGAGGCCGCCGATGCGGGTGTCGAGCGCGTGCTCGCCGCGGGCGGCGACGGCACGGTGCACGAGGTGGCGAACGGGCTGCTTCAGGCCGCTTCCGCCGGCGACGGCGCCACCCGCTCCGCGCTAGGCACCATTCCCATCGGCACCGGCAACGACTTCGCCAAGCTGCTGAAGGTCTGCAAGCTCCCGCCCGAGCGGGCCGCGCGCCGGATGGCCGATTCCCAGATTCAGGTGTTCGACGTCGGCCGCGTCATCGGGGAGTACTTTGATAACTCCCTCGGCATCGGCTTCGACGCGGAGGTCGCCCGCCAGGCCAACCAGGCCAAGCGGCTGAGCGGCCTCGCCGTCTACGTGGTCGCGGTGTACAAGTCCTTCATGAGCTTCCGCGCGCCGGTGCTGGAGGTGACCTCGACGGCCCACAGCGAGACCGGGCCGATGATGATGCTGGAGTGCTCCATCGGCGTCAGCGCCGGCGGCGGATTCTACCTCACACCCGACGCGGAGCCGTCGGACGGGCTGCTGGACGTCTGCCTCATTCGGAAGGTCGGCTTGGTCAAGTTCCTCCGCTACGTGCCGCGGGTCCTCAAGGGCAAGCACGTCGGGCTCGCCGAGGTGGCGATGTTCAGGGTCACGGGGCTCCGAATCCGGTCGGCGGACCGGCCGCTGCTGCTGCACCTCGACGGCGAGGTGCGCGAGCCCGTTAGCCGCGACATCGAGATCACACTCGAGCCGAAGCGCCTGCGGGTCCTGGTGGGACGATGAGGGGATGGCCGCTCGCGGCCGCCCTGGCGCTCGCTGCGCCGCTGGCGGCCCAGAACCCCCCTGCGCCCCGGCCCGACACGCTGGGGCCGCGCGCCGATTCCGCGGCCGCGGCGCAGGCGCGCGACACCGGCCAGGTCCAGCGCGCCCGCGGCGATTCCATCCGGCCGGTGCCACCGATCACGCCGGCCGGCGCGTTCCTGCGCTCGCTGATCCTGCCCGGGTGGGGCCAGGCGCGGCTCGGCCGGAACGTCACCGGGGGGCTGTTCCTGTTGTGGGAGGGTGTCTGCGCCACGATGGTGTGGAAGGCGCAGTGGCAGCTCGACTACGCGCGGGAGCGCGGCAAGTGGGTCAAGTCGCACACCCAGGAGCGCGAGGACTGGATCGTGCTCCTCGTCTTCAACCACCTCCTTGCGGGCGCGGAAGCTTACGTGTCGGCCAACCTCTTCGACTTCCCGGCCGCGCTCAAGATCCGGCGCCTGCCCGACGGCAGCACCGGGATCGGCGTGAGCGCGCCGCTGCCGTGAACCGTCGGCCCATCGGCGTCTTCGACTCGGGCATCGGCGGGCTCACGGTGGTGCGGGAGCTGATGCACCAGCTGCCGCACGAGGCGCTGCTCTACTTCGGTGACACGGCGCGCGTGCCGTACGGCAACAAGTCGCCCGAGACGGTGCGCCGCTTCAGCCGCGAGATCCTGGATTTCCTGGTTTCGCGGGATGTGAAGCTGGTGGTCGTGGCCTGCAACACCGTCAGCGCGCACGCGCTGGAGGACCTCAAGGGCGTCGCGCCGGTGTCGGTGGAGGGCGTGATCGAGCCCGGCGCACGCGCCGCGGTGGCGGCCAGCCGCAGCGGGCGGATCGGCGTCATCGGCACCGCCGGTACGGTGGCGAGCGGCGCCTACACGAGGGCCATCGAGGCGCTCGATGGGAAGGTCGAGGTGACCGCCCACGCCTGCCCGCTGTTCGTCCCGCTGGTGGAGGAGGGATGGCTGGACCACCCCGCCACGCGCCTCATCGCCGAGGAGTACCTCGCGCCGCTCAGCGCCCACGACATTGACACGCTGGTGCTCGGCTGCACGCATTACCCGCTCCTCAAGCCGCTGCTCTCCAGCGTGCTCGGCCCGTCCATCCGGTTGATCGACAGCGCCGAGCAGACCGCCGCGGCGGTCTCGCGCGAGCTGGCCGCCTCGACGCTCCACGCGCCGGCGAGCCAGAAGGGGCACGTGCACTTCGTCGTCAGCGACGCGCCGCAGCAGTTCGTGAAGGTCGGCAAGAGGTTTCTGGGAGAACGAGTGAAGGACGTGGAGGTGAAGGTGATAGGTGATGGGTAGCCCATCACTCATCAGTCCCCAGTCTCACGCCCGTCCCATGTCATGAGCTTGATCTCCGTCTCCGTCACGATCGCATAGTGGCGATCCACCATCCACTGCCCGGCGTTGAGGTAGAAGCGCCCGGGCCCGTGCTCGACCAGTCGCTGGCGGTGGGTATGGGCGAGGATCACCAGGCCAAGCTCCGGCCGCCGGTCCAGCACCTCCCGGGCGTACGCCTCCTGCGCCCGAGCCGCCCGCGCGACCGCCTCCTCCGAGCGGTTCGCCTCGGCCAGCCCGCCCGAGAGCCGGTCGGCCAGCCAGAAGCCGAGGTTGGGGGGCAGGGCACGGAAGGTGGCGACGGTGAGGGGGTTGCGGGTGATCCGATGGATCAGGCGGCCGCCGAGCCTGGTTTCGGTCAGGCCGTCCCCGTGCGCGACCCAGGATCTCCGCCCGGCGAGGACCAGGTCCGCCCCCTCGCCGTGAAAGGGAATG
>Ga0153915_10004084_pt1 | contig 13428 bp, 8 predicted proteins | sample Opewatmetagenome_2_FD_107003 | JGI IMG/M metagenome (GOLD analysis project Ga0153915, IMG submission 107003) | Freshwater wetland microbial communities from Ohio, USA - Open water 3 Core 3 Depth 3 metaG | ecosystem: Environmental > Aquatic > Freshwater > Wetlands | place: USA: Ohio, Lake Erie... | reverse complement strand
CCGTGTCCGGAAATCATGATGACGGCCGGCGGGCGCAGCGTGGCTTGCAGGCGGCCGAGAGCTTCGAGGCCATCAATTCCCGGAAGCCAGACATCCAGGAGAATCACGTCGAGATCGCCGGCAGTGGCGCGGTCCAGGGCCTCTTCGGCGGAACCGACGGCTTCCACCTGATACCCCTCCTCCTTGAGGATCGAGGAGAGCGATTCGCGGATGCCGGCTTCGTCGTCAACGATGAGGAGATGAGGTTTTGGGGTCATCGAATCGTGTCCGATCCATTCTGGTCGGAAACGGACGTGGGCGTCAATTCGGCGACGGGAAGTTCGATGAGGAATCGTGACCCGCTGGGAAGATTGTCCTGGACCTGGATGCTGCCGCCGTGTTCGGCGATGATCCGGGCGGCGATGGCCAGACCGAGACCGGTGCCGCGGTCCTTTGTAGAGAAATGCGGCAGGAAGAGTTTGTCCTTGTCTTCGGGCGAAATGCCATGGCCCGTGTCGGATACGCAGATCTCGACGGTGTCGGCCTCGGAGTGCGCGCTGGTGGAAACCACGATTTCCCGGAACGACGAACCCTCGAGCGCTTCCGCGGCATTGTCGATGAGATTCACGACCACGCTGCGGAGCAAGCCGGCGTCCGCACGCACCGCGGGCAGATTCTCGGAAAGAGTGGTCTTGAGAGTAATGCCATCCAGCCGGCCGGAAAAAACTTCGACGGCCTCGTGGACGATCGTATTCGCGTTGATTGGCGCGAGCTTGGCGGTGGGGAAGCGCACGAATTGCGAAAACTCATTGACCAGCGCGGCGAGCGTGGAAACTTCCCGCTCGATCAGACGTGAACACTCCTGAACCAGTGCCGTCAATTCCGAGTCGCTGGAAGCCGGCGATTGAGCGGGGTCACGCCGCTCGAGGAAGCGGGAGAGCCGCTGAGCAGAGAGCTGAATCGGAGTGAGAGGATTCTTAATCTCATGCGCGATGCGCCGCGCCACTTCCTGCCACGCCGCTGATTTCTGGGCACGGAGCAGTTCGGACAAATCGTCGAGGACGAGCACGTACCCGGTGTTGGCCCGGCGCGGCCCGAGGGAACTCACCGTGACGGCGAGGTGCAGGACGCGTCCAGCGACCACGGTTTCGATTTCCCGGGAAACCACCCCCATGCGCAGGGATCTGCGCATCAAGTGCTGAACCGTGCGGGTCGCATCCGCTCCCAGCAATCCCTCGAGAGAGGGAGTGCTGCTCACGCTAACTCCGAACATGCGCGAGACTGAAGTGTTCACGCGAAGGATGGCGCCCGCAGCGTCGAGCGAGATGACCCCAGTGGGGATATTCTCGAGCACGGTTTCCATCAGTTGCCGCCGCCGCTCCAATTCCTGTACGGCGAGCTGGAGGTTGCGGGTGAACTCATCGATTTGCGCCCGGCTGTCACGCAACTGCGTGGTCATGGTATTGAATGAGCGCACCAGCACGCCCAGCTCATCCTGGGCTTGTTCCGGCACCTGGTAATCAAAGTTGCCGGATGAAACTTCACGCGTCCCTTCCGCCAGTGCCTGGATGGGGATGGTGACTTGCTTTGCCAAAAACAAAGCCACCCACATCACCGCGGATAACAGCAGCACGGTGAACAGTAGGAGGATCAACAGCATCTGGCGCTTCAGCGCGCGCAGGTCCTGCTTTTCCTGGTGATACTCGCGCGTCTGGGCTTGAATTAACGTGAGACGTGTGAGAACGTCGGGGCTCGTTCGCAACGCGGCCACGATGAAGCCGGCGGGCTGGCCCTCCTCCAGTGTGGGGACACGCGCCGCAAAATAGTTTCTTCCACCGGCTTCCCATACTTCCACGCCGCTCTCTAACGAGCGCAAATACTTGCCGAATACGCCGGGCTGCACGCAAATCGTGCCGGTACCATCCTCCGGCTGACTGTCGCAGGCGATGCCGCCCCGGATCGCCTTCCCGTCCCGGTCCAGAATCCACACCGCATCCGCGCCCTTCGCGAACGCATGCTGCAGAAAATCTGTGTCGGGGCGAACAGCTTCCGCTTGCGCTTGTGAAGCCATCCCGCGAAGACGAGGCAGCTGCGCCCGGCCCAGATCGCTCAAAAGTTTTTGCGTTTCCTCCGAAGCGATCTCCAGTGGCTTTGGGAACCAGAGCAGCAGACTGCGATTGATCAGCGAGTAGCTGACGATAAACATGAAGACTATCGGCAAGAGCGAAATGGCCATGGCGCCGACGACCATTTTCGTTTTGAAGCGTGCGCCGAGCTGCTCTCTGCTCCGTTCCGCCCACAGCCGCAGCGTGGTGCGGGCCAGGATGAGGCCGAAGACCAGAAATGCGGCGGTGATGAAGCTGGAAACGGCGTAAAGCACTATTACTGCGCGCCAGCTCTTTGGTTCCAACGGAACGTCAAGCGACCCAAACGTAAACACCGCAGCAAGGAGCAACGTCAGCAGAGCTCCGCCGATAGCGAGACCGAGTCGTTGTTTGGTGCGCAATCGGCTCATGGCCGGGTCATCTTCTTCAATCTAGGCATTGAAGCGTATACTAGCGCTTTACCGCCGTGGACATTTTTCGTCAGCAGCGGCAGGCCACTGGCAGAATGCGCCCATATTGTTCGCGCAGACATCTCTCAGGCACGATAGCCACCGCGCGGAGGCAAGTCAAGAATCCGGCCTGTCCTCTGCTTTCAGAACCTGCCCCTGTGGACAGGTATTAGCCATTTCAGAACGGCGCACGAAATTCTGGCTACTCTCTGCGTCATCATTTGCTAAGGTGAGCCGTGGGTGCAAACCCGCGGGGAGTATTCTGGATGTCCGTCCGTTTGGGCGAAATTTTAGTCAAGGAAAGCCTGATCACGCAGGACCAGCTCCAGAAGGCGCTGGAGTTTCAGCGCGCCAATGGGGGAAAGCTGGGCAGTTGCCTGACGAAGATGGGCTTCATCACCGATGATGACATCACCGGTGTGCTTTCCCGCCAGTACGGCGTTCCCTCCATCAATCTGAAGTATTACGAAATTGATCCCAATGTCATCAAGCTGATCCCACAGGATACTGCGGCGCGTTATCAGGTCATCCCGCTATCGCGCGTCGGCTCCGTTCTGACCATTGCCATGACGGATCCCACCAACGTCTTCGCGATGGACGACATCAAGTTCATGACCGGTTTCAACGTCGAGCCGGTGGTGGCCTCCGAGTCGGCAATTGGCGATGCGATTTCGCGCTTCTACGGAGGATCGTCAACCAACCAGGAAGAGCTCAGCAACCTGATGAAAGACCTGGTTGACGAAGACAACGAGCTCGAGCTGGCCGCCGAAGAATCGGAATTGGACACTGCCACCCTCGAGAAGGCGGCGGAAGAAGCTCCGATCATCAAGCTCGTCAACCTTATCTTGACGGATTCCGTGAAGCGGGGCGCCAGCGATATTCACATCGAACCGTACGAACTCGAAATGCGCGTGCGGTTCCGTGTTGACGGCCAACTGCAGACCGTGATGACCCCGCCCTTGCGCCTGAAGGATGCCATTACCAGCCGCTTGAAGATCATGGCCAAGCTGGACATCGCCGAAAAGCGCCTGCCGCAAGACGGCCGCATCATGATCAAGTACAAGGCGGACGGGAAGAAAAAGGAACTCGATTTCCGCGTATCAACGGTTCCAACGCTCTACGGCGAAAAGATTGTCATGCGGTTGCTGGACAAGGAAAACCTGCGTCTGGACATGACCAAGCTGGGCTTTGAATCGGAGTCACTGAAGAAATTCGAGCGTAACATCATGAAGCCCTACGGCATGGTGTTGGTGACCGGTCCGACGGGTTCGGGCAAAACGAACACTCTGTATTCCTCCGTGGCAACCTTAAACACGGTTGATACCAACATCATGACTGCGGAAGATCCCGTCGAGTTCCAGTTGGCAGGAATCAACCAGGTGCAGATGAAGGAGCAGATCGGCCTGAATTTCGCCGCTGCGCTCCGCGCCTTTCTCCGGCAGGACCCCAACATCATCCTAGTCGGCGAGATCCGCGACTTTGAAACAGCGGAAATCGGGGTCAAGGCCGCGCTCACCGGCCATTTGGTTCTGTCCACGCTGCACACCAACGATGCGCCTTCCACGATCAGCCGCTTGATGAACATGGGTATCGAACCGTTTCTCGTGGCCACGTCGGTGAACCTGATTTGCGCCCAGCGCCTGGTGCGCCGCATTTGCGGGAATTGCAAGGAAGAGCTGGAAATACCGCACCAGGCGCTGATCGACGCTGGTTACACACCGGAAGAAGCGAAGACCACAAAGATTTATCACGGGAAGGGCTGCACGACCTGCAACAAGCGAGGCTATAAAGGCCGCACGGGCCTTTACGAAGTCATGGAAATCAATGACGAGCTTCGTGAACTGATTCTCGTCGGCGCTTCCGCTCTGGAATTGAAGAAGAAGGCGATCGAGCAGGGAATGATCACGCTGCGCCGCAGCGGCTTAATCAAGGTGGCGGCAGGGCAGACCACCATGGAAGAAGTTCTGCGCGAAACGGTTTTATAGAACTGAAGGTGACCGATGGCCGGAATTACGCTGAGTGAATTGCTGAAGAAAATGATCGAAATGGGAGGCAGCGACCTCCACATCACCACCAACAGCGCGCCGCGTGTGCGCGTGCACGGGCGGCTCCGGCCCCTCGACATGCCTCCCCTCACGGCGGCGGACACCAAGTCTCTTGCGTATAGCGTGCTGACCGACGCGCAGAAACACCGCTTTGAAGAGAATCTGGAGCTCGATTTCTCTTTCGGCTTGAAGAATCTCGCGCGTTTTCGCGGAAACGTATTCAATCAGCGCGGCGCCGTCGGCGCCGTTTTCCGTACGATTCCGTGGGAAATCAAGGGCTTTGACGCTCTTGGATTGCCGCAAGTCGTGAAAGGCCTGTGCGACAAGCCTCGTGGTCTCGTCCTGGTCACCGGGCCCACCGGCTCGGGCAAGTCCACCACACTCGCCGCCATGCTCGACAAGATCAACGGCGAGCGCGAAGAGCACATGATCACCATCGAAGACCCCATCGAATTTCTTCACAACCATAAGAAGTGCCTGGTGAACCAGCGCGAAGTTCACGCCGACACGCATTCCTTTGCCAATTCTCTCCGTGCGGCACTTCGCGAAGACCCGGACGTCGTGCTCATCGGCGAAATGCGCGACCTCGAAACCATTGAGTCGGCCCTGCGCATTGCCGAAACGGGTCACTTGACTTTTGCCACGCTACACACGAATTCGGCTTCTTCCACCATCAACCGTATTATTGACGTCTTTCCGTCGCACCAGCAGCCCCAGATTCGCGCGCAGCTCTCGATGGTGCTCGAGGGAATTCTTTGTCAGGCACTGCTCCCGCGTGCCGATGGACGCGGGCGGGCCATGATCATGGAAGTCCTGGTGCCCACTCCGGCCATCCGGAACCTGGTCCGCGAGGACAAGATCCACCAGATTTATTCCGCGATGCAGACGGGTACAGGACAGACGGGGATGCAAACATTCAATCAGGCACTTGCAAACGCCTATTTTACAAAATTGATAACGTTGGACTTGGCGCTTTCACGTTCCTCGAATCCCGATGAGCTGCAGGACATGATTAACCGCGGAGTTGCGACCACTGGCAATGGTGCGAAGGCGCCCGTGGGCAGCAGGCGGTAAGGTTTGGCTGAACGGGCATAGGCCCAACAGATCGAAGGACTGAGGAGGCAATCAAATGCCGGATTATAAATATCAGGGAACCAGCCGCTCCGGCGCCAGCGTCAGCGGTGTGATGACCGCCGCGAACAAGACGGAACTGGCGAACTTGTTGAAGCGGCAGCAGATCACTGCGACGAAGATGACCGAGAAGGGGAAGGAGTTTAATATCCCCACGTTCGGCGGCGGCGTGAATTCCAAGGAGCTCGCCATCTTCACGCGCCAGTTCTCGGTGATGATCGACGCCGGTCTGCCGCTCGTCCAGTGTCTTGAGATTCTGGCGAGCCAGCAGGAGAACAAGACCTTCCAGAAGGTCCTGACCGGCACGCGCGGCCAGGTCGAAGGCGGCGCGACTCTTTCCGCCGCCATGCGCAGCTCACCCAAAGTTTTCGATGCGCTGTATGTGAACATGGTTGAAGCCGGCGAGACTGGCGGTATCCTGGACACCATTCTGCAGCGCCTTTCGAGCTATATCGAAAAGAACGTGAAGCTGCAGCGCGCCGTGAAATCGGCCATGGTCTACCCAATCGGCGTGCTCTCGGTGGCCGGCGGCGTCATCATCCTGCTGCTTTGGAAAGTCGTTCCGATTTTTGCCACCTTGTTCGCGGGCCTCGGCGTGGATCTGCCTCTGCCCACGAGAATTGTCATGGCTTTGAGCAATTTCGTCGGCAGCTACTTTGGATTGCTCATCGCGGTTGGCTTCGTCGGCGGAATCTTTGGATTGAGAGCCTGGTACGGCACGCCGCAAGGCCGCTTTGCGCTCGACACCATCATTCTCAAAATGCCTGTTCTTGGCATCTTGATGAGAAAGATCGCCGTTGCGCGCTTTACGAGAACGCTCGGGACGCTGATCTCCAGCGGCGTGCCCATCCTTGAAGGCCTGGACATCACCGCCAAGACGGCGGGCAACGCGGTCGTCGAGAGAGCCTTGCAAAAGGTGAGAAGGTCACTCGAAGAGGGCAAGTCGCTCACTGAACCCTTGAAAGAATCCGAAGTTTTTCCGGGCATGGTCACACAGATGATCGCCGTCGGCGAACAGACCGGCGCCATGGATGCCATGCTTCAGAAGATCGCCGATTTCTACGAAGATGAAGTGGACGCCGCAGTGAAGGACTTGCTCACTGCCCTTGAGCCCATCATGATCGTTGTTCTCGGCGTGGTGGTCGGCGGCGTGGTCATCTCCATGTACTTGCCGCTGTTCTCGCTCATCGGAAAACTGAGCACGATGCACTAATCGGGTCCGCGCCCGCACGGCGGTATTTTCTTTGCGGAGGGCCGGGAAGTCACTCTCTGCCCCCGCTTTTCCTGCCTGGACTGGGGAATGCCCGGATGCCGGGGGCGAACAATGGATCAGAGCTTTGTAACAAGGGCCTGGCTGGAGTGGTTGACGCGTGTTCGTCTTCTGACGATCACGCTCATCCTGACGGTGGGGGTTGTCTGGCCCCAATATGTGCCCGGCTTCAGCACCAACCGTTTCTTCCTTCCCCTGATTATTTTCTGGATCACTCTGGGAGTTTTTCATCTCATCCTCCTGCGATGGGTCCCGCAGGCGGGCTGGCACGGCGAGCTGCAAGTCGCCAGCGACGTCGTAATGATTTCATTGCTGGTCTATGCGACCGGTTTGCAGGAGAGCAATTTCATCCTGCTCTACCTGCTGGTGATCCTCGTCGGGAGCATCCTTTTTTCGCGCCGGGTGGCCTTCCTGATCGCCGCGGTCTGCTTCCTGCTCCTTGCGGCCATGACCTTCCTGGCATTCGTCGGGAAAATTCCGCGCACCTCCGCCAGCCTGCCGGTGGTCGAGAGCCTTCGCACCTGGCTGGTCGTGAATCTTCTCGGTTTTCTTGCCATCGCCTATCTCGCCAGCTTGCTTGCCCAATCCCTGCGGAGTAAAGGACGGGAGCTCGAGCAGAAGAGTGAAGAGCTCCTCAGTCTTCAGGATTTTACCGAAGACATCATTCACTCGATGCGCGGCGGCTTGATCACCACGGACCTGGAGGGGCGCATTTTACTGCTCAACCGCACCGGCGAGGAGATTCTCGGCCATCGCTTTGCCGATTTGCGCGGCAAGAAGCTCCAGGATCTCAATCACGATTTCTGGCTCCCCGGCCAGTACGCCAATACCGAACGGCTCTCGCTCCGAAAAGAAATTGACTTTCGTACGCCTTCCGGAGATGCCCGCTATTTAGGCATCAGCGTTTCTCCTCTGCGTTCGCGCCATCAAGCACGCAGCGGTTATGTTTTCAATTTCCAGGACCTCACCGAGCTTCGCCGCCTGGAGCAGGAAGTGGCGACCAAGGAGCGCATGGCCGCCTTGGGGCGTCTTTCGGCCGCCATCGCCCACGAAATCCGGCAGCCGCTGACGGCCATGGCTGGCGCTGTCAAAGAACTGGCCCGCCTGGTGCCCCTCGAAGAAGACGAGAAGCATCTGGTTCATATTGTCAGCAGGGAATCGGAGCGGCTCAACAACATCATCACGGACTTTCTGAATTATTCGCGGGAGAAGACCTACGAATTCCAGGAAGCGGACGTTCGCAGCCTCCTCGATGAAACACTCATGTTAATGGAGAAAAAACCGGAGATCGGCTCGAAGTACCATATTGTCCGCGCGTTTAACGGACAGCAGTTGCGCGCGCGTGTGGATGCCGACAAAATCAAACAGGTTTTCTGGAATCTCTGCGACAACGCCATGCGCGCGATGCCCGGCGGCGGCACGCTGACCGTCAAGCTGGAGCAGCATCCCTTTTGGCTGCGCATCGCGTTTCGCGACACGGGAATTGGCCTGGACGCGAAACAGAAGGCCAAGATTTTTGAGCCGCTGCAGTCCGGTTTCGAGGGTGGCACCGGCTTGGGGCTTTCCATCGTCTACCAGATCGTACAGGCTCACAGCGGGAAGATCAGCGTGATCTCGGAGAAAGACCGCGGCGCGGAATTTATTGTCGAGCTGCCGCGAGTTGCGTGAGGCGCTATGCAAGGAACAAAAACCGCAATCAAGGAATCCGGGCGGGAGTTGCCGCATATTCTTGTCGTTGACGACGAGAAATCCATTTGCGAGCTCCTGGAGATCACTTTCCGCAAGGACGGCCACCGCGTGGAAGTTGCGCACAGCGTGGAAGCCGCGAAGCGCAAGCTGGAATCGCAGATCTTCGACATCATCATTTCGGATATCCGCATGCCCGGGGCCGGGGGTGTGGAGCTCCTCAAATTCACCAAGGAAATTGCTCCTGCATCATTCTTTCTTCTGATTACGGGAGTTCCCACCGTGGAGACGGCGATCGCCGCGATCAACTCCGGGGCCGACCGCTATGTCATAAAAGACCACCAACTGATCGACCAGCTTCGCCAGGCAGTTCATGAAGTTTCTGAGAGCCTGAGGTGGAAGAAGGAGGCTGGTTACCTCCGGCGCGAACTGCGCCGGCTTACCGGGCTGGACAACATCATTGGGCAGAGTCCCAAGATGCGCGCCATCTTCGAGTTAATTCAGACTGTCGCTCCGCAGTCGAGCCGCATCCTAATTACCGGAGAAAGCGGGACCGGCAAGGAGTTGGTCGCCCGCGCGATTCATGAAAACAGTCTGCGGGCCCAGGCTCCATTCATCACCATCAACTGCGGCGCGTTTCCGGAAACCCTCCTGGAATCCGAGCTGTTCGGCTACATGAAAGGCGCCTTCACCGGGGCGAATGAAAACCGGCAAGGCCTCTTCCAGGCTGCCCATGGCGGAACCCTCTTCATGGACGAAATCGGCAACATGAGCCTCACCATGCAAGTGAAGCTCTATCGTGTTTTGCAGGAAGGCAAGGTCCGCCCCATCGGCAGCACGGAAGAAGCGGATGTGGACGTTCGCATTATCGCCGCCACGAACAAGGACTTTGAAAAGGAAATCGCGGAAGGGCGCTTTCGCGAAGACCTCTATTACCGTCTTAGCGTGATTCCCATCCAGTTGCCCGCACTCAGGGAACGCCGCGAGGACATTCCGATGCTGGCCCGGCACTTCCTGGAGCGCTTCCGCAAGTCCATGGAAAAGCCGATTGAAGCCATCTCACCGGAGGCGATGACTCGGCTGGAATCCTACGATTGGCCAGGGAATGTGCGCGAGCTCGAGAACACGATGGAGCGGGCGGTGGCCTTGGAATCCGGCAAGGAGATTTCCCTGCGAGTCCTGCCCGACCGGATCGCTGGTTATTCGGGTGCTTCCGGGGCGAGCGCTTTGTTGCACCCGGTCACGGAACTCCCGGACGAAGGACTCGACTTTGAGAAGGAGATGGCAGAAGCGGAGCGCCGGTACTTGCAGGCGGCCCTAGCCAAGGCGGGTGGAGTTCGGACCCGAGCCTCTGAACTGCTGAAGATTAGCTACCGCTCGTTTCGCCACTATGCCAAGAAACACGGCCTGTAAACGGACAGAGGCGAGCGATTTTTGCACAGGCTTTGAGTAACGAGCGAAATAGGAACGGGTGACTATTAATGCTTTCCCGGATAGACAAAAAATGTCGGTTTAGGGGGTTCTTGCCAGCTTCGAGGTCCTAACTCCAAGCCTCAGATGAAGCATCATACAAGATAAATGCATTATTTACAACTAGATACAAGAATAGATGACATCCTCAATTCTTGGTTCCAGTTTGGTTCCCTGCTTGCCATAATCTAGGCGTGCTCTGGCACCATACAATTTCTCAAGGAGATAGCATGAAGAAACAGAAGGGATTCTCTCTTATCGAGTTGCTGATCGTCGTGGCGATCATTTTGATCATCGCGGCCATCGCCATTCCGAACCTCCTCCGGTCCCGCATGGCCGCGAACGAGTCTTCGGCAGTGGGTTCTCTCCGTACCATCAATACCGCGGAAGTCACGTATGCCACGACCTATCCGGCAGTTGGCTTCGCGGCGCTGGCGAACCTCGGCGGTTCGGCCACGACCTGCGCCACTCCGACCGGTGCGACGTCCACGACTGCTTGCTTGATCGACGACGTTCTTGCGGTGACGGCGATCAAGAGCGGTTATGCGTTCACAGCCACGGCTGCGGGCGGCCCCCCGGCCGTGCAGTATACTTCCACGGGTCTGCCTCAGATCGTCGGCCAGAGCGGTCAGCGCGGCTTCTGCTCCGATCAGTCTGGCGTGATCCGCTACAATACGGCTGGCACTTGCGCCCTCACAGATCCCCCACTCTAAGAATCTCAACCTGCGGCCCGCTCCTGGCTGCAGCAGGAATCGAGAAGCACGGGACTCACGTCCCGTGCTTTTTCGTTTTTGCCTGCCAAGTTGCTGCCCGACAGCAGTGAACTTGTCAGTTGCCAGTTAATGTCGAGCTTCCTTATTTCTTGCCCTTTTTTGTCAAGTGAATCACAACTATCCTCCATTTCGCGTCTGTCCATGGCACTATGTATCGTACAATCAACGATTTACGTGAGGCTCTCGAATCTGAGATTGGCCCATGACATGCTGCTAGTAGGGCGCGGGTCCAATCCGTTTTCCCGGCCTGCTAGGACGTGTAGTTCTTCGGGGATCTCATATGAAGAAGAGAAAACAAAAAGGGTTCTCTCTTATCGAGCTTTTGATCGTTGTCGCGATCATTCTGATCATTGCCGCGATTGCCATTCCCAATTTGCTGGCTTCGCGAATGGCCGCGAATGAGTCTGCAGCGGCCCAGGACATGCGAACCATTATGACCGCCGAAGTTACTTATACGACTCAATATAACATCGGATTTGCTGCGGCATTGGCGGATTTGGCCGGCACTGGGGCGGTTACCTCGACCAGCGCCCAGTTAATTGATTCGTCCCTGGGGGCGGGTACGAAGACTGGCTATTCCTTCGTATACGTTCCGACCTATCAGGATGCCGCGGGCCATTACAACGGATTCACGGTCAATGCCAACCCGCAAATTCCGGGGTCGAGCGGCCGCAGGTATTTTTACATCGATCAGACGGGAGTGATCCGCGTGAACTATACGGCTGCTGCCACGGTCTCAGACCCTGCTATTTAAGACATTTAACCAGTCCTTGATTTCTCAATCCGCCGGACTGCCTCTCAAGCAGGCAGTCCGCCAAATTTAGACAGTACATTCCTGCTAAACTAAATAAATGGGCCGCATTCGCTCGCGATTTGCAATCTGTTTCGCCCTGCCACTCCTCTTCTCGATCGGTGGCGTTGGCGGCGGCACTTCCGATCTGAAGCTCCTCGTAGCACGATTCGAATCGCGCTATAAGGCGGCGCGCACTCTTCAAGCTACCTTCCTGGAGCGTTATCTTGAAAACGGTCGTGTCGCTCGCGTGGAAGCGGGCACGGTGTACTTTCGCCGTCCAGGCAAAATGCGCTGGGCCTACGAATCCCCCGAAAAGAATTTGTTCCTGATCGACGGCAAGACCGCCTGGTTCTATGTTCCCTCCGATCGCACCGTCACGCGCGTCGCGGCGAAGGAGAGCGCCGATTGGCGGACCCCTCTGGCCCTGCTCGCCGGGGAGATGAAAGTGTCGCGGATATGTGCACAAGTTCAATTTGCGGCTCACGAGGTTCCGGAGACTCCCGACAACGTTGTGCTTTACTGCGAACTCCGGGGCGGGGGGACTAAACCGCAAGAACAAGGTTCTACGGAGTCCGCATCAGCAGGCAGAGAAGCCGGAGAAGCGGTCTACTTTGAGGTCGTCCGGAACACGGGTGACCTTGTTCGCGTGCTCATCCGGAACTCTGGCGGCGTGGGAATCGAATTTCACTTCAAAGACTGGCGGAACGACCCTCCTGTGGATGATTCGCTGTTCCGTTTCAGCGTTCCACCCGGGGTCGCTATCGTAAATGGTGAACTACCCGGCGGTGGGTATGCTGCAAATCCGTAGACTTCCGGATCTGCTGGCCCCATTTCTTACGAGGAACGGCCAATCTCCGGGACCTACCCCGCATCTCAGCTAGATGAGGTAAACTGAAGGCCTATGGGGGAATTTGTCTGTCGCGTGGCGGATGCCGATGGACGTGTCTTTTCGCACGTCGAAGCCGCGAGCTCGCTGGATGATGCGCGCCAGAAGCTTGCGGATCGGGGTCTGTATGTCTATTCGGTGGAATCGAGGAGCGGCCGCCTCGCCGGACTAGTTCGGCGAGAGAGCCGACGGCAGATTGGCGGTTCAGAATTCCTCATTCTTAACCAGCAATTCAATACCCTTATTAAGGCCGGATTGCCCATCTTGAGAGCTCTGGATCTTCTGGCCACCCGCGCCAGCTCTCCTAAACTTCGACCGGTGATCACCCAAATTCGCGAGCGTGTCCGGGAAGGCAAATCGCTCTCCGAAGCGGTTACGGAAGCCGGCGTATTCTCCAAGGTTTATTCGACGGCCATCCTCGCGGGAGAGAAGAGTGGGAATCTGCCCGGCGTGCTGGACTATTTCATTGCTTATCAGCGCGTAAGTACAGGCGTCCGAAAAAAGATTCTCGCGACGCTCGTATACCCCGCTTTGTTGATCACCGTCGCAGTCGTCATCGTGACATACCTGGTCACGGGTGTAATCCCCAAGTTCGCGCTTCTTTATCGCGATTTGAATGTGAATCTTCCTGCGCCCACGCGGGCCTTGATCGCCCTGACGGTCGACTACCGCTTCGTCGTGCTGGGCATTATTGCACTGCTGGTGACGATGGCAGTGGGAGTCTTTCTTTGGTCCCGCACGGAAGAAGGCGGAACGGCTCTAGACCGATTCAAATTCCGGCTGCCCTTCGTGGGAGACACGCTCCTTAAATTCCAAGTAGCGCAGTTTTCGCGCACTCTTT
>Ga0153915_10004083_pt1 | contig 13429 bp, 12 predicted proteins | sample Opewatmetagenome_2_FD_107003 | JGI IMG/M metagenome (GOLD analysis project Ga0153915, IMG submission 107003) | Freshwater wetland microbial communities from Ohio, USA - Open water 3 Core 3 Depth 3 metaG | ecosystem: Environmental > Aquatic > Freshwater > Wetlands | place: USA: Ohio, Lake Erie... | reverse complement strand
TCTTTTTCATAGTGACCATCCTTCCAGTGTTTCCACGAATTCGCCTCCAGATTTCGCCCGAGCCAGCATACATACAGGTGGTTGGGCACGAACCCCTACCACGTATATCAGGTTCACTTGATTTGAAGCTTCCGCCAACCTTACTATGCTCATCACTCACTCCAAGGCGCACTCATCACGCGACGACTGTATATCAAGTATAGAAATCCCAGAAGTGTGTGCACTTGAAGCCCTTGCCGACGAGCTTGTCCTCTTTGTGCAGATCGACAAAGGTCTGTCCGTCAAACGGATAGAACCTCAGATTATGGTCGTCATCACAGACTACAAGATCAGGCTTGCCAGGCGTCCGCCAGTGCCCAACGATGTACACCCACTTCTCATTGAATCCGTCTCCGACGGCAGCGTAGGGAGGACCAGCAAACACTGGTAGAGTTTCCTTTGGGTCGAACCTCCCAAATGGGTACCTAATGAGCTTGCCATTCTTATGACGCGCAATAATATCTGGGTTACCGTCGCCCATCCACTCGTCTACGAGTATGTGTGTGAATTCCTTCCCGAAACCTATTCCCACTTTTCGCGGTTTGATCTCCTTGAACGTCTTGCCATTGAAAGCATAGACTTGAAAGTCGCCATCTTTCTCTCGCGCCAGTAGGTCTGGATAAGATCCACCATTCCAGTACCCGGGATAGAGATATGGGATTCTGTCCTTTGTGAAACCCTCACCTACCCTCTCAGACCTACCCAAGTCAGTGAACTTGGTGCCATTCCATGGGAACAAACGCAGGTCGCCCTTATCATCACGGACAACCATATCAGACATACCTCGGTTGGTCCACTCCGCGACGTAGTAGTCATACTGAGGGCTGAAGCCCGAGCCCACCTTCTCACCTGCGTCCTTGATCATGAAGGTCGCTCCAATGAATGGGTAGTGCTTTAGGTCACCACCTTTCTCAACACAGATCAGGGAGCTGCCGCCGCCAATCCGCCTTCGATGACTCGGTATGTTGCCGGCTTTCCAGTATCCAGTCAGGTACTTGCTGAAGTTGAAACCATCACCAACCTTCCGTCCGCTCTCCTTCTCTTCTTGGTCGTTCGAGGGAAAGAAGGTGTACTTGTCACCGTGCTTGAAAAATGGGAACCACTTCAGGTCGCCGTTTTCCATTCTCACAACCAAACCGGGCATATGTTGAGTTCTCCTGTGGAGTGCGATGGAAGCACAGAGATATGATTCTTCCGTGCATAACATCGGGCCAGTTCCATTCTATCAGTTAAGTAACAAAGAAAACCGTTATAATAGGACAGAATCTCGCGTGGATTCACTTCATCGGGGGCTCCTAGGATGAGCAGCACAGAGAACTACGACATAATCGTTGTCGGAGCTGGCGTTGTTGGCCTGGCAACGGCGTACTATCTGCAAAAGAACAGTCCGAACAAGACCATACTGCTGGTCGATCGACTTCCGGCCGCCGGACAGGGAAACACTGCTATGAGTGCGGCTGCTGTGAGAAACATGTTTGCATCGTCGACGAACCAGCTGCTCACAGACTCGTCAATCAAGTTCATAGAGCACATTCAGGAGGACCTGCACTTCGATCTGACCTTTGAGAAGTGCGGCTACCTGTGGCTCCTGAGTGATAAGCAGTTCACCGATCCTTCTGTGAAGATGTGGATGCAGAGGATGACTGCTTCTGGCATCAAGTACACGGCATACGATAAGCACCAGCTCAAGAAGATCATCCCATCTCTCAATGTTGATTTCACAGGAGATGAGGAAGCCCAGCTGATGAACCTCCAAGAGGTCAGCTATGGGCTCTTCGGTCCGGACTGCGGCGTTCTTGACCCAACGAAACTTGTGGATTTCTATCTGCAAGAGTTCACAAAGCTCAGCAAGGTGAAACCGAGATTCGGGGTCGAGGTGAAGAGCCTGCTGCTCGAGGCGGATCCCAGGCTAGACTTGCCGGGTGAGCCTCTGATCTGGCAGAACAAGCGCGTCAACGGCGTGAGGACTGCCACCAAGGAGCTCAGGGCAGAAACTGTTGTCCTTGCTACTGATGCTTGGACGAACAGACTCTTGGATCCAATCGGATTCGACAGCGAAACGAAAGCAAAGAAACGTCAGCTGTTTGTCATTCACGCCGCAGAAAAGAAACCCTTGCTCGATCTCCTCTACACAAAGGGTTTCAGCTCTAGAGCGTCAATTCCATTTACCATTCTACCGTCGGCAGGAGTCTACTTCAGACCTCAGCTCCAAGAGAAGGGATTCTGGGTAGGCTGTGCAGACAAGGTTGGTCGCGCCTACGACTACGTTCAAACAGACAGCTATGCGACTGCCGAAATGGCGTATTACGAGAACAGTATCTACCCAGTACTGGCAAAGTACTTCCCTGTCTTCCAAGGTGCCCGGCCTGCGAACAGCTGGGGAGGAGGCTACAACTATAGTCCTGACGCAATCCCATTCGCGTACAAAGAGAGTGGGTTCATGGTCGTGAACGGAACAAGCGGCAGCGGCATCATGAAGGCTGATGCGGTCGCAAGAATCGTAGACGCACTATATAGAGGACAGCCCGAAGCTGAGCTCTTTGGCGGGAAGAGGATGCCGTCGAATGCCCTCAGTATGAAGCAACGCAAAGTTGAGATCGAGAGCGTCATCATCTGAGAGTGACACCATCGCCTTCACCATACCCTGCTATTCAGCCATCATGGCCAAGAAACACCTAACGTTTCACTTTCATGTAAAACAGCCTCTTAGCGAGCTCCGTGGTCACAACGTAGGCTACAACCACGAGAGATAGAAGAAACATGGGCAATGGCCCAAGTGGAATCAGACCAAACAACACACCCAGCGGCGAATATGGCAGCAAGAGAGTGATAATCAACACTATCACAGTAGCAGCACTAAGGTACGTGCTCGGCCTGCTTGAGAACAGCCGTCCCTGATCCCGGAGAACAAGCAACACGAGCAGCTCGGTGACCATCGACACTATGAACCACCCCGTCTGAAACTCGACTTCTCCAGCCCCAATGACTAGCAATAGAATGAAGAAAGTCAGAAAGTCAAAGGCGGTGCTGATTATTCCAAATACGACCATGAATAGCGTTATGAATCGAATATTCCACCTTCGGGGTTGTGCCACCAATTGAGCCTCTACATTATCCGATGCAATCGTGGCAGCTGGCATGTCGGAAAGGACATTGAGTGTCAGTATTTGCTTTGGCAGAAGAGGCAGAAAGGGAAGTAGCAGTGAAGCAGCAGCCATGCTGAACATGTTTCCGAAGTTGGCACTGACAGTGATGAAGATGTACTTCATGGTGTTAACGAATGTCCGTCTTCCATCCCGAACACCTTGTACTAGCGATTCGAGGCTCTTCTCGAGAAGCACAATGTCGGCAGCCTCCTTTGCCACGTCCACAGCTGAATCGACGGAGATACCCACATCAGCAGTGTGAAGTGCAGATGCGTCGTTGATGCCGTCGCCAATGTAACCCACAACGTTGCCTCCGTGCTGCAAAGCCATGATTATTCGTTCCTTCTGATTGGGTTCGACCTCGGCGAAGATGTCCACATCAATGGCAAGCCTGACAAGAGCCTCGTCACTCATGTGTCTGAGAGAGGACCCGGTCACTGCCCGCGCTTCAGCAAACCCAATCTCTCGTCCTATGTGTGCTGCGACAAGCTCATTATCTCCGGTGATGACCTTGAGCGATATTCCTAGTGAGCGGAGTTCCGAAAGTGTATCCATCATACCTGCCTTCGGGGGGTCAGCTATCACTAGAAAGCCCAGGAACACCATATCCTGCTCAGATTCTTTTCTTGCGATTGAACTGGCTCCCATATCAACCGTGGCGACGCCAAGTGTTCGATAACCCTCCTCGCTCAGCGTCCTATACTTCGTCCGAATTGTCTCGGCAACCTGATCAATTGGCACTATCTGGCCACTTGCGCTCTCGGCGCGCGTGCAGACATCGAGGACATTTGTGACCGCTCCTTTCGTTACAAGGTAGTGAGACTGACCGTCTGTGACTAGGATGCTCAGTCTCTTTCGTATAAAATCGAAAGGAATCTCATCAACTTTCGAGTATTGTGACACATCAATTGTGACGGACGCCAGTATGGCTTCGTCAATCGGGTTTCGATAGCCGCTCTCGAACGAAGAATTCAGATAGGCAAACAACAGGACCTTCTTGCTGTCGTTGCCATCGAAGTCGATTGCGGACTCGATTCTCATTCGCCCCTCTGTTAAGGTGCCCGTCTTGTCGGTGCACAGTATGTTCATGCTTCCGAAGTCTTCAATCGCTGTCAACCTCTTTACGATGACTTTGCTCCGAGCCATCTCTTGTGCACCGTGTGCAAGGTTGATACTCACAATGGCTGGCAGAAGCTCAGGTGTCATCCCGACTGCTAGGGCCAAGGAAAACAGGAAGGAGTCAAGCACTGGACGGCTCAGGAACACGTTGATGGCGAATATCGCAAGGGTGAGGAGCAGAATCAACTGAATGAGAAGTGCTCCGAAACGTTTGACACCCCGCTCAAATTCGGCCATTGGTGGTCGCGCTTTCAGTCGGTCCGATATCCTACCGAACTCTGTGTTGCTGCCGGTCTTCGCCAAAAGGGCCATGCCAGCACCACTGACTACGTATGTGCCCATGAACAGTGAGTTCGTACGAAGAGCGAGGCGCGAATCTGCGTCTACTCTTCCTGCCGATTTCTCCGCAGGATACGTTTCCCCAGTTAGCGACGCCTCGTTTGCAAAGAGATCCTTAGAATCGATGATTCTGCAGTCACCCGGCACCAAATCCCCAGCAGAAAGAACGACAACGTCCCCATGGACCACGTCATCCAAAGGAACTGACCTCACGGCTCCATCTCTCAATACCTCGATGGTGACACTGATCATCGACAGAAGTTTCTCGATAGTATGAGCCGCTCGATGCTCTTGCCAGAATCCGAGGAAGCTACTAATCAGCAGCAGCACGACGATAATAGCACCGTCAATGTTATCCTGCGTGAAAAACGCAAGCACTGCCGCTCCCAGCAGAAGCAGCACAATGGGGCTTTTGAACTGACGCAAGAAGATGGCAATGGCGCTGTGCCCGGTCTTGCGTCCGAGGCGAGTTGCTTGAGCCGAAGCCAGACGTTCCTCCACCTGCTCTGTGGATAGACCATGAGGACTCGACTCCAGTGCCTCATACAGATCCTCGATGGGCTGACTCCAGAAAACTTCTACGTTGCTCTCCATCGAACCTTCACTTCTCGTCTGTTTACTACCGTTATAGTACTGGAAAGGCCTGCACAAGCTAGAGCAACAGCGGCTAAAATAACATTGCGAATAGCTAGGAACTTTGCGTGGGGCGGTCCTGCAAGTTTCCCGAGGTTTTGACTTCTCAGAGGTTCAGTCGTTTCTGAATGGAAAGCACTCCTGCCAGAGGGAATGAACGACCAGGTCAGGAGAAAACACGGTTTTGTCGGCGCAGGATCCATAGTCCGGGAGAGAAACCAACTCGATTAACGTGTGTCGTGGTCAAGTAGGTATTACATGCTCACGCGCAACTCCGACATAGCATGAAACCCTTTTAGGCAGACGAAGTCCCCTGTGCGAAGGGTCGATACTGTGGAAGCAATGGAGGCGCTACTCACTAGAAGGAGCATTCGAAAGTACAAGCAGGGGGACATCCCGGACAGCCTCATCAAGGACGTCCTCACAGCGGCCATGAGTGCACCGTCTGCAGGCAACCAACAGGACTGGCAGTTTGTCGTCATAAGGGACAGGCAGACTCTCAACAGAATCACCGAGATTCACAAGTCCTCTCAGATGTTGAACGACGCTATTGCCGCAGTACTCGTTTGCGGTGACCTTGCCGCAGAGAGGTATAGGGGATTCTGGGTTCAAGACTGCTCGGCGGCAATGGAGAACCTTCTCTTGGCAATCCATGCAAGCGGCTTCGCTTCTGTCTGGTTGGGCGTTTACCCGAGACAGGAGCGAATGGACGGACTCCGGAAACTACTGGGCATCCCCGAACAGGTCGTCCCATTCGCCATTGCCCCGGTTGGCATCCCAAACGAAAAGAAGGGAAGGGAGAACCGGTACACCGAATCGAAGATCCACCATGACCGATGGTAGACAGGAAACCTCCTGACGCTCAGCCGACCTTGCACTCAGTCAATCGGTGTTGATAAATACCGACGAAACGCACTCAAGACAGAGGGCAGCTACATATGACATTCAAGAACCTTGGCCATTATCACGTGTGGGCTGGCGACAGGATGAGAGTGATGGTTCGTCAGCTCGATGACGAGCGATTTGCCAGAAAAGTCCGCGGCAAAAGCGTCAAGGATCTATGTATACATATAGTCCTAGCCCTCGAAACCTGCTTCTTCTATGGCGACAACTCGTCAGACGAAAGCGTGTTTGGCAAGGTGGGAGTGTTCTCAAGGGAGGAACTCATGTCAAGGTGGCAGCAACTAGACGTCCGCCTAGGGCGGGTCATAGAAGAGATACCCCAAGGAAAGATCACCGTCACACACATTTCTGACGACCCCTTTGACGTAGATTCACTAGACTTCTATCTCCAGTACCTACTGCATACCACACATCATCGAGGACAGCTGGCTGCTACTCTTCGAACCCTGGGTGTTGAGGTCCTTGGCACCGACTACTTGCTGTTCCTATCCAAGGATGCCGCAGACTGGGTTCATTGATGAGTGCGACGAGGCATACAATCGTGGTCAACGTGTTTCAATTCCCCCCGTTTGGACCGTTTCGCTTTGCTTATCTGTGACCAACATCCGTTCAGGTCCTCATGCGAGTAGGCATTTTGACGAGCGGCGGAGACGCTCCAGGCATGAACGCTTGTATCAGAGCGTTTGTCAGAATCGGTCTCGGCCATGGACTTAGAATTGTTGGCATCTACGGAGGCTTTCAGGGTATTCTGGATGAGAATTTGGGCGACCTTGATTCACGATCGGTCGCTCATATTATCCACAGGGGCGGCACCATCCTGACCACCGGAAGATCGGAGGAATTCAAGACGGAAGAGGGGTTGAAGAAGGCCGCCCGGGTCCTCCAAGAGCACGATATCCAGGCACTCGTCGCTATTGGTGGCGATGGTACGATGCGGGGTCTCACCGCGCTTGAGAAGTACTGGCCCGGACAGACCATAGGAATCCCGGGCTCAATCGACAATGACATCTGGGGCACAGACTACTCTATTGGTTTTGACACGGCGGTCAACAACGCGCTCGATGCTATAGACAAGATTCGAGATACAGCCGAAGCCTTCTCGCGTGTGTTCCTCGTGGAGGTCATGGGAAGGAAATGTGGTGCCATTGGTGCTCACGTCGGCATCGCCTCAGGTGCATCCGCGGTCGCTATCCCAGAAACAAAGACGGACCTCAAAGTGATTGCTGACAAGATAGCAGAAGGCAGGCTGAGAGGCAAGTCAAGCGCCATCGTCATTGTGGCCGAGGGCGATGACGAGGGCAACGCAGCTGCCATTGGGGAGAAGCTGAATGGGCTGCTGCCAGGGGAAAAGACCCGTATCTCGGTTCTCGGCTACATCCAGCGTGGTGGTAACCCTACTCGTCAAGACAGAATCCTGGCGACAAGACTAGGAGTGTATGCTGTGGATTGTATCCTTGAGGGCGTGAGAGGTGTGATGCTGGGTGAGGTCAGGGGCAATCTTGTCAAGACGCCATACGAGGACACATGGAAGAAGAAGAAGTCTCTAGACAAGTGGATGTTGGATCTCATCGGTGACCTTGCGACATGACAAGTCGGTCTTGGGGTGTTTATGAGTCCCGTCATGATACAACAGGGCGTGAGGGACACCACTATACAGACAAGGCTGGAAGACTTCGATGAGAAGTCCGGCGGCAAGTGGGACCACCTCCCGGTCCCATCTGCAACCGGGAAGACAGTAAGGTCCAAGCCTCAGCTGTGGCAAAGGATCAGACAGGAAGGTGAGGAGTGGGGTGTCTGCAATCTCGATGGAACAGTCATGTTTGTACAATTAGTCGATGGCAGGATTCATGTTCATGGTATGGAGGCAGTCTGCAGGTGGTGCGGAGACGCTCTCGTAATCCGTGACAGTAAGCTGGTCTTCTGCGGCGGAACGTGCGGCAGATACCAAGGCGAATACTCCGCCGATCCGGATGATTACCTTCGATGGGAGGGAGCCAAATCCTACACATTGCGAAAGGAAATCGCAAAGGTAGAAACGCTTCATCTCGAACCAAGAGACCTCGAACCAATCTCATACGCGCCCAACTGGTCCGTCTTCGATGACTACGAGGAAGATGAGTCCGACTCCTACGACTCATCGACAACTGAACGACAGCAACGAGGTACTCAAGCCAACATTCAATAGCAGGACTGATGAAGCGACTATGACGATAATATGAGCGAGATGGAACTTCACCACAGCAGGAGAAGCTTCTCACTGTTTATCATACTAGCCGTCGCCATCGTCATGCTGCTATTCCTGCAAGCGGCAGGGACTGTGTTCATCGAGCTAGGACTCCCAACTTGGCTGGCACTCCTAATCATACCCGGGTCGTTGATTGGCAGCTTCGTTAACATCCCCATAGCCACAGTGGAGTCTGACAAGACGCCTTGCGTGGAGCAGGACTATCTTAGTCTTTGGGGCTTGAGCTACAAGGTCAAGACCCCTGACTGTCCCGGAAAACTGCGGCTAAGCATAAACCTCGGTGGAGCCATAATCCCAATCTCAGTCAGCATGTACCTGTTGCTCGAACATCTGGAAACACTGGTGCCTGCACTCTTGGGAGTAGTGGTCATCACCGTCTTTGTGCACGCAGTCGCGAGAATAGAGCCAAACGTAGGTATTGTCACTCCAGCTCTTCTTCCTCCAATCGCCGCAGCTCTGATAACGCTCTCCCTGATTCAGTTCATACCGACGCTGCAGGACACCTACGTTGTAGCTTACGTATCCGGTACACTTGGTGCCCTCCTCGGCGCAGACATTCTGAACCTCGGAAAAATAACTCAGCTCAGAACAGGCAGCGCATCGATTGGTGGAGCAGGCACGTGGGACGGAGTCTTTCTCACCGGGATCTTGGCGATATTCTTCCTCTAGGCACGGTCTTTGAAGGATCAAGCTGGAACAGGAAATAGCTTGAATTCAGGTACTCCCCGGGCACAACACCAAGGCTTAGAGCCCAGTCCTTCGCCTTCGGGCTCAAGAAGAACACACCCCTGTCGGCACCAGTGTTCTCAAGATCATCAAAGGCCCTTGACATGATGTCAACGAAGGTTGCCTGATCTCGGCTGAATATCGAGAAAGTGATTCTCGTACCGTCCTCGCGCACGAACGCCTTGCTGTAGTACAAACCGGAACTCCTGCCATCTTCATCGATCAGAACCTTGAACTCGGTTTCAGCAGCCATTCTTCTGAGGCCAGCCAGAGTCTTGAAGTCGAAGTCCCAAGCCAGGGGGAGCGTTTTGCTTTCTACTAGCTCTGAGTCGTCCTTCAGCATCTCGGATAGCCGCTCCGGGCCGACCGTGAGCGGGTGCAAGTTTGGACTCGGTGAAGGATGTGGCGGAAACGGCTTGTCGACACGAAAGTAGCCCACACGGTCAGCGACAACGAAACCCATCTTCTTGGCCAGTCCTATTGACGCTTCGTTGTTACTACCCGTTGAATACCATAGTGTCCTGACTCCCTTCTGCTTTGCAAGGGCAATTATGTGGGCTGTGGCAAATGACCCTACGCCCTTCCGATGATAATCCGCCTTGACCCTGAGACCATTCACCCAAGCGATATCGGAATCTGGAACGAGATTAAGGGTGACGATGCCTATGAGCTCTTTTCCTTCGAAGACGCCGACAGGTTCCGAGTCCTTGGAATCAGCCCATTGCGGGAATGCATCCGGAACATAGTCATGCTCTTCCAACGTGGCGCAGAGAGCATTCACGTCTGCATGATCAGAGATCTCAAGCCGTCTGATAGTCCTCGCCATGCCTTCGAGCGCATTCAGAGAGGCTTATGAAATGAACGAAGCTGGACCATGCCAGTCTGCAACTCTGTTCACTCGAGCCAGACAGTGCAGAGTCTATGCATGGTTGTTCTGCAAAATCAGGCAGTAGTGGTGGTGCACATTCGACACGTATGTCGTGGGATAACCCCAGCAGCCAAGCCGCTTGTTGTCCTGACACCAAATCTGCTCCTGCCTTAGACGATAGGATATTGACAGCCTACGGGCAAGATCCCACGCAATCGGTCGCATCACACCATTGGAATCCAACATGTTCTGTGCAACCAGTGTGACATACCCACCGGGTTTGAGAAAGTGCTGCGCACATCCCAGCACTCGCGCGACTGCCTCGATATAGTCGTCGTAACATGTGATATTCCCAATGTCAGATGCGGTTTCACTGTAGATAAGGTCCAGACCCCTTTTGCGCCGGACCTTGTGCACGGATTCGTTGCCTCCTCGTGACTTATGGAGCATGTCCCAATATGGGGGAGAGGTGATGAGGTAGTCGAACTGAGGGATGCTGTTTCCAAACTCCCGTTGAAGTAATGAGGCCATCTGAATCGAGTCGCCAATGATGATGTGGTGCTCTCCCGACCCTGCAGTCTGATTCGTGTCGGCAAGTCCAGTGGCCGCATAATCTGGGTTCAGCTCTATGCCCACGGAGTTTCTGCCAAGCGTCTTGCAGGCAACCATGGTACTGCCTACGCCAGCAAACGGGTCAATCACCCATGCGCCTTCCCGAGAAAAGTATCTGACAAATCGGGTCACAAGACCCTCTGGGAACTTCGCCGGATGTTTCATCTGGGTCTTGCTCCGAGAACGGGGATTTACGACAAACCAAGACTTCGTGGACTTGACCCACTCACGTCCGTCGAGGTCATTAAGCCTAGGCCTTGAACCTAACAGCACCATGGAATTCATCCGAAGAAGAATCCGAAGACACTCTCAAATCAAGATTGCTGGCACAACCGTCTGCGCTGGTTCGCGATCACCTTAGCCATAATGCAGCTCATCAGGAAGTGGGTCGTGAAACTGGGAAACCCTTTGAATGCCAATCTGGATGGCTAATGCTACAGGTGATAATAGAATCATCCACGTACCAACTTCTGGAATCCAGCCCTGTAAAGCAAGAAACAGCCCCAGAACCAAGGTCAGGACAACTGGAAACGCCATAGGGACCAGCCTGTCACTACTTAGGGCCGGCGTTGGCGTTCCTATCCGTGTTGCAGCTTCGAACAGAGGCACCCAGAAGAGAAGCACGAATATGGGAAGTCCAAATCCCCAGAACTCATCCTGATAGGGAAAAATGACACCAGTTCGCATCTGTTGTGTGTAGACGCCGAGCCACGGCCAAACAGTCTTTGAAAGACCCGACGTTGGGTCGACATACCTAAACCAAGGCATGAATGCACCCAAGAGGATCAGCAAGAATGGCAGCAATCCCGGGTCGGCCAACAGGGGCTCCGTTCTCTTCTGAGTAAGCAGTCGGAGGAGCCTAGTCATGACTGCAACCACCAGACCAGCAAGAAGCACAAGGATACCGAAATCTAGGTAGGTCATGACGACTCCAAGAAGAACTAGATATGGGTAGTCTATGTACACTAGAAGGTTGGAAGACCCATCCAACTCGAACTGACTGTCCAAACGACCTTCGCGGCTCCAAGGGGCCACATGGGAAACGGAGATGTTTATCGACCCAACCGACGCAGGCAAGTAAAACGACTGTTCCAAGTACATACCATGCAAAAACAGAGATGCATCAGGGCCAGTTCCCCTCATGGTTACAGAAACGTATACAATGTATGGAGAGAGTTCAATACTCAGCCGGACAGTAGGCAGCCGAATCCCCAGAAGCGTCGTCTGGTTCTCCCGAATGGCAAAGTCAGCTTGTTCGTAATCGATGTAGCTTCCCCAATTTGCAGTGGGAGACCAGCCTGCCCTTATCGAGTAGTTGCCGATTGGCAGATAGAGAGTTTCGTTGGCGACCTGAGCCCGGACGAGGGCTCTATTTCCATCGTCTAGTCGTGACACTGCAAGTAACAGGTACCAGAAGGCTGGTCGAACGTGCCGATCAGACAGCAGACTATCTTGGCCGGTATTCTGAAGGTCAACAGACACAGGCGTCAGAATCTCGGACGAGTGTGCTTCAATGTCCAAACTATGGATCAGAATCTCTGCCTGTTCTTCCGAAGATATCTGTATTCTAGAATAGAACTGCCACATCCAATAATCAACATACTGGATCTTCAGCTCATCTAGGGACATGTTCACGACAAGGCACTCGGTCTGCCACTCCTTTACCTCCACTTCTGAGTGGTTGCCCGCCCGGATACTGGGGGTCAGGCTCATGCTCACATTTGCCGACCCGGACAAAGCTTCGACTTGAAGGGAAACACTGATCGACTCGTAGTCTTGAATAGGTATGTAGAGCTCACGTTGGAACGTTACGGAGGATTTCACAAGACTAACACGAAATCCATCCGGGTACATGGAGCCATTATAGGAATCTGAGGCGACATCCCAACCATTATAGTAATCTAGTCTGGTGCTATTAATCAGATGTACTGAGCGAGAGGATAGACAACTTTGATACGTTCTATCCACGCCACGCGTTCCGGATATTGATCCAACCGGAGAGAGGCTCACTCTAGGACTGTAATCAACAGTTGAAGAGATGACCAGTGCTCGTGTCAACAAGAGCAACAGAATGATGATTATCAGATCATCCCCGTACTTACGTACCAAAACCCGCAAGCGCATACCACGACGTGCCAGACTGACTGCGGAGCCGTCCATGTGTCCGCTCGGAGGAGGCCTGCAAGCCCTCGATTCGTCTTCAGGTGAACTCTCACTTGCTCTTCGGCGATGCAACTCCAATGTCTCCTACGTCTTCATGGAATCGGCTCCTGAAGCTATTAGTACTCTCCGGATTCCAATCTGGATGAGGAATACGACAGGCGACAACAGAATCAGCCATAGGCCCACGTCTGGAACCATCCACAAGCCGACGGGTGCAACCCAGCTGAGCACTGCAAGAACAAGTGCGGACATTAGCATCATCACAGATGGAAACGCAACTGACACAAGCCTTCTCCAGCTCAGCGAGATCTGTTGCGTTCCTATTAGACATGCCATACCCAGTATGGGGATCCAGAAGAAAGCCACGAATAGTGGTATGGTTATGAACCATGTTTCCAACACGTAGGGTGCAGTCATTCCGGATGGTGTCTGTCGCGTAAGAACTGCAAGCGGAGGAAAGAATACCCCAGCGAGTTGTGATGCGTGGTAGTCGTCATAATTCATGTAAGTCCCACCAGGAGACACATAGTCATACCTAAACCAAGGTAGGAATGCGCCTACCAATACCAACAGAAGTGGCACTAGGAAGGTGTCGCCGAGTACGGACTCTGTTCTTGCTCGAAGGAACCCATGACG
>Ga0153915_10004082_pt1 | contig 13429 bp, 9 predicted proteins | sample Opewatmetagenome_2_FD_107003 | JGI IMG/M metagenome (GOLD analysis project Ga0153915, IMG submission 107003) | Freshwater wetland microbial communities from Ohio, USA - Open water 3 Core 3 Depth 3 metaG | ecosystem: Environmental > Aquatic > Freshwater > Wetlands | place: USA: Ohio, Lake Erie... | reverse complement strand
GAGGGTTGCAAAAATTACATGGGAATCCATAACCGAGATATCGATAATTCCCTTGCCGATAGTCCCAGCCACGTGCAAACCAAAAAATAGAAATGCTATGAAGTTAAAAAAGGCGGCCCATAAAACCGCCTGACGCGGGGTCAGCACGCGGGTTGAAACGACTGTAGCGATTGAATTTGCGGAATCATGAAAGCCGTTAAGAAAATCAAATATCAGCGCTAAGGCGATAAGCGATATTATCCACAGATCCATTGTAATCCCCATTTGACATTTTCTTAAAGAATACAGTAGATATGTTAGAAATATGTTAGGAAGAAATTAAGATTCAGTTAGCGCCCATTCAGAATTGACTGTTTCTGAATGGAACGTTCAGCAGTCACCTAAATAATCGGGTTAAAATGATATATATCGACTATAGAATATCCTTAGATGAAAAAGAGATCCATGAGGACTTCATACGTTCATCCGGTCCCGGCGGCCAGAACGTCAACAAGGTTGCCACAGCCGTGTTGCTTAGATTTGATGCAGGCAATTCTAAATCATTGCCGGATGATGTAAGAGAGAGGCTTATAAGCATTGCCGGAAGGCGGATTACAAAGGACGGGATGCTGCTTATCAAGGCTGCAAGGTTCCGCACCCAGGAACAGAACCGCAAGGATGCCGTTGAAAGACTCGCCGATCTCATAAAAAAAGCAGCAGTTCCGCCCCCCAGACCAAGAAAAAAAACAAGACCTTCAAAGGCGTCAAGGGAACGAAGGATCGAAACCAAACACCGTCGCAGCGAAACCAAAACGACGCGCCGGTTGGTTATTAAATCCGATGAATAAAATCCTCATAAAGGATCCCGGATAATAGCGGTCATGAGCCTCCGGCCTCTTTATTTCTGTTGCCCCTAGCCATAGAGGCTAAAATCCCCATGCAACATAACGCCGTAAATATTATGAAGGCTGCAACAATGCTTTTCATAAGTGATGGATATTGATCCTGAGTGATCTGAACCCTCCCGATGAGGATGCTGAATATCACAGTAGAGATCCCCATGCTGACCATCATGCCCAGGCTTCTCATGGTCCCTATCACCCCTGATGCAATGCCGAGATATCGTTTATCTACCGAACTCATTATGGCATTGGTGTTGGGCGATGAAAACAGGGCGAAACCGAATCCAAGGATTATCAGATAACTTATTATGTACCACAAGGAAGTGTCCTGTTCCAGAAATGCAAAAAGAAAGAGCCCGATTGTCGTAATGATCATACCCAGCGTCGCGACAATCCTGGGTTCAATCCGGTCGGAAAGCCTTCCCGCCATGGGTGAAAAGGCGGCCATTATAAGGGGCTGCGCCACGAGGACTGCACCTGCGACCTGCGAACTTAATCCCTTTATATACTGAAGATAGAGGCTTAACAGGAAAGATAACGCATAGGTAGCTGCGTAATTGATCAATGCCGCAAGAGATGAGAATGCAAATACCCGGTTAGTCTTGAAGAGTCTCACATCAAAGACAGGCTGTTCCGCCTTCAACTCCCATCTGATAAAGGCAAAGATCGACGCAATACCTGCAAGCATCATCCACCAGCCCCATGTTTCCATGATATTGGACATTCCAAGGATCATGGCCACAATGGCGACAGCATAAATAAATGAACCTGCAATATCAAATTTCTCTCCTTTGGCATCCGCCCATTCGCTTTTCAGCCATCTAAAGGTAAGAAAAAGTATAATCGCGCAAAAGGGCGCTACTGACAGGAATACGCTTCGCCAGGTGAGATAATGGGTCAGGATGCCTCCCAGAAAAGGTCCGGCAGAGAGGCCGACGTAGACAGCTGCGACATTAATTCCGAGGACCTTTCCCCGTTCTTTAAGGGGAAAGACAGAGACAAGGATAGCGGTGCCGGGCGCATAGGATATTGCATTGCCTATGCCCTGGAGGACCCTGAAAAAAAGCATCAGATGTATGGAATTGGAGCACGCGCAAAGGATGGAAGAGAAGGTAAAGATTATTGTCCCCAGGATGAAGATCTTCTTCCTGCCGTAGATGTCGGCCAGCCTTCCGAAAGGAACCATGAACACCGCCAGTGCCAGCAGATAGGAGGTGGATATCCATGTAAGCAGCACGGCATCTACGTTCAGTTCCTTTTCAATAGCCGGGAGGGCGATGCTGACGGCAGAGCCCATGAAGGGCATGATCAATGAATTCAGGACGGAGATGATCAGAGCTGATGTCTTGATTGCCTTTGTGCTTTTTGTCTCTGCATCAATTGTTATATCATTACAGGAATCATGGTCCATTAAATTGCCTTTGTAATATAAGAGCGCAGGGTAAGATGGAATATTTGAGATTTCAAATTCCCTTGTGCCTTATACCATATATATATACCGTACACCTTATACTATAAACCGCATACCTTAGGCCTTACTCCGCCATCTTGCCCTGTTTAATCTCTTTTCTTATATGCTCAACCCCATTTCTGAATATCTTTATACCGTCGCCCTCATAGGATTCAATCCCCTTCCCTTCCCTTAAAAGGAATTCCTTCTTCCTGGTCCAGTCAGGATGATTGGTGATATCATGAAACGCCTCGGGATGGGGCATCAGACCGAATATCCTTCCGGTCGAGTCACAGATCCCGGCAATATCCTTTAAAGAGCCGTTGGGATTCAAGGGCCATTTGCCGTCAGCCGGCTCTCCGTATTCGCCCGCGTATTGCATTACAACCTGGTTATCCTTAAAGAGCCTGTCTATGTCAGGGGCCGTCGCGAAGAAATTGCCCTCTCCATGCCTCACAGGGAGGTCCAGATGTGAAATATCCCTGGTAAATACACATGGAGACCTGATGTTTATTTTAAGGGTTACCCAGGAGTCGATAAAGTTGCCTGAACTGTTGGCTGTAAGCGCCACCCTGCGTTCTTTATAATTATGATCAAATCCCGGCAGCAGGCCGAGATTTACCAGGGACTGGAACCCGTTGCAGATCCCTATTACGAGCTTGCCTTCCTTTATGAATTTATATATCTGGTCGCCGATATTGAATTTAAGCTTTGATGCCATAACCACGCCTGCACCATGGTCATCCGCCCAGCTGAAACCGCCGCCGAAAACTAATATATGAAAGCGAGACAGGATGTTTCCAGGGGCGCTTTGTTCTCCCTCTATCAGCTCGTTTATATGTATCCTCTTGGATTCCGCGCCTGCCTTCTTTAATGAATAATCCGTCTCATAATCGCAATTAAGTCCATAACCGGTCAGAATAAGCGCCCTTACAACTGTCATATCAAACCTCCAAAGGTTCTTTTCCAGCAATCTTTTAACTGATCTGTTTTTTCATTAATCAACAGAGTGCCGTTTTGCCCTTTTACCCTGAAATTTGAAGAGCCGTTGACAATGCCGGCTCTGCCTATCTTCATGCCTGCAAAAATCCTCTCAAAGGCTTCCTGTTTTGCAGGATCAACAGTCACTATGAACCGGCCTGACGATTCCGAGTACAGGATCTTCGTATCTGAAAGGTCATCCGTAACAGGGACATCCTCAAGTCTTATATCCATGCCCGTCTCACCGGCCATAGCCACCATGGCCATATGAACTGCCAGGCCTCCCCTTGATACCGCATGGGCGGAAGAAACCAGACCGGCATCCATAGCCTTGTGAAGCGCGATATACATAGGCCATGATTTATTTACATCCACCCAGGGGACATTAAGGCCAACCTCTCCCATCATCTGATAATATTCGCCTCCGCCCAGTTCATCGCCGGTCTCGCCCAGGATGTAGACAATATCATCGGGACATTTCGCGTCCATGGTAACGCATTTTCTTATGTCCTTTACAACGCTTGACACAGTAAAAAGGAGCGTAGGCATACCGGATACCTTTCGCCTCTCGCCATAGGGGCCTTCCAGGTTGCCGTCTATATACATGCTGTCCTTTCCCGAGAGAAGCGGTATCCCATAGGCAAGACAATAATCCCGCAAGGCCCAGTTGGATCTCACAAGCTGGGCTGCCTTGTATTTACCGTCAGGATTGTTCAGAGGATGGAACAGTATGGTAGGCCAGCAGAAATTATCCACCCCTCCTATATGTTCAGGGTCTCCTCCCACTGCCAGGACCTTTCTCACTGCTTCATCAATGGTGGCGGCAGTCATGTGGTATGTGTCCACCTCGGAATAAAACGGATTAAGGGCCTGTGTCGTCGCTATGCCCCTTGTCGAATCCAGGACCGGCCTGACAACTACCGCATCGCTCGGGATATCGCGGCCCTTGCCGACCAAAGGTTTTATAACGCTTCCTCCCTGGACCTCATGGTCATACTGTCTGGAGATCCAGTTTTTAGAGCATATATTGGGACGCGACAGCATGGTCTTCAGGACCTCGCCCTGTCTTTTAGGGTCGCTCAGCACCGGTTCTCTCAGGCCCCTTATTTCAGGGGGCGTCCATTCCGCTTCAAACTCCCACTGCGAAAAATCCGATTCCATAAAGGCGATGCTCATAAGGGCGCAGGTCTTCCCCTGGTAGTCAAGTCTGAGGTAGCCGGAATCATTGTATTCGCCTATGACCGTGGATTCCACTGCATGCTTCTCGGACAGTTCCATGAATCGTTTCAGGTGCCGGGGTTTGACCGCTATGGTCATCCGCTCCTGGGACTCGCTGATCCATATCTCCCACTGGTCAAGGCCGGAATATTTCAAAGGCACCTTGTCCAGGTCCACCCGGCAGCCGTTGCTGAACCTGGCGGATTCGCCGATGGATGAGGACAATCCCCCGCCTCCGTTGTCGGTGATAAAGGATATAAGACCTTCATCCCTTGCCTCAAGGAGGAAATCATGCATCTTTTTCTGCGTGTAGGGATCCCCTATCTGGACATGGCCTGCAGGCGTGTGTTCGGAAAAGACCTCGGATGAGGCTGTTACGCCGTGGATGCCGTCCTTGCCTACCCTGCCGCCCGCCATGATAATAAGGTCGCCCGGCTCGGTCTTTTTTAAATGGGACGGCTGATTGTTTACAAGTCCGGGCATAATGCCCAGGGCCGTTACAAAGACCAGGCATTTTCCCATGTAACCCTTATCAAAGACAACAAGCCCGAAGGGCGTAGGCACGCCGCTCTTGTTTCCCCCGTCCTTGACCCCCTCTATGACGCCGTCCAGGAGCCTCCTGGGATGCAGGCGAGGCTTCAATTCACCGGTATAATCTCTTTCCCCTACGCAATAGCCGTACATCCCCATTATCAGCTTTGATCCCTTCCCTGTACCCATGGGATCCCTGTATATGCCCACAATTCCGGTGATCGAGCCGCCATACGCCTCCATATTGGACGGGCTGTTATGGGTCTCTCCGGTAATGGTATAATTATAATTTTCGTCAAATCTTGCGACACCGGCGTTGTCCCACAGGACTGAGACGACCCAGTCCTTTTTGTCCTTAACGGTCAGCGTGGGGGCCTCAATGCATGTCTTAAAAAGGTTGTTAACAACCTCTTTTTGCCCTGTCGAGAGATCATGATAATGGAACAGCCCTCTGAAGGTATTATGATTGCAATGATCGCTCCTGGACTGTGCAATGTATTCAAGTTCCACGTCGGTAGGCAGTTCCAGACCGTATTTCTTTCTCTCGGCGATTACGTCATCGCGAAGATAATATTCCCGGATTGGGGGAATATCGCTGTCCTGAAGGGCAAGATTTCTTTCCAGGGAGATGTCCTTCAGCTCCTGGTCGCTCCCGATGGCTATGGTGCTCAACCTGGGGACATGATTCAGGATAACCTTGGGGATAATAAGGCCTATTCCCTCAACCGGGTCCCATTTCCCGCTGGGATATAATCTGTACTGCTGGATAATATCATTTGACAGGATCTCTCCTGCAATTGTTTTTACCTTCTTCTCCGACAATTTTCCCCGGATTTCATAGAGCTTGGAGGTATAGACCGCTTCTTCACCCTGGAACTTCATATGGAGAAGATCCTCAATGGCCTCCATAGCGGTGCTCCCTGCCGTGTCTCTTACGCCGGGCCTGAAGCCCACCCATATCAACCAGTCAAAGCCCTTTGCCGCCGGCGAAAAAGAGGATTCCTCCGTCACAGGGTTGGTGAATATATCCTGTCTTATCTTTTCAAGCTGTTCATGATTAAGGTCAGCATCTATGGTCAAGACCTTGATCACGCGCATCTCATTAATTTTAATCCCGAAATAGTCAGCTGCCTTTCTTTTTAAATTCCTGCCTTCAGGGTCTGTTAGTTCGCTTTTAAGCCGTATTTCCAGGCGAGAGATCATCTGGCGCTCCTTGTAAATTAAATTTATAAAAAGGATTGGTTAACCCGATTATCTATGCAAAATTAAATTTTCATCAACTCTAATTGAATTGCCGTTATGAGTCAATAGAGTAACAGAAAAGCATTGAGGGGTTGAAATCTTATTAGTTAATGAATATATTGGAAATCAAACAGGCTTGGAAAAATAAAAAGCAGGTTAAATGCACAATAATAATATAGATTGACAATAAGTTCTCATCACAAGAGGTTTATTATAGAGGTAAAAATGGAAAAGGATGAAATAAAAAACGACAGAGACAGCGAAAGGCTTCCAAATCAACAGGAACTTGAAAGAGAGTTGAGCGAATATCTGTCCAAAAAATACGGCAACCGGATCAAAATAATATCCCCTTTTCTTTTTCCAAAGGGACAGGAAGAGGAAACAGATGACGGGATATCCGGAGACGAAAAAGAGTCATCCGTATCCTTTGATATGCTTCCGGAGGAACTTGAGGCATATCTGGACACCTTTGTGGTCAAACAGAATCATGCAAAGGCTGTCCTTGCCACAAAGATCTGCACCCACTTCAACCGTGTCAATTATCTGAAAAAATTCGCAGACAAAAAAAAGAGCGTCGGCGTGGGAATGATAAAGAATAACGTACTTATGATCGGCCCTACCGGCGTGGGCAAGACATATATGATAAAGCTAATAGCCCAGAAGCTCGGCGTGCCCCTGATCAAGGGCGATGCCACAAAATTCAGCGAGACCGGCTATGTGGGCGGCGATGTAGAGGATCTCGTGCGCGACCTTGTCTATGAGGCAAACGATGATATCGAGCTTGCCGAGAACGGCATAATATATATTGATGAGATCGATAAGATAGCCTCTGCAAAAAATATCATCGGGCATGACGTGTCCCGCACGGGCGTGCAGCGGGCGCTTCTCAAACCCATGGAGGAGACGGACGTCGATCTGAAGGTGCCCCATGATGCGGTCTCGCAGATCCAGGCCATAGAACATTTCAGGCGCACCGGAAAAAAGGAAAAAAGGGTAGTCAACACCAAGAATATACTCTTTATCATGAGCGGCGCCTTCGGTGACCTGGCCGACATAATTAAAAAGAGACTCCAGAAACAGGGCATAGGGTTTGAAGCGGACGTAAGATCCGCTGAGGTGCCGTGGGAGATCCTGAAACAGGTGACGGCGCGCGACCTGGTCGAATTCGGTTTTGAGACGGAGTTTGTAGGCAGACTGCCTGTTATCGTCGTACTTGATGAACTCACAAAGGAAGACTTTGTAGAGATCCTTAAAAATCCCAATAATCCAATTATCGTCAGCAAGAGACAGGACTTCAGGTCATACGGGATAGACATCAAGTTTGAAGATGAGGCATTGGTTAAGATCGCCGAGATAGCGGCACAGGAAAAGACAGGCGCCAGGGGACTTGTAAGCGCCATTGAAAAGGTGCTGATACCTTTTGAAAAGCATCTTCCATCCACTGACATTAAAAAGCTCCTTGTAACGCCCGAACTGGTTGACAACCCGGAAGAAACCCTCAAGGCCATCCTTGAGAAACCTGATTCACCGAAACTCCTGGCAGATTTCGAAGACATGCGCAGGAGGGAACTGGAGGATATAATCCAGTTTATCACCTCAAGAGAGGATGATTTCAGGCAGCTCTCCGGGCTTGACATGTACAGGGAAAGAAGAGAAATCATTGCCGAACTGTATTATAAGACTACCTCCGACATCAACACGGCCTTTGAAGATTTTATTCATATGCATCAGGCGGTCAAACAGGAAGAGGCATTGCTGGCTGAAAAACTTGACATTAAGATCATTTTTGATGAAAGCGCCATTGACAGCATTATAAAACAGGCTATCGAGATGGACAGGGATCCCGGACCATTGACGTTCTATCTTGCGAAAAAACTGGAATACGGTCTTAAACTGGTCAGGGACCGCTCCGGGATAAATGAGTTTGCCATCAGCGCCGATGCAATAACCAATATGGAAGAATTTATTAACAACCTCTTAAAAAAATACTATAGACAGCATTTTGATGCCGAATCAAAACTTATAATTCAGAACAAGGAAGACTCGGAAAAATAGTGGAAAGGACAACGTAAGAACAGGATGATAGGCATTTCAAAACTCTATTGCGGGACAGTTGAGCCTTCCGACGCGTTACGTTACGGCAGAGATTCAGGCAGACTTCCATCCCACCTTCTTCAATTCTCAAGCGATAAAAAACCGGTGGTTGTCTGGAATATAACACGTACATGCAATCTCAGTTGCATGCACTGTTATGCCCATGCCGTCAAAAGACCTCGCGAAAAAGAACTCTCAAGGGTACAGGCGCTTGGCGTGGTGGATGACCTTGCCGGATTCGGCTCTCCTGTAATCTTGTTTTCAGGAGGAGAGCCGTTGATGAGACATGACCTCCCTGATATTGCGGCCTACGCAGTGGACCGGGGCATGAGGGCAGTTATATCCACCAACGGAACCCTGATCACGACCAAGAAGGCAAAAGATCTTAGAAATATCGGACTGTCATATGTCGGTGTAAGTCTGGACGGCATGGAAGAGGTCAATGATCATTTTCGCGGCACGGAAGGCGCTTTCAAGGATGCCATCAGAGGGATAAGGAATTGCCAGAATGCAGGGCTGAAGGTCGGGCTCAGATTCACCATAAACCGTCTCAATTATAAAGAGATAGACTCTATCTTTAATCTCCTTGAGGAACTGGATATTCCCAGGGTCTGTTTCTATCACCTTGTGTATGCAGGCCGCGGGTCTGAACTGGTGGGACAGGACCTGTCTCACGACGAGTCCAGGACAGCCTTAGATCTTATCATAAACAGGACTAAAGCGCTCCATGAAAAAGGAAAACCCAAAGAAGTGCTGACTGTTGATAATCATGCGGACGGGCCATACGTCTACTTAAGGATGCTTAAGGAAAATAATCCAAGGGCGGGCGAGGTATTGGAGCTTCTCAAGATGAATGAAGGCAACAGCTCCGGCAGGGGAATCGGCTGCATAAGCTGGGACGGTTCAGTGCATGCCGATCAATTCTGGAGACACTACTCCTTCGGCAATGTCCTCGAACGTCCCTTCAGCGAGATCTGGACAGACCTTTCCAATCCCCTCATGGCAAAGTTGAAGGACAAAAAGGAACACGTGAAAGGCCGTTGCGCCGCATGCAAGTGGCTGGATATCTGCGGCGGCAACTTCCGTGTAAGGGCAGAGGCCGTGTCCGGCGATATCTGGGCCCCTGATCCGGCATGCTATCTTACCGATGAAGAGATATCCGGCTCCTGATCTATCCTTTATCAATATGATAAGGCCAAAGTGTTTTATTAATCGGGACACGCGGATATTTGGTGACAAACAAAATTCCCACAGCTTTTTCTTCATCCTCTTTCCGAACCAGGCTCCGGAACCTGGCCGGTTGCTGCATCATCATGCCGCCGGGCGCCCGGCCGCCTTCGCCCGGCCCTTCCGCCCCCGGCGCCTGGCCCTGGGCCGTTGCCCCCATGCCTCCAGGTCCTCCACCCGGCATGCCCATTCCTGACTTAAGATACCAGGCCTTTTTCAGCTGGATTGCGGCCATGTTCGGGGCTTCAATAGCATTTTCAGGACAAACACCCCAGCAAAGACCTTCTGCTTCGCAGCGGTTGTGGATAACCGGCGGGTTTTTTGTAAGATCTATGGCGCTCTGCGGGCACTCGTCCGCGCAGATAGTGCATTTAGGATAGGTGCATTTCTTTGTGTTGATCTCTATTTTTATCTTTTCCCCTTCATATGCTATCGCGTCGTAATGGCAAACCCTCTGACACATCCCGCCGCAATGCTGGCATGCCTCCTTGAGAATTAACGGGGAGACTGTCGGCGTGGGGCCTGTTGATGTATCCAAGACGAATAATTTATCCTGAGTGATTACCGAATCCGGGGAGATTATTGAACCGGCGGATGCCATCACGGAAAAATCGATGGCGTTCACCGGGCAGTTTTCAACGCATTGAGTGCACCTGGGGTAAACACATTTTTTCAAATCGAATACGGGGATGGAATCCGGAGGGGGGGATGCAAAGGTTATATGGCCTGACCCGCTTGAGAGGGGCGACCACAGGCTCTGCTGTCCCTTGTCCGGCTGGGGAATTTCAGGGATAAGGTCTCTTTCACCGGCATAAATCCTTATGGAATACTCCGCCATCTTCCTGCCGAATGCCTCCGCCTCCGCAAGATCGACCTCGTCAGGATGACCCCATTCACCATCAGGATATGAGCTGTGCGGCGTCATGAAATCCGAGCCGTACCAGTCGCTCCACCCGATGATAGTCATGCCCTTCTTCAGTACATTCCGAGACATGGACCAGAACTGACCTACAGGAGACCCCCCGTGCGTACCAAAGATGATGCAGTGTTTGCCGTCCATCCGGGGCATATCGTGTGTAAAAACCTTGGTGTTGGCTACCTCGCGCATATACCAGTTCGGGGAGCCGAGGGCTATCACATCATATTTAGCGATCTCCGCCGGCTTCACCTGTTTTATCGTGGCAACATCACAGGCAATTACCGATTTCATGCCCTTGTATAGAGCGTTGGCGATTTGAGCTGTATTGCCTGTGCTTGAATAAAAGACAACAATGCCTTTAATGTTTTTTTTCGCACCGGTTGCCTGCTTCTCCGCTGCCTTTGCCGCACCTGTTGGAAATATCAGGTCAAATGCCCTAACAACCCTTCCAAAGGCCAGGGCCAGGGCGGAACTCAGAAAAGCAACTAAAAACTGTCTTCTTCCTAATAGCAAACGTATTAGATTCATGGCTTCCTCCTTGCACTAGATTCTAGGGCGTGTCTCCAAATATGCACTCGGCCAGTTCTTCAGGGCGGGAACTCCCCCGATCGACTTATTCTCAACCAGACTCCCAAAGTCGAATAAATCAAACGTGGAAACAAATATCAGCAGTCTATGCTGCTTTTTAGCATCTCCTCCCATCTTGAAGACAATGTCGAATGGAAGCTGGCCGGGATAGGTCATGAATATATTCTCTGAATATCTTTCTGTTGCCGCCAGATCATAGGTTGTGGATGCCTGACTGACACATCCCTGTCTTCTCAGCCAATCCTGAAAGGTGAGTATCCCCGACTTGATAGTCTGATAGTCTGCTCTCTTTCCGGCAGACTTCCCGGATTCACTGATCTTGGTCAATACCTGCTGTATTACAGTCTTAATCCTGGGCATATCATTTTCCGTAATCGTCCCGGCAGGCAATGAGTATGCTTCCAATCCCCGGCCCGAGGTCTCCCCCCCTTGAGGCTGTCCCGTTTGTGGTTGCCCCGGTTGAGGTTGCGCTATCGAAGAATTGTTCTCTGCAAAGAGATTTAAAAGGGTTAAAGGAAGAAAAAAACTAAGGGCCATAAAGAATATATTTTTCATATCCATACCTCCAGTCAGATAAAACCCAGTGCCAAATAACAATATATATTTCGTATAATTAAATAAATATATTGTTATATTGGATGATTTAAAAGGATGTGTCAATCACTTTTGTTTCTAAAAGAAACATTTTACATAATGGATCATCTGGAACTCAAAATCTGGGATAGTGAAAGCTGGAAGGCCTTAAGGGGCTGGAGGCTGGGAGGCCTTATTGCATGTCGGATGTTCAAGTTTAACATTCGATTAAAGTGGACGCGACAGCGGCAAGCGGCTGGGTTGTTATCTTTCTTAGCCCTTTCTCCCTTTTGCCGTCACAGTCTTCCAACTCCATAAGGTTTTCCGATACCCGGCCTGTATATTGCCTGCCATCGGCAATAAAATCTATCCGGTCACCGGTCATCTTTCCGCTTATGGGCGTGGATGCACTATCCGACTTGAGGGCGCCGTCTATCATCTGAAAATTCTGCTCCAGTATAAGCTCTCCATCGGGAAACTTCCAAGTGCCGCCTACTTTCGCAGGCACGACCCAGAAATAGACAGTGTGATTTTTAAAGTAATAGTCTTCATCCTCAACTTCAACAACCTCATCCGCCTTCCATTCAGCCATATTAAAGATGTTTGAGACGATTCGCGTGCCGGGCCTCATATCCAGGATCTTAGGCCGCAGTTTCAGGTTGATATCCTCGCGGAGAAACATGGCGACAACCGTAGCCCTGGAAAAGTCGGTCGAAAAAAGATCGGCCTGAGCAAAGGTCGCTCTATCGCTTACACCTTCCTTGGCGGCATTTTTTCTGGAAAGCTCAACTAAGCGAGGATTATATTCTATGCCCAGGGCTTGAGCACCCAGCTTTGCGGCGCTGATTACCATGCGTCCGTCGCCGGAACCGGGGTCAATCACATAATCTTCAGCAGTGACCTTTGCTATTTCGAACATCCTGTTCATTACAACCAGCGAACATGGCGCCCATTCCACATCCTTGCCCCGCTGACCGGGTACCGGCTCATATTCCTGCACCGGCTCAGTCTGACTATAAATTTTACGCCCCTTGCCTGCTGACACCTCTCCCCGGGAAGCAAGAACATTCACATGCCCATCTTGTGTCTCTCCTTTTAAAAGCCTTTTTAAAAACAGGTTACGCCAGTTTTTCATGTGTTCCCCGTTCCACATCGGTATTCTATTAAGTCAGAAAAAAACAAGGCCGCCTCATATTATGAGACGGCCCTGTTTTTTGATTGCCTCAGCTGATACCTTGCCGGCTGTTCGCCAGCAGTTTAAGATTTAGCGACTGTCAGCGTTATCTTGCCGGAGTATTTGCCCGGCTTAATTTCCTTTTTAACGCCATTAACCGTCATGGTAACTTTGCTGCCTTCGGGAGCGGTGACATTTGAACCCTCGGCAATGATAAGGCTGGTTATGTAGGAAGTTTCGGTGACGGTCCAGGTGGAACCGTTTGTCAGGTTAACGATGACGCCGTTATTGACAGCCGGGCACGCCTTGTCGGTAATTGCGTGGAACTCCTTCTGGTTGGCTTTAGAAATTTTAGGAGAGGCGTGATGAGATTCGGAAGCGGAGATCACACCTGTAATGCTGACGTTATCTAAGTTAAGGGCCATATTAAGTTTGTCGGTTAGTTTGCCCCAGCCGATAGAGTTGTAGAAGTTGCCCTTCAGTGCGATGTTGGAGAAGTTGCCTGTTGCTGCACCGTCAGTGGAAGTGTTGTCAAAGCCTGCAATCGGTTT
>Ga0153915_10004081_pt1 | contig 13430 bp, 13 predicted proteins | sample Opewatmetagenome_2_FD_107003 | JGI IMG/M metagenome (GOLD analysis project Ga0153915, IMG submission 107003) | Freshwater wetland microbial communities from Ohio, USA - Open water 3 Core 3 Depth 3 metaG | ecosystem: Environmental > Aquatic > Freshwater > Wetlands | place: USA: Ohio, Lake Erie... | reverse complement strand
GGACGCTGCTACGGCCGGACGCACCGTGCGATAATGAACTGAATGGATTCTAGGAAATCTCTCGGGCTGGTCGGCCTGCTGTCAGTGGTCGCGCTTGTCGCGGCGGTGTGGCTCGTTGCACGGCCGGCGAAGATGTCGCTTGGCGATGCGGCGGCTCCTGCTCCCGCCGCTCCCGTCGCTGATGCCGTCGCGCCGGTCGGGTCGCACGACGAGAAGATCGCGCTCCAGTTCTATCGCAATCCCGCGCCGGTCGGCGACGTGGCCATGACGGACGTGGACGGCCGCACGATTTCAACGGCGTCTCTCAAAGGCAAAGTCGTCATCGTCAACTTCTGGGCGACGTGGTGCCCGCCGTGCCGCGCGGAGATTCCGGACCTGATTGCGCTGCAGGACAAATACAAAGACCAGCTCCAGATCATCGGCATCTCGGATGACGACGATCCGCCGGCCGTGGTGAAGAAGTGGGCTGCCGAACACAAGATGAACTACCCGATCGTGATGTCCACGCCGGATCTGCGGAAAACGTTTGCGGGCGTGGCCGCGCTGCCGACGTCATTCATCCTGAATCGCGAGTCGCGCATGGTCATCCGCCACGTGGGAATGCTGATGGCGGCAACCACTGAGGCCGAGACGCGTCACCTCGCCGGGTTGCCGGTTGATGTGTCAGTCGAGGAGATCGACAAGGACGACAAGCCCGCCAAGCTCGCGAACGCGCTCCAGGTGACGTCGATTCCCGGAATCGATCTGTCGAAGCTGACGAAAGAACAGCGCGTCGCCGCGATCACGAAGCTCAACGACGAACCGTGCACCTGCGGCTGCAATCAGACCGTCGCTCGCTGCCGCGTCGACGATCCCACGTGCCCCGTCAGCTTGCCGCGCGCGAAAGAACTGGTCGCAGCGATCAAGTAGTTCGAGAGGTTCGAGAGATTCGAGAGGTTCGAGGGGTTCTAGAGGTGCGAGAGGTTCGCAGAAGGTTCTGGAGGTTCGCCGGACGTTCTCGCGGTTCCAAGCGCAATGCGATGAAGTTCAAACCCAGAGGTCTGGTCGTTACCGCGATGGGCGTGCTCGTGCTTTGGGCCGCGCTGACGACACACGAGGCCGCGGCTGTCGACTCCATTCTGCTGATCGCGTTGGCGATCTTCGCGGTAATCACGTCCGCTGCGATCGTTTCCGCGAAAAGTCAAGGTAGATCCGTCGTCGGACAGGCGGGCGCAGTTCGAGAGATCCGCCGCTGGTTCTCGAACCACGAGAACTCCTAGAACCTTCCGAGAACCTTCCGAGAACCTCTTGAACCCCTCGAACCGCTAGAACCTCTTGAACGACGCTGAGCCGGCCTACTTCGCTTCTATATGGATCCCGCATTCGAGCTTCTGGCCCTGCCATCTGCCTGAGCGCGGATCGTTCGGATCGGGTGGGAGCGTCGTGCACGGCTCGCAGCCGATGCTCGTGTAGCCGAGCTCGTACAGCGGGAGCAGCGGGATCTCGTGGTCCTTGGCGTACCGCCAGACGTCGCGCGCGGTCCACGCGGCCAGCGGCGCGACTTTCCTGATCGCGTTGCCGCTCGGCAGCTTGAACGGCTCAACCTCTTTCAGATTCGCGCGGCTCGGCGACTGATCGCGGCGAAGCGCGGTGAACCAGACGTCGTGATTCTCGAGCGCCGAGAAGAGCGGGCCGACCTTGTGGCGCGCGCAGCACGCCTCGGTGCCCTCGGTCTGCCAGAGTCCCACCCTGGGTTCGGCGGCCTTCAGGTTGATCAGATGCAGGTTGTAGCGCGCGGTCATCTCATCGCGGTACGCGAGCGTCTGCGCGAAGTGATGAAACGTCTCGAGAAACAGCACGGGGATGTCGGGCCGCACCTGCCGCAGTAAATCCGTCAGCACGACGCATTCGGACTGGAAGCTCGAGGTGATGGCCGGAGTCTTCGCGTCCTTCAGCTGTTCCGCGATCAGGTCGACGGCCTGCGCGGAGAGATCGGCGACAGTGCTCATTTCAGGATCTCCTCGAGTGCGAGCCTGACCGCTTCGACGGCGTCGGCCTCGGTCGCCGCGGCGCGCGCGATCCGCGCGAGCCGTTCGGCGGCGCTCGGACGCGCGACATTCGCCGACCGCTCGTGCACGGCGGCCGTGATCATGCCGGCCCCGGCGGTGAAGTTCGTCGCCGGATCAATCAGGATGAAGCTGCCCGTCAATCGATTGTCGGCGTAGCGATCGAACACAATCGGCCGCGCGGCCGTAATCGTGACGGTGCCGATTTGATTGAGGATCAGGCCGTGATTGACTTCCGCGGAGACCACGCGCGTGCCCTGCTTCAGCAGGTAGACACGCGACGGATCGAGCGGCCGCTCGTCCATCCACACCATCTCGGCCTCGAAACGCTTTTCGACGAAGGGCTGAGGGCTGGGGGCTGAGGGCTGCCCTGAGCCCTGAGCCTTACGCCCTGCCGCGGCCGTGATCACATCACCGCGGCTGATGTCGATTTCGTCCTCGAGCGTCAACGTGATTGACATCGGCGCGTGCGCCATCTCGAGATCGCCGTCCCAGGTGACGATGCGCTTGACCTTGCTGCTGCGGCCGGAGGGCAGCGCCGTCACCGTGTCGCCCGGCTTGATGATGCCGGAGGCGATCTGCCCCGCGTATCCGCGGAACGCATCGTCGGGCCGGAGCACGATCTGGACGGGCATCCGGAACGGCTTCGCCGTCAGATTGCGATCGACTTCGACGGTCTCGAGATACGTGAGCAGGCTCTTGTCGTCGAACCACGGCGTGCGATCGCTCGCGGTGATGACGTTGTCGCCGTGCAGCGCGCTGATCGGAATCGGGTGGTAGTTGCTGCCGCGCAGGATCTCCTCGAAGTCGTCCACGATGCCGTCGAAGACGGCCCGATCGAAATCGACCAGGTCCATCTTGTTGATCGCGAGCACGAAGTCGTTGATGCCGAGCAGCCGGGCGATGCGCGCGTGGCGGCGCGACTGCGTCCTGACGCCGTTTCGCGCGTCGACCAGCAGCACGGCGACGTCGGCCGTCGATGCGCCGGTCGCCATGTTGCGCGTGTACTGCTCGTGGCCGGGCGTGTCGGCGAGGATGAACTTGCGCCGCGCCGTCGCGAAGTAGCGGTACGCGACGTCGATCGTGATGCCTTGTTCGCGCTCGGCCTTCAGGCCGTCGGTGAACAGCGAGAAGTCAATCGGCCCGGCGACGCGGTTCTTCGATGCCTTTTCAACCGACGCCACCTGATCCTCATAGACCGCGCGCGAGTCGTACAGCAGCCGGCCGATCAGCGTGCTCTTGCCGTCGTCGACGCTGCCGGCCGTGCAGATGCGGAGCAGTCCCGACATCATTTTACGTGGGGCTCCGCCCCACACCCCGGCTCGGTCGCTCGCGGGGTCCCCTTGGCCCCGCTCCGCTCCCTCGCGGGCGCGCTGTGCGCGCCGTTAGAAGTAACCTTCACGTTTCTTTAACTCCATTGAGCCGTCCTGATCGTGGTCGATGATGCGGAGCTGACGTTCGGAGTTCTTCGTATGCACCAGCTCTTCGATGATCTTCGGCACCGTGTCGGCGTCCGATCGGATGGCGCCCGTGCAGGGCGAGCAGCCGAGCGAGCGCATGCGGCACTTGAGGATTTGCGTGGACTCGCCGGGGAGCAGCGGCACAAACGGCTGCTCCTTCATGATCAGCGAGTTGCCGCGGACGATCACCTCGCGCTCCTTGGCGAAGTAGAGCGGGACGATCGGGATGTTCTCGACGTGGATGTACTGCCAGACGTCGAGCTCGGTCCAGTTCGACAGCGGGAAGACGCGGATGCTTTCGCCAGTGCGGATCCGGCTGTTCAGCAGCGTCCACAGTTCGGGACGCTGGTTCTTCGGATCCCACTGGCCCTTCGCATCACGCAGCGAGAAGATGCGTTCCTTGGCGCGCGACCGCTCTTCGTCGCGGCGGGCGCCGCCGAACGCGGCGTCGAAGTTCCCGGCCTCGAGCGCGTCGAGCAGCGACTTCGTCTTGAGCAGCCCGCAGCACCGCTGCGTGCCGACGAGAAACGGCTGCGTGCCGTCCGTGATCGCTTCTTCGTTCGTGTGGACGATCAGGCGGGCGCCGATCTCCCGCGCGTACCAGTCGCGGAACTCGATCATCTCCTTGAACTTGTACGTGGTGTCGACGTGAAGCAGCGGGAACGGAATCGGTCCGGGGTGAAAGGCCTTCTGCGCGAGCCGGAGGAGCACCGACGAGTCCTTGCCGATCGAATAGAGCATGACCGGCCGCTCGAACTCGGCGACCACCTCGCGCATGATGTGGATGCTTTCCGCTTCGAGCGCGCGCAGGTGATCCAGGCGCGGCGCCGGAACGGTCGAGCGATTAAAAGCGACGAGTGCCATAAGAGATGTCCATTGCTCGTAGCGTCCGGCTTCAGCCGGACGAAAACAAAAAAGCCCGGGAGGTCATCCCGGGCTTCAATCTTTCCGTTTGCTGTTACCGAATTATCGGCAGTTTATAAGACAGCGGATCGATGGCGCGGGGACCGGTTTCTGGTCCATGTACACGCGCAACAACACGCGCAGGCCGCACTCCAGACTCCCTCGCAGGACATATAACCTCTTCATTATGCTCAGCTTGTCCGCGCCAAGTCAAATCGGCCGCCGTGCGTGGAGAAAAACCGGTAGAGCAGAATCGCGTCGACGATGATGACGCCCACTAAGAAAAGGTAGGCCGCTCCGCCCTCGACCAACCGGGTGTCGTGGAGAACCGTTGAAACGCCGAATCCGATGATCCAGGCGTCGAAGCTCATGCAGATGCGACGGAACGTCTCCACTTTCATCTGCCGGATCAGCGCGGCGCCGATCGGCACGCCAATCAGGACGCTCGGGAGAATCTGCGGAATCAGCAGGTTCGACTGCGTCGTGATGAGGCCCGTGGACAGATACGCGATCGCCGTGAAGCTCGACTCCGCGAGACGGATGAAGCCGAGCGCGGCGCGGAACTCCCGTTTGTCGAGTCCCTGGTTGTTCAGCAGCAGCGCGAGCGGCGGCCCGGAAATCGTCGTCACCGAATACAGCACGCCGAGGCCGAGGCCGAACGGCAGGCCGATCGCTTTTTCCGAATGAATCGGACGCCGGACGCCGGCCGCCTGCAGAAGGATCAGCGGCAGCAGCACCAGGTACGTCCCCAGCTTCAGCCAGGACGGGCTCACCCGCGTCACGATCATCGTCCCGACGATGACGCCCGGCAGCAGCCCGATGACGATCGGCAGCACGCGCTTCCAGACGACGCCGAGCGCGCCGCGATTCACAAACAGCACGTAGGCGTTGAGCGCGACTTCGATCAGCACGAGCGCGGGATTGAGCACCCGGTTCGACAGGAAGAGCAGCGCCAGCGGCACCGTAATCGACGAGAACCCATAGCCCAGGCCACCGTTGACGACGGCGGCGAAGAGCGTGATGGCGACGAGTTCGACGACGTGCGCGGACATAAGAGGGAGGTCCTACAGGTGTGGCTGAAGATTGAGCTGCAACCGGAAGACCAGTGCATGCTCGGGCAACCGGCGGGCCTGAGGGCTGTCGTCGAAGACCGTGCGCTCGAACGACAGCACGTATTTCACGTACGCGTTCGCATACAGAAGCGCCGCGATGCCTGTCGCACTGGCCGATCGGCTCGACGATGTCGAGGCGAGGCCGGCGCTGAACGTGAGCGGATCGAGATTCAACCGGCTGTGGCGGACAGCGATCTGGATCGCGCCAAAGCGATGCTGCGCCGGAGCGAATGGCTCCGCGGGAACGACGCCGCGGTCGCTCGTCGGCTCGCCGGTCAGGACGTACGAGCCCGTCACTTCCCAGGCCGTGTGCGTGAGATCGACAGGCGCGCCGGTTTCTCGCACCGCCTGCGTGTTGTGCGCGTACTCGGCGAATGCGCCGAACGACTTGTAGTAGTAGAAGGCTGACGGCGACACGCGCGTGCGCGTGCCGTCGGCGATGGCAGGCGACGCGTACGAGAAGAATGTCTGCTGTGCCGTGCTGCGATATGACGGCAACGGACCTGTCTCGCGCCCGGTCGTCGCGCCGACCGCGACGCCGAATCCGCGAAGCGCGGCGTTCTTCGTGCGGTTGAACGGCCGTGCCGTCAGGCGTCCCACGAAATCCTTGCTCGTGTCCGTGTCGGCGTCGCCGCTGGCGCCGTCGGGGATGCCGTTGAAGACGCCGCCGATGTAGTTCAGTACGCCGGCGACGTCGCCCTGCACCTGGACGCCGATGTCGCGGTTCGGCACGAGGTTCGTCACGAGGGTGCGCTCCGGCAGGAGCAGCGCGTAATCGGAGTAGAGCTGCTCGAGGCCGAGCGGCGTCTTGTCCTTTCCGAGCCGCACGCGGAATGTCCGCGAGAAGCGGATGTCGAAGTACGCGTCGAAGATTACGGTCTGCCCATTTCCGAGGTCGGGCATCACGCGAAACTCAAAATACTTCGCCGCGCGGCCCTGGAAGATTGGCCGGACGCGGCGCATGACGAACGTATCGTTGACGTCGTGGAGCGGATCGTCGAGGCCGAACCGGCCGTCGAGCTCGATGAGCGTGCCGACCTGGAAATCGTTGGCTCCGTCGGCCGTCGAGATGTCGAGGCCGTTGTTCCATTTCACAACGGGCGGCGTGGGAGAAGCTGCCTGGGCGAACAGCAGCGACGGCCCGAGCAGGATGAGAACAGCCGCGATGGACGAGCCGGTCGGACGAAACATGGGAGAATCACCGGCCCTCCGACTTGCGTAGGGCGACCCTTTCAGGGTCGCCGGCTGCGGCCGCCAGCGTGGTGCCGTCGAGAATGCGTGCGGTTTCATCGCGCACCTGCTGAAACACGTGACGGACCGCGCAGTCCTTTTCCGTCACGCATTCTTCGCAGGGGGCGTAGGCCGTCTGGCTGACGCACGACACCAGCGCGAGCGGACCGTCCAGTGCGCGGACAATCTCGCCGACGCTGATTTGGTCGGGTGTCCGCCCGAGCTGGTACCCGCCGCGCGGACCTTTGCGGCTCTGCACCAGGCCGCGGTGCTTGAGCGCGAGCAGGATGTTCTCGAGAAACTTCTTGGGAATAGCCTCTTGCTCGGCGAGATCGCCGATGAGCACTGGGCCGCGTCCATGCTCGCGCGCGAGCAGGATCATCGCCTTGAGTCCGTATTTGCCTTTCCGGGTCAGCATTGAAAGCCGACAAAGTCTACAAATTTGGTAGACTATCCGTCAAATGGCACAGTCTGGCGCAAAACTCCGGCCCCGGCCCCTTCGGCAGAATGCTAGGATGCGCCTCATGACGACACGGCGCCGCATCCTCTATCTCTTCGTTTCGTTTTTCGTCGCCGCGCTTGTCGTCTCGGGCCTTCACGTCGCCGCCGACTCGCTGCCGGCGCAGTTGACCGACCAGGAATTCTGGAAGCTCAGCACCGACTTCTCCGAGCCGGACGGGTTCTTCCGATCCGACAACCTGCTGTCGAACGAGATCTGGATGCAGCGCGTGATTCCGGAGCTGCTGTCGAACATCAAGACGCCGAGCGTCTACATGGGCGTCGGCCCCGAGCAGAACTTCACCTACATCACCTCGCTCAAGCCGAAGATGGTCTTCATTGTCGACGTCCGGCGCGGGAATCTGGACCTGCAGTTGATGTACAAGGCGGTGTTCGAGCTGTCGAACGATCGCGCCGACTTCGTCGGCCGTCTGTTTTCGAAGAAGCGGCCCGCGGGCCTCGATCGGAACTCATCGGCCCTCGACATCTTCACCGCGTATAACGGCGTCGACACCAGCGAAGAGCTGTACAAGGAAAACCTGAAAGTGATCGATGACCTGCTCGTGACGAAGCATCACTTCGCGCTGTCGGACGGCGATCGGCAGGGTGTCGAGTACGTCTACCACGCGTTCTACAACTTCGGCCCGAAGCTCAATTACTCGTCGACCGGCGGATTCGGCGGACGCTATCAACCGAGCTATGCCGACCTCATGGTGGCGACAGATGAAGCCGGGTTGAATCGCAGCTTTCTCGCGAACGACGAGAATTTTCAATTCATGAAGACGCTCGAAGCGAAGAACCTTCTCGTGCCCGTCGTCGGCAACTTCGCCGGCCCGAAAGCGATTCGCGCCGTCGGCGACTACATCCGGACGAAGGGCGCGACGGTGTCGGCGTTCTACTTGTCGAACGTCGAGCAGTACCTCTATCAGGATCGGATCTGGGGCAACTTCTGCCGCAACGTCGCGACCCTCCCGCTCGAGCCGTCGAGCACGTTCATCCGGTCGGTGCGGGGCGGCGGCGGCCCCGGCGGCGGGCTGAACTCCGAGCTCGGCAACATGATGGCCGACGTCAAGGACTGCGGGGCCAGTGGACAGTAAGCCCCCGGGCATCACGCCCGGCCGGCTGCTTTTCATCTACGGCGTCGCGCTCGTGACGCTGTTCGTTCTGCTCCCCGCGGCGCTCTATTTCATCCTCGATCCCGAACGTCTCGATCTCGACGATGCGGCCAGGCGCTCGGCGGCGGGACAGTTCGCGCGCCTGAGCGACGGCTACACGCATTACGAGCTGGCGGGCCCCGCCGGCGGCCGCGTCGTGGTGCTCGCCGCGGGCGCCACGGTGCCGTACTACATCTGGGATCCGACGTTCACCGCCCTGGTCGATGCGGGCTTTCGCGTGCTGCGCTACGACTACTACGGCCGTGGATTTTCGGATCGTCCGGACGTTCCGTTCACGCAGGATCTCTACGTCAGGCAGCTGCACGAGCTGCTCGACGCCGTGCACATCAGCCAGCCGTTCGATCTGGCCGGCCTGTCATTTGGCGGCGCGGTCATCACCAGCATCGCCGCGCGGTATCCCGATCGCGTGCGTTCGCTGATCTACATGGATCCGGCCTTTCGCACGCCCCAGTCGCTGACGATGATCGAGTCGACGCCGTGGGCGTGGAACATCATGACGGCCATTCTCGACGAGCGCGGCTGGGCCGACGGCCAGCTTGGTGACTTCCTGCATCCGGAGCGATTTCCCGACTGGCCCGAGCGGTATCGCGTGCAGCTCAGATATCGAGGCTTCAGGCGGGCGAGGTTGTCGGATCTGCAAAGCAATGTGGGTGAAGATCAGCGCGACGAGCTGCAGGCCGTCGGGCGCCATCACCGGCCCGTGCTCGTGATCTGGGGCAAGCAGGATCCGAACGTGCTGTTCGAGCTGAGCGCATCGGTGATGGCGGTGATGCCGTACGCGCGGCTGCTGGCCGTCGACCAGGCGGGCCATCTGCCGCAGTGGGAGCAGCCGGCCATCGTCCAGCCGGCGATCGTCTCGTTTCTGCGTGAGGTGCAGCCGTGACGCGGCGAAGGCTCGCGATCGCCGCTGTGTTGATTGCGTTGTCCGTAGCGTCTGGCTTCAGCCAGACGGCCACGGTCGCGCAGCGCAATTCACTGCTGGCGAGGCTCACGAGCCGGGAATTCTGGACGCTGATCACGTCCTCGTCCGAGGCTGACGGACATTTCCGCTCCGACAACCTCATCAGCAACGAGATCAAGTTTCAGTGGGTGATCCCGGAGCTCGCGCGCCGCGTGAAACCCGGAGGCGTGTACATCGGCGTCGGGCCGGAGCAGAACTTCACGTATATCGCCGCGCTCAAGCCGAAGATCGCCTTCATCGTCGACGTGCGCCGAGGCAACACCGACCTGCATCTGATGTACAAGGCGCTGTTCGAGCTGTCGTCCGATCGTGCGGATTTCGTCTCGCGGCTGCTGTCGCGTCCCCGTCCCGATGGCCTGACGTCGAAGGCATCGGCCGCGGACATCTTCTCGGCGTTCTCGACGGTCGACCCGAGCGAGCGGATGTTGGACTCGACGCTGGCGTCGGTTCGTCATCAGCTCACGACGGTGCACAGGTTTCCGCTGTCAGGGGACGACCTGGCGCGCGTCGAGGCGATCCATCGCGTCTTCTTTCTTGCGGGGACGAAGATTCAGTATTCGCCGTACGGCAGCTTCGGCGGCACGACGCAGCCGACGTATGCCGAGCTGATGGCGGCGACCGACGAGGCCGGTGAGGCGCGGAGCTTTCTCGCCAGCGAACCGACGTTCGCGTTCATCAAGGATCTCGAACAACGCAACGCGCTCGTGCCGCTCGTCGGCGACTTTGCGGGACCGAAGACGCTGCGGGCCATCGGCGACTACGCGCGCCGCCGGGGGGCGACGATTTCCGCGTTTTACGTCTCGAACGTCGAGGAGTACCTGCAGGGGCCGGCGCCGCGCGCGTTCTGCGCCAACGTGTCGTCGCTGCCGCTGACGAGCGAGAGCGTGTTCATCCGGGCAGTGCGGGGGGACACTTTGAACGCGGCCATCGAGGGCTTCGTCAATCAGCTCGCGCCGATGCTCGAGGAGACGCGAAAGTGCAAGGACAAGGGCTAAAGGCTGAGCGCTTTGAGTCCTCAGCCCTCAGCCCTTAGCCCTCAGCCCTTTGCCCTATTCCAATCCCAGCCTCGCGTCGAGGCTGAATTTCCCCGGGCCTCGCACCGCCAGATACAGCCACAGGAAGCAATAGAGCACGGTGATCTCGCCGCCGTTGAGATGCGGGAAAAAACTGTGCGGTCCCGGCCCGGGCGGCGCGTTCACGGGACCGAGAACCGTGCCGAAGTGGCTCATGAAGTACGCCACGGCCATCTCGCCGCTCAGGATGAACGCCACGTAGCGGGCGCCCAGCCCGAGGATGACGAGCGGCGCGCCGATGCTTTCAATCCACGCCGCCGCCGTCAGTTGAGGAAGACCCGGCGGCGGCACAAAGCCGCCCAGCATCGCGACGTTGAATTTCTGCAGGCCGTGCGACAGGAACATCAACCCGGCGGCGATGCGCAGGAGGAGGAAGAAAAAATCGCTGTACTTGCCGAGGAGGTTTTTCATCGGCGTTACCGGCTCGCCGTTCTGCCCGCCGCAGGCGTCATCTGACGGGCGTAGAGCGAGTCGAAGAGCGCGAGCCGCGCCGCATCGACCGTCGGCTCGGGTTCGACCTTGTCGCCGAGGATCATCGCGCGGCCGTTCGTGCCTTTGTCCTTATATGCAGGCCACGCGGGCAGTCCGGCGCCGTTCGGGTCGCCGTTCTTTGCGAAGTTCGCCCAGTACGACGTCATCTGATCGGCGAGGCGCTTGTCGACGTCGGGCCATTCACGATTTGCGGGAATCAGGTTGCCGAACACATACGCGAGTTCAGCCGTGTGCGTCGCGCCGCGTGACGGCTGTCCCGGCGCCGACGGCGGCACGTGCGTGAAGTAGTAGACGTACGCTTTCTTACCGCGTCTGGCCGTGGACGCGGCCCACAGCCGCGCGTGCCACGTCATCTCGTCGCGCTGCATATTCAGCGACGAGGTGTTGGCTTCCTCGTCGCTCGCGGCGGGGTAGAGCTTGAAAAACGAGTCCGAGAGATCGCCCCAGCGCTCCTTCACCTGCGACTGGAACTGCGTCGCGCCCGGACCCCGGAACTGGAAGAAGGTGCCTTCGTCCTGATTCGATCCGACGAGGATGTCGACGTCGTTCTGCCTGCCGTTGGCAAACGTGAGCGACAGATCTTCCGGCACGTACCAGCCGTCGACGATCATGCCGCCCGGCCGGCCCTTCTGCAGCAGTTCTTCGGCCGACAGCTTCCGCGCGTCGGCGACGGTCTTCGTGCCCATCGCCTCCATCATCGTCGTGCCCGCTTCCTCGGCCGCCGACAGCGTCGTCATCTTCCCCATGCGGATGCCCATCCACGCGCCGCTTTCGGCGATCGCGTGTTTGAACAGGCCCTTCGCTTCGGGCGAGCCGACCATCGACGCCACGCTGAACGCGCCCGCCGACTCGCCGAAGATCGTCACGTTTCGCGGGTCGCCGCCAAACGCCGCGATGTTCTTCTGCACCCACTTGAGCGCCGCCACGGCGTCCATCAGGCCGTAGTTGCCCGACGCGTTGTGTCCCGATTCCTTCGTCAGTTCAGGATGCGCGAACCAGCCGAACGCGCCGAGCCGGTAGTTCGACGTGACGACGACGACGCCTTTCTTGGCGAGTGCTTCGCCGTCATAGCGGGCCTCGGAGCCAGCGCCGCCCGTGAAGCCGCCCCCGTAGGTGAACACCATCACCGGTCGGCGCTCGTTCGCGGCCCTGGCCGGCGTCCAGACATTAATAAAGAGGCAGTCTTCGCTCGTCGGCGGCTGAGGGGCGGGAGTGAAACCCGGAGGAGGGGCCGGGGCTGCCGCGGCGTTTCCGCCGGGCGCTGCGCCACGGCGTCCACCGCCCTGCCGTCCGCCGCCGCCGAATCCGCCCTGCATGCAGCGCGCGCCGAACTCCTCGGCTTTCCGAACGCCGTCCCAGTGCGCAGCCGGCTGTGGAGCCTGCCAGCGCAAATCGCCGACCGGCGGGGCCGCGTACGGAATTCCCTTGAACATGCGAATCTCGCCGCTCGATCCGGTCGTGCCCGACACGAGGCCTGCGTCGAGTTTTACCGGGTCGGTAATGGCCGCAGGCATGCGCGCCACAGCGGCGATTACGAAGCCGAGAGCGAAGAGCAGCGACAAACGCTTCATTGGCCTTCCCCCTTAGGTGAGTCTTAGCGCGCGTCAGGATAACCCAAAGCGTTCGGCGCGAAGAGTGGGCGGATATTCAAATTGTCGGATCCGTTTCAATGAAGTAGGTCGGAATCAGTAATCCTTTTGCTTTATTCCGTTGACGCTCTGTAAGTGCCTCCCTAGAATGTCGCGTGGTGCTAAACGCTTATACCCCAAGGGTATGCATGGAATACCGGGGCGGTATGGCTCACAAGGAGCGGCTATGTTGTTGAGGAAGTTGGTCTGGTTTCTGTTCATCCTTGTCCTGCTCCCGTCATATGCGTTCGCGCAGGCGACGCTGGCGGGTGTCGCGAAGGACGCGTCCGGCGCGGTTCTGCCGGGCGTCACCGTTGAAGCGTCGAGCCCGTCGCTCATCGAAAAAGTCCGCACGGCGACTACCGACGGCACGGGGCAGTATCAGATCGTCGATCTTCGTCCCGGCACCTATACAGTGACGTTCACGCTGACGGGATTCTCGATCGTCAAGCGCGAGGGGCTCGAGATCACGGGCGCCGGCGTCATCACGGTCAACGCCGACATGAAAGTCGGCAGCGTTGCTGAAACCGTCAACGTCAGCGGCGAAGCGCCGGTCGTCGACGTGCAGAGCACGAAGCGCCAGGCCGTCCTCGAAAACAAAGTCATCAACGAGCTGCCCGTCGCTCGCGGGTACGGATCGATTCTCGCCGCGATCCCGACGCTGCAGGGCGCGGGTGCGAGCTCGTCCTCGTCTGTCAATCCGAGCTTCTTCACGGCGCATGGCGGTCCTGGCAACGAAGGCACCGTGCAGCTCGACGGGTTGAACGTCGGCGCCGCGTTCAACGGCGGCGGCGTGTCGGGCAACGCGTACGACGTCGCGAACGCGCAGGAGATGCAGATTTCGATCTCCGGT
>Ga0153915_10004080_pt1 | contig 13433 bp, 10 predicted proteins | sample Opewatmetagenome_2_FD_107003 | JGI IMG/M metagenome (GOLD analysis project Ga0153915, IMG submission 107003) | Freshwater wetland microbial communities from Ohio, USA - Open water 3 Core 3 Depth 3 metaG | ecosystem: Environmental > Aquatic > Freshwater > Wetlands | place: USA: Ohio, Lake Erie... | reverse complement strand
TCCGATATTTCATCAACAGCCGACCTGATTCTTGGAGTTGATACTCTGACATCCATCAGCTTAATTGCACCATGGATTTTCTTATGGAATAGGATAGTTGAACTGGTAGTCAACGGATAGGGTCCCTCGTCAAAAAGATGAATAAGCACTTCCGATTTATCGGAGTTTACCTCGTTAATAATTGCCATTCCCTTTGACTTCAATGAGCCTGATTCAAATGTAACAGCATAAATGCCATTTGCAGGCAAAAGTTTGCATTCTTCTGTAAGCGGAATCCGAACCAATGAAATCGGAAATTCGGGATTCTCATATTCAAATGTAACCGGCTTCCCCATAATCATATAGTAATGATCAAGGTAAGCGTTTGCCTTTTGAATAAATCCTTCCGCAATGGCTTTCCTGATCTTAGTTGAGCTCACGGTTTCATGCTGAACTTCCTGTTCGGGTATCTCTTCTGCCTCAAAATTGTATTTCTCCCTCATCGTCCAGAGCTGCCTGTAATCACCTTCCTGGTTGAAGCCAAAATGATGGTTGAAACCTGCCACTACTACTTTCGCCCTGAGGAAACCGTGGAGATAATCTCTTACAAACTCTTCACTGGTTGTCCTGGAGAACTCTTTTGTAAATTCAATTATGACAACATTATCAAGCCCAGCTTTTCTGAGGAGCATAAGTTTTTCTTCCTGTGAATTTATGAGCCTAAGGTTTTTCCCAGCAGCTTCCGGGTACAGCACTTTCCTCGGGTGAGGTTCGAAAGTTACAAGTACCGATTCGCCGTCATACTTATCGGCAAGCATATTAAGCCTGTTAAGTATCGTTTTATGTCCGATATGGACACCATCGAAAGACCCTGTGGTGACAACAGGGTTCCGGATGTCCTTTGCTTCCTCAAAGCTTCTGAAAATATTCATGTTACAGGTAAAAAGATTCTAAAGCTTATTCCCTTTGACAAAATATGCCACTTTTTCAATCGAGGTAATCATATCATATTCTTCCAGAAAGACATCGGAGGGAACATTGAGTGGGACTGTGGTAAAATTAAGTAATCCTTTTATGCCAAATTGAACTGTCTCTTCCGCAATTTTTTTTGCATTATCAGCAGGTACTGTCAGTATAGCAATCTGAATTTTAAGCTCAGCGATTAACTTTTCAAGGTCATCGTAGGAGTAGCACTTTACACCTGAAATGACCTTGTTTATTTTTTGCGGATCATTGTCAAATGATGCCACCAGACTGAGCTTTGATCTTTTTCCCTTGAAATAGCCAGCCAAAGCCCTGCCAAGGTTTCCAATACCAATTATTGCTACGTTCATGCCTTCTTCGGAATCGATTATCCTGCTGATTGTGTCAATTAATTCCTTTACATCGTATCCTTTTTTATGAACGCTTGAATAACCGATCAGCATAAGGTCGCGCCTGACCTGAACAGCAGTAATATGAAGCCGTCCGGCAAGATCGTGGGAATAAATAAAATTCCTGTTTTCCCTAAGGCATTCAAGGAGTGTTCTTCTGTATTCACTCAGCCTTTCTACTGTTTTTCCTGGTAAGTTAATCATAGGGCACTGCCAATTTGTTGTTTCGGAAGACGGACTGTAAATGTAGTTCCCATATCAGGAACACTGTCTACAGTGATAATACCATTGTAAAGTTCAATAACTTTTTTGACTATTGAAAGACCCAGCCCACTGCCCGATATATTTCTCGTTTTCTCATTCTTAATCCTTACAAATTCCGTAAACAGGTTTTCCCTGTCGGCCTCAGTAATACCTATTCCTGTATCTGAGAATACTATAATAACATCTGTGTCATCAGAATCAATGATGATCTCAGCTTTACCTCCTCTTTTGTTATATTTTACAGAATTGGAAACCAGATTGTTGAATATTATTTCCATATCGGTAGGGTCAGCCATGATAACAGCGTCTTTCTTTACACTGAGTTTAACGGAAACCTCCATCTGGATTGCATAGGGCTGAACAGTAACAATTGCATTCGATCCAATGTTCGAAAGATGCACTTCCTCAATCTTTTCTTCTTTCCTCTCAAGTCGTATCTTGGTAAAATCAAGCAGGTCCATAATGAGATTTCTCATTCCCTGGATTCTCTGGAGTGACCGTTCAATCGGAGTTGCATAGTCTTCGATCCTGTCCCCCGCTTGCTTTTCCTGCATCATCCTGAGGTAACCTTCAATGGCATTAAGAGGAGCCTTTAATTCGTGAGAGAGAACTGATAAGAACTGGAACCTGACTTTTTTGCCTTCTTCATTGATCCGGTGGGTAATCCTTTTCAGATACTGCTGCTTTGTTATGTTTTCGATGCTTGATTTGAGCTCCTGCGGTGTAAAGGGTTTTGGGATAAAATCAGTTGCTCCAAATTTGTGTGCCTTCAGTGCAACATCGAGTGATGCATAGGAAGTTATCATCGCAACAACTATATCATACTTCTTATTTCTTATATATTCTAGGACATCAATGCCCTGAATTCCAGGTAATTTATTATCAAGAAGTACAATGTCTGGCTTGTCCCTGTCGATTATTGTTATTCCGTCCTCACCAGTTGCTGCTTCCTGGACTTCGAATGTGTAATCCTCATCCATGAATGGATAATTGACCCGGAAATTGTTCAGGATGCGTGATACGCCTGACCGGATGCCTTGTTCATCATCGATGACAAGTACTTTTAGAGCAGCCATATTAAATCTTTAAAAGTTTCATAATCTCCTGATCGAGTTGTTCAGCTCTGATTCCTTTTTCAAGATACTTATCAGCCCTGATCCAGGCTTGCTCAGTTTCAGAATCAAGACTGAAAGAAATACCAGTCTCATGGGCTACGGCCGTCGCAAGGATAACAGGAACATCCGGATATTTTCTTTTGATCTTGTAGCACAGGATAAATCCACTGTCGTCGCTCTCCATCATCAGATCAAATATCGCAAGGCTTGGCTTGAATCTGGAAATAACCGATTCAGCTTCAGCCTGACTTTCAACTGCGACAGTCTTGTATCCGGCTTTTTCGAGATTCGTTACCGTCTGAAAAAGGTAATCTGGATCATCATCTGCCACAAGAATTGTAAAATCGCTTTTTCTCATAAATTTACCTTTCATTAACTGTATACCATGTGTGTAGCCCCTTGTATAATATCTGTATAGTTCATACAGCCCCTCCACGGAGGGGAGCCAGGAAGTCACTCCTTTCGTCTTGGGAGGATTATCTTAAAACTTGTTCCTGTTGGCCCCTTGCATGGATCTGTATTTGATTCAACATTTATCTGGCCCTTGTGCATCTTAACGATACCGTATGCTGTTGCAAGCCCCAGTCCTGTACCACGCCCAATGCCTTTTGTTGTGAAGAAAGGTTCAAAGATCTTGGCCCTGTCTTCTTCATTAATTCCCGTACCGATATCCTTTATTGTTATAAGAACATCCTGAAGAGTGTCTTCAAGAATAACTTTTATTGATCCGCCCTCCGGCATTGAGTCGATTGCATTCTTGAAAAGGTTTGTCAGTACCTGTGTCATCTGCTCATTATCGAGCATGGCATCGGGATTGGTTGTCCTGTCAGATATGGTTATTTTAACATTCTCTGGCACGACAAGGCTTTCAAGGCTGTGGTCCACAAGTTCCCTGATGCTTATAAGCTGGTGGTTGACCTGGTTCTTACGGGCAAAATTAAGCAGACCGGCAACTATCTTTTTGCATCTCCCAGCCTGTTCAACTATCAGTTTGAGGTCTTCCCTGACGGGATCATCAGCCCTGCTCTCCTCAAGAAGGATGTTGCTGTACATAATAACAACCCCAAGCGGATTATTAAGCTCGTGTGCTATGCCTGCTGACAACTGACCCATATGGGCTAGTTTTTCTGATTGCTTTAAAGCCTGACGCATTGAGGAAAGCTTCTCGTTCGACAGCGCAAGATCCTTCACCGATTTATGAAGCTTTTCGATAGTATACGGAAGGCACATTTCAATTTCGGCCAGACCCTTTTTGATTGCAATGGCATGTTCAACACAGCTTTCGTAACCGCAGGCACCACAATCGAGCTGATCCTTTTTCGTCATCTTACCCATGGAAATAAGAACTTCATTTATTTCCTTTTCATTATGGACTTCGGTCCTGAAATCTTCAGGCCGGTGCCTGAATGAAAGATCAAGGCTCGTATATTCATTGAATTCCCGCTGCCATTTTTCATTATCAAGTTCCTCCATTTTGTTATGCGCATAGGAACTTACGAGCGTTCTCCGATTATATTGTTTCCCGTTTTTCGATAATCCTGGACCCATTATGCATCCCTCGCAGCAAAGAAGCTCCATGTGCTGATTTTTTATCAGTCCAGCTTCGAATTCCTTAAGTGCTCCCTGGAAGTCGATCCTGCCTTCAGCCGCAATTATATTACCTGTTATTGCATCATCATTGATGTTTGCTGTCTGGAGTAATCCGCGTGTTACCGGGAATATCGCTCCCCTCCCTCCTACCGGTTGATCAAACTCACCGGACATGATGCTTTGAGGTTGGATGTTAAACTGTTCAAATAATTCCCTAAGTTCCGTAAATGTAATCGCTTCGTCAATCTCAGTGCTTTCTGCCTTCTTTGCAACACATGGACCTATAAACACGATTTTTGTTTCGTTACCATATTTCTTATGTACAACTCTGCTCATAGCAACCATCGGAGAAACGATCGGAGCCAGTTTATCCACCAGATCACGATGATAATGCTTTATGTAATTTACAATTGACGGGCAATCCGATGAAATATAGTAATCCTTGCTCTCGCTGACCAATGTTCTGTACCTTTCGGCAACAAGGTCAGCACCAAATGAGACCTCCAGAACATGACTGAAACCAAGTGATTTTATCATCCCAATAAGGACCCTGTGCTCTGAAAACTCAGGAAATTCAGCTGGAAAGCTTGGTGCGACCATCGCTACAACATCGGATTTACTTTCCAGTAGTTTTATGACCCGGTCGGTCGTGTTCAGGAAAACCTTGGCTCCCTGGCTGCAAACTTTTGTACAGTTGCCGCAGGCAATGCATCTTTCATCAATGACCTCTGCCTGACCTCCTACAATACGGATAGCTTTGGCAGGGCACTCCCTGACGCAGGTATAACATGTTCGGCAAAGCTCTTTAATGGTGTAGACAAGCATGATTTAACGGCTTAACGGCATAAAGGCATAGAGGTGTAACGGCAAAAAGTCTGTAAAGTCCTTAAAGTCTGTAAAGGCTTTTGACTGCAAGACTTAAAGACCGGAAGATTGCAGGACAGTTTAGTTTTAAAGCAAAACATTTCTCTTTTCAAAATGAGTATAGAATATTGACTTATCAGATATCTCTCTGTTTTCCTTTATCATCTTGTCGTAAAGATTTATCAGTGAAGGTGATTTGCATGGCAGGTTTATAGCTTCAGTTTCATCTGCCTGGTAAACAAGCTTTGCCCTGTTCTTCAAATCCTCCCTGGAGGAAATAAATGGCAGGCCGGCCCCATGAATACATCCTCCGGGACAGGTCATTACCTCTATCAGGTCAAATCGGACTCCTGCTGCCTGTGTGGCCCTTAGCTTTTCAAGTCCGACAAGGCCGTCAACAACCGCCACCTTTACTTCATCCTCACCTATCTTAATCACCGACTCCCGGAATACACCTGATACTCGCAGCTTCTTAAATACCTGTCTATCAATATTTTTACCAAATTTCCGGTAATACATCAACCTGATCACTCCTTCGGTCAGCCCACCGGAGACCTCTGCCAGGACTGCTGATGAACTCCTCCCTGACAACGGCTCATCAGCCGGCTCCTTATCAGTGTTGTTCACATCAATCCCATTAAGCCTTATGAGTCTTGCCAGTTCACGGACCGTCATAACAGAATCGACATCACTGATACCTTTTCTCATCATACCGTCACGCCGCGCTTCATATTTCATTGCCGTACATGGAGAAACCGACACCGAGAAGATATTCTCAGGCGTCAATCCCATCTGGCCGGCGACAGCGGTTTTAATCAATATACCTGTTATTTGCTGTGGCGATTTGACTGTCGAAAGCTGTGGAATTATTCCGGGAATAAACTGTTCAGCATATTTTACCCAGGCGGGACAGGCAGTGATAAAAAGAGGTTCACCGGATTTCTTTTCAATCCTTACCGAAAGCTGATCTGCCAGTTCTGTTACGCATATATCAGTACCTGTACCGGTTGTAAAAACCCTGTCAAATCCGATTTTGCGCAGAATTGCATTCAGATTCCTGTCAAATTCCCTGTTGTATTTTACTCCAAGCTCTTCAGCTATTCCCGCAGGGACAGTTGGTGAATATTGAATTGCCTTTACAATATCCTGCTTGTTGAGATTCTCCTGTACCTCCGTGATGTTATGTTTTTCATGAAGAGAACCTGTCGGACACACAAGTATGCACTGACCGCATTGGACGCAGCTTGAAAAATTCAGATCCCTGTCCATTGCAGCGCCGATATGGGTTTGCCGGCCTCTGTTAATGAAATCTATAGATGTTGATGTAATAATTTCTTCACATACTCTTATGCATCTGCCGCAAAGAATACATTTTGAAAACTCCCTGACAATGGCGGGGCTGGATTGATCAAGACGCGGTTTTAACTTTCTCCCCTTTATTCTTCTTTCCCTTATATTCAGTTCTTCCGAGAGCCTCTGCAGTTCGCAATTAAGGTTCATGTCACAATAAAGGCAGTCGTCGGGATGGCTCGACAGAAGAAGCTCAACGATGGTTTTCCTTGCCGTAATAACTCTCGGGGAATGTGTTTTTATCTTCATCCATTCCTCAACAGGCTGGGAACATGCTGTTACTAGCCGTTCTCTGCCTTCAACCTCAACAACACACATCCTGCATGCTCCTGTTGGGGTAAAATCCTTCATCCTGCAAAGAGTTGGAATAATTATTCCATTGCGATTCAGGGCTGACAGGATCGTCTCTCCCTTCTCGGCTTTAATCTTCTTTTTATTTACCTGAATGGTTAATAGCATTTTTCCTTTTTCTGGTTGCTGGTTGTTTGTTCCTGGTTGCTGGTTTTTACCACCCCCAACCCCTCCACCACAAATCTCCCCTGCAGTCTGGCTCCTCGCTAAAATTAGCCACTGGCTAATTTATTAACGCCCGGCCCCCAGGGAAGGGAGCATACGGTTTACTTCCGTCTTCTACTTTACAATTACTGCTGAGAATTTACATACATCATAACAGATACCGCAGCCGATGCATTTATCTTCCACAATAAAAAATGGCTGCAAACGTGTCCCGTAAATGGCATTTACCGGGCATTTTCCTGCACATACAGTGCACCCGGTGCATTTCTCAATATCAATTGAAAAGGACCTTAATCCCCTGCAGACATTAGCCCGGCATTTCCTGTCGAAAATATGCTCCTCAAATTCCTCCCGGAAATTTTTCAAAGCACTGACGAAGGGATTTGGGGCTGTCTGTCCGAGTCCGCACAACGATGCATCTTTCATCACCGTGGAGATTGTTTCAAGCTGCATGACACCTTTAAATCGTTCCAGTGTTGTGCCGGAATCCTCGCTGGAAGGCTTCTTTATCACACTTTCAAGGATCTCGAGCATCCTGCCGGTACCTTCCCTGCATGGAATGCACTTACCGCAGCTTTCATTGCGCATAAATTCCATATAATATCTTACCATGTCAACCATGCATGTGCTTTCATCAACGACAATGAATCCTCCGGCTCCCATGCCGAAACCTTTCTGTTTCATGGCATCAAAATCGACAGGTGTGTCAATATTTTCTGAAGTGATAAATGAACCAGATGCGCCTCCAAGCTGGATTGCCTTGAACTCCTTTCCATCCTTAATTCCATCGACAATCTCTTCAAGGATTGTCTTTAATGATGTACCCATTTCGACTTCCACCACACCTGACATCCTACCACGGCCGGCAATTGCGAAGACTTTGGTGCCCGGACTTGTTTCTGTCCCAATTGTTCTGAACCACTCAGGGCCGTTCTGCATTATCAAGGGAACATTCATGAGGGTTTCAACATTATTTATGACAGTGGGTTTACCCTCTAACCCAGACGTTGTCGGATAAGGCGGTTTAAGCTTTGGCATTCCCCGCTTGCCCTCAAGGCTATTTATCAAAGCTGTCTCTTCGCCACAAACAAATGCACCTGGCTCTGTCTTGATTGTTATATCCAGGTTGTATCCGCTTGAAAAAATATTGTGACCAAAGATGCCATAATCTCTTGCCGTATCAATTGCTTTCTGCAACATGTTACGTGCGTGATCCGATCCAGATTTAAGATATAGAATAGCATTCGATGCGCCTATTGCATAAGAGGCTATTGCCATGCCTTCGATGAGGTGGTGTGGATCGCTTTCAAGGATTGTCCTGTCACTGAAGGAGCCCGGGTCACTCTCCTTCGCATTGCAAATCAGATATCTTGCATTGGAGGAAGCATTGAGAGCCTGTTTCCATTTCAGACCGGTCAGATATCCGCCTCCACTCCTTCCCCTGAGGCCGCTTCGCTCAATGATATCACAAACCTCTTCAAAGGTATAATGCCTGATCGTCTTTACATAAGTACGGTACCCTCCCCTGGCTATGTATTCCTCAATACTTTCAGGATCATAACAACCACAGTTCCCGAGGATTATTCTTTTCTGAAGTGCAAAAAAAGGCAGTTCGTCCATAAATAAAATCCCTGGCCAATATTCAAAACCTTTTGTTCCCGACTGTCCCAGCAGGTCTTCTTCATTTATATCATTATGAAACACACCATTCAGCAATGTATCGACCTTTTCTTCCGTGATATTCCTGAAATACAGTTTATTCTTTCCCGGCATCTGAATGCATACAACAGGTTCGTAGTTTACAGGCCCGGAACATCCTACCCGGATTGCATGTGCAGATTGTTCATTTTCATTAATATAGGCTTTAACCGCCTGGAATGTTCTTTCTGACCCGGCTATTATACTGCTTGTATTGGATGACACATTGATAACTGGCACATTGGTTTTATCACGCCGAACCTGCTGCAAAACCTTTTCAGTTTCAGGCGAAAGAGTATCAGATTCAAACAACAGAACCTTCCGGGTAAGGAATGTCTTTAAATCTTCCATTAGCCATTAATCAATTATATACTTCAGCTTTCTGATAAGATCAGGCACCTGTTCAGGACGTACATGAACCCGGTGCTCCCCGTTAATTATAATTACAGGGCCGTGATAGCAGCCTCCCATACACGGGACTACTTCATAGCTGAAGTTTCCATTCCTGGTTGTTTGTCCCGGAGAGATTTTCAGTTCCTCCCTGAATTTATCAATGAGAGCCTGGGACCCGTTCATGAAGCATGATGTGCCGTGGCATATTCTTACATGGACTTTTCCTAAAGGGATGAACCTGAACTGGTCGTAGAATGTTGCCAGTCCGTATATTTTGGTTGTACTTAGGCCGAGGTGGCTTCCAACTTTTACTATGGCTTCTTCAGAGAGGAAGCCTGAATCTGCCTGTATTTCCTGCAAAATAGGAATCAGGTATTCACGTCTGCCCTGCTTGTATTTTCTTAGTATAGTATCAAAATCTACCGCCATTCTTACCCGGTCTGAATATCCAGACAAATATATCTATTTTATTGTTATTAAATAAACATTGTTATTTTATTAACAGAAAAGTTATCATGTTTATGATTATTTGAATATTGGGATAAAATAATTAGTACTTTTGAAACAGTTTTTCCCGATCATCGGCATTTAATGGCTCAGAAAATTGAGATGCAGATATGTCTTGGCAGTTCATGTTTCTCCAGAGGGAACAGGGATGTGGTAATGTACATTAAAGAATACCTGAGAAAGAATCACCTTGATGACCGAATTGTCTTCAAAGGTGCCAGATGCATGAGCCTTTGCAGTAATGGTCCCAACCTTAAAATCAACGAAAGGATAATTGAGGGAGTTTCACTATCTGCAATTGAGGGGATACTTGAAAAGGAATTTGGAAATATTAAATAGGGTTATACTTTAGGAATAAATATGAGTGAAAGAAGACCCATTTTTTACATAAATGATCAAAATTGCAGGAATTCATATTCCTGTGTGAGAGTGTGTCCTGTTAATGCCATTGAGGTAAGAGCGCAAAAGTCCCACCCTGCAATCGTACCAGGAAGATGCATCGGTTGCGGGTTATGTTTTATTGCATGTTCACCACACGCAGTTGAATACCGCGACTCGAGGGACGAGGTAAAAATGATGCTCGCATCAAAAAGGAAAACCGTTGCCCTTGTAGCCCCCAGCATTGCATCTGAGTTTGACGATATTACCGATTACAGGAAGTTTGTGGGCATGCTTCGCCTGCTTGGATTCGATTATGTGCATGAAAATTCATTCGGTGTCGATCTTATTGCCGCAGAATATGCAGATCTATTCCACAAATCAGAAGGGAAATATTACATCACTTCCAATTGTCCGGCAATAGTCAAGCTTATTGAGAAATATCATCCGGAGCTTGTCCCCAATCTAGCTCCACTCGTCTCTCCGATGATTGCAACTGCTATGGTAATAAAAGAATTATATGGAGAGGAGATAGCAATAATTTATATCGGTCCGTGCATCGACAACAAGGATGAAGCTTTTCTCTACCGTGCCGGGAAACTTGTTGAGGGGATATTGACATTCATTGAGTTAAGACAGCTATTCGATGAATTCAACATCCAGGAGAGAGTTGTCAAAATGTCGGAATTTGATCCCCCATACGGTTATTGGGGAGCTCTTTACCCTCTTCCTGCAGGTATTTTGCAGGCCGCAGGCATCAGGCGAGATATGGCAGTAAGTGAGGTGATAACTGCTGCAGGCAAGGAGGATGTTTTTGAAGGGATAAATGATTTTGAAAAGTACATTGATACCATTCATCATCATTTCAATATGTTTTTCTGCCATGGCTGTTTGCTGGGTCCAGGTATGGAACGGCATAATGAACGGTTCAGAAGACGGGCACTGGTACGTCAATATGCGGAAAAGAGAGTTGGTAAGCTCGACAAAGTCAAGTGGCAGAAGGATATTGAGAAGTGGTCGAAGCTCGATTTCTCAAGAAGTTTCATGCCTGATGATCAAAGAATACCTGAACCTCCCCAGGAGGCGATAAATGAAGTGCTGAAAATTATAGGGAAGGATAATCCTGACGACGAGCTGGATTGCGCAGCATGCGGGTATCGGTCCTGCCGGGAGTTTGCTTCGACGGTTGCAAAAGGTCTGGCTGTTCCTGAGATGTGTCATACATTCAATCTTCGTAATAAACAGGAATATATTGAAACACTAAGACAGACCAACAAAAAGCTGGCTGAAACCAAAAGAGCTCTGAAGGAATCCGAGGAGGTTGCTATGAGGGAGAAGGAAATGGCACAGAGTGCATCAGACATGATGAATAATATGCTTGAGAAACTACCAACAGGTGTTGTAATTGTCGATAATAATTTGAAGGTTCTCCATTCTAATCGGAGCTTTATCAATATCCTTGGGGAGGATGCAAAAGCGATATCGGATATAATTCCCGGACTGGCAGGTGCTGATTTAAAGACACTTATGCCTTTTAATGTGTATAATATGTTCACCTTTGTTTTGAAAGAGGATGAACCTGTGGTAAGCAAGGATGTTCATTTTGAGGAAAGCATGCTTAATATTTCAATCTTCCCGATAAAGAAAAATAAGATGTGCGGCGCAATAATCCGCGACCTCTATTCTCCTGAAGTTCAGGGAGAAGAAGTAACAAACAGGGTAAGCGAGGTTATTGATAAGAATCTTGAAATGGTTCAGAAAATCGGGTTTTTACTTGGTGAAGGCGCCTCAGAGACCGAGCAGATGCTCAACTCAATTATCGAATCGTACAGAAAGAAATCAAGAGGGAAGGACAGCACCCATTAATTATCTCACGTGACGAGAGATTTTTATATAGAAGTCAACAGCCAGCAAAGGAATTTCGATGGTCAAAGAATCTGCGGGGATGTGTTCCTGTACAGGTATATAAAGGAAGAGAACAGGGTAATTGCCGTACTTTCTGATGGGATGGGACATGGTGTAAAAGCAAATATCCTTGCAACACTCACAGCCACAATGGCCCTTAACTTTACACGTGAACACAAGGAAGTTGACCGGATAGCGGAAATAATCATGAATACGCTTCCGGTCTGCAGCGAAAGAAAAATAAGCTATTCCACATTTACAATCGTCGATATCGAAAATAGTGGCAGAGCCAATATTCTTGAATATGATAATCCTTCCACAATAATTTTGAAAGGAAACGAGATCATTGATCCTTCATGGAAAAAAGTCATGCTTGACAAAGGCAAGAATGCAGGGAAAGTGCTGAGAACCTGCACTTTTATGCCTGCTAAAGAAGACAGGATCATTTTCTGTTCCGACGGAGTATCCCAGTCAGGAATGGGCAGTGAAGCTTTCCCTTTCGGCTGGGGAAGGGACGATATTGCCACTTATGCTTCGACCCTGGTCACCAGCGAAGCTTCAATTTCCGCCTCAGCTCTTTCAGGTAAGATCGTAGCCATGGCCCATAAGAACGACAGCTATAAAGCAAGGGATGACATCAGCTGCGCAACTATCTATTTCCGTGAACCGCGTAAACTGCTTATCTGTACAGGTCCCCCGTACGAGAAGGAGAAGGATAAGGAGCTTGCCTCCAAAGTGAAGGGGTATTCGGGGAAAGTCATATTATGCGGAGGGACGACAGCCGACATTATAGCAAGGGAGCAGAATAAGGCAATTATTGACGAACTTGTTTTTGAGGACCCTGAGCTGCCACCCGAAAGCTTTATTGATGGTATCGATCTTGTTACTGAAGGGATCCTTACTCTTCAGAAAGTAAATGAGATTCTGAAATCATATAACAATAGTGTCAGACTAGGGAAAGGCCCCGCTGATAAGATAGTCAAGCTGATTATGGAAAGTGATGAGATACATTTTATTATTGGTACAAGGATAAATATTGCCCATCAGGATCCAAACCTGCCTGTAGATCTCGAGATCCGCAGAACTGTAGTTAAACGCATCGCAAGGCTTCTTGAGGAGAAGTGGCTTAAGAAGGTCAGTTTCGAGTATATTTAGCGGCGTGCGGCGTGCGAGGTGCAGGGTGCGGGGAAAGCCAACCAGGTGTTCAGGCTCTGTTTTTAAAAATGTACTCTTTAATTCTTTCAAACAGAATAGGCTGAATATCAGGATAGGTCAGTAAATGTGGCAAGTGATTCATCATTATGACCTCAGCTATTTCGGAAGTATCCGGTACTTGTCCAAGTTTAAATAATTCAGCAAGGTAAAGGCGACCATATCCCGTGGCTCCATTTTTAATCACGGCATATGTAGCCACACAAACAAGCTTAAAATCAAGTGCGCCTGTCTCTTCCCTGAGCTCTCTTCCTGCTGCTTCTTCAGGCGTTTCATCTTCTTCAATATG
>Ga0153915_10004079_pt1 | contig 13433 bp, 11 predicted proteins | sample Opewatmetagenome_2_FD_107003 | JGI IMG/M metagenome (GOLD analysis project Ga0153915, IMG submission 107003) | Freshwater wetland microbial communities from Ohio, USA - Open water 3 Core 3 Depth 3 metaG | ecosystem: Environmental > Aquatic > Freshwater > Wetlands | place: USA: Ohio, Lake Erie... | reverse complement strand
GGCGCTGGCGCCCGGCCTGCTCGTCTACACGGTTTCCGTGCAGTTCCTGAGCAAGAGCATCGAGTCGTGGTTCGACGTAAAGGTCGACGCCGCATTGGAGGGCGGGCTGACGCTGGCGCAGGGCGCGATCGACCAAATGCTGTCCGAGATGAACGTCAAGGTTCGAGCAATGGCGCTGGAGCTTGCGGACCATTCCCAGGCGGAGCAAGGCGCTATGCTCAATCGGCTACGCGAGCAGGCCGGTGTGCAGGAAGCCGTGATCATTACGGCGAGCGGCCGGCTCGTCGCGAGCGCGAGCGAGGACGTGACTCGGCTTATCCCGGATCTGCCGAGCGCGCAGGCGCTGCGGCAAGCGCGTGCGGATCGCGGTTACACCGCAATCGATGCCCCCGCCGGTAAGCCGCTCGCCCTGCGCGTGCTGGTCCCGATCAACGCGCTCTCGCTCACTGACGAGGCGCGCTATCTGCAATTGCGACAGACCGTGCCGGCTTCTTTTGCACGCAGCGCGGAAGCGGTCGAGGCTGCCTATCGAGACTACCGCGAGCTGGCCCTTTCGCGCCAAGGGCTAAAGCGCATCTACATTGTTACGCTCACGCTGGCGCTCCTGATGGCGCTGTTTGTCGCCATCGCGCTTGCGGTCATCCTGTCGAACCGGTTGTCTGAGCCGCTCGCCAACCTCGCACAAGCCACCCAGGCCGTCGCGCGCGGCGACTTTTCCAGACGCGCACCGGTTACCAGCCGTGACGAGCTCGGTGTCCTGACTGAGTCGTTCAACTCAATGACGCGGCAGCTAGACGAGGCGCGGCGGGTGGTCGAGACAAACCGGATAGCACTGGAGACCGCCAAGGCCAATCTTGAGAACATCCTCGCCAATCTGTCGGCGGGGGTCCTCGTGTTCGATCACGACCTCTGCCTGACCATCAGTAACCATGGCGCCGCTTCGATATTGGGCGGTGAACTCGACTCGCTCGCGGGTAAACCGCTCGGCAGCTGGGGCGGAGCACTCGAGGCTTTTGCGCGGGCGGTGCGCGAGGCCTTCGTTGCACACGGCGAGCATACCTGGCAGCGCGAGCTCGAGCTGCGTGCCACGGGTACGACGCTGCTCGCGCGCGGCGCCGGGCTGCGTGGTTCGACGGGGGGTGGCTTCGTGCTGGTATTTGACGACATTACGCAGCTGATCCAGGCACAGCGCGCGACGGCTTGGGCTGAGGTGGCGCGACGTCTCGCGCACGAGATCAAGAATCCGCTTACGCCGATACAGCTTTCCGCCGAACGCCTGGAAGTGAAGCTGGCGGGCAAGGTTCCGGAGGAAGAGGCCGACATTCTGCGACGTGCCACACGTACCATCGTCAATCAGGTCATGGCGCTCAAGTCAATGGTCGACGCTTTCCGGGACTATGCGCGCCTTCCGGCGCCGATGCTCGCAGATTTGGACCTCAATGCACTGGTCACGGAGGTGCTTGCGCTTTACGAGAACTCCCGGGTTCCAATCATCAAGCGCCTGGGTCCAGAAGTGCCCGCAGTGCTTGCCGACTCCGCGCAGATCCGTCAGGTCATCCACAATCTGGTACAAAACGCGCAAGACGCGCTCGAGAGCGGTAGGAGCTGGCGCGCAGCCCCCTCCATCGAGGTGCGCACCGAAGCGTTTGGCGACCGGGTACGCCTGTCGGTGAGTGACAATGGCCCGGGTTTTCCAGAGGAACTGATGACCCGCATTTTCGAACCTTACGTGACCAGCAAACCCCGAGGCACCGGGCTCGGACTGGCCATCGTGAAGAAGATCGTCGACGAACATCACGGCAGCATCGCCATCGAAAACCGTCCCGAGCGGGGCGCATGCGTGAGCGTGCTGCTCCCCGTGCTTGGTAAGAGCAACGCCGTGGTCAAGGCGGCGTGATTTCAACAGGGTTCGAGCACAGCGCTCATTCATGGCTCAGATTCTGGTCGTAGACGACGAAGTCGGCATCCGCGAGCTTCTTTCCGAGATCCTGGCGGACGAGGGGCATCAGGTGCTGCTCGCCGAGAGCGCGGCCACCGCGCGTCAGGTGCGCGAGCGACAGCGGCCCGATCTCGTGCTGCTCGACATCTGGATGCCCGATACGGACGGCATCACTTTGCTCAAGGAATGGTCTGCGTGCGGCCAGTTGACCATGCCCGTGGTCATGATGTCTGGCCATGGAACCATCGAAACCGCGGTGGAAGCGACCCGTATCGGCGCGCTCGACTTCCTGGAAAAGCCGATCGCGCTGCAGCGACTGCTGACGACGGTCAAGCGTGCATTGCGGAACCAAGAGGTCCCCGCGCCGCGTGAGCTGTCGCTCGCGGCACTGGGGCGCTCGCCGGCGCTTGCCGACGCCAAGAGGCGTCTGTCGCAGGTGGCTCTGGCGGCGGCACCGCTCATGTTACGTGGCGAGCGCGGGATGCAGGCCGAGCTGTTCGCGCGCCTTCTGCTCGCTCCCGGGGCGCCGTTCCTCCTGGGGCCGGAGCTGCTCTCCGAGCCGATTTCGGAAGTTCTGTCGCGCGCTGCCGGTGGAATCCTGTTCCTGAACGATCTGACGCGCTTGGCCCGTGCCGAGCAGAAGAACGTAGAGTTTCTCTCGGCGCGCACGGACAAGTACAAGACGCGTATTGTTTCGTTCTCTCCTGCCGACACGAAAACGCTGGTCGAGAAGCACGAATTCGATCCCGAATTGGTGACCAGGCTTTCCGAGCTCACGCTCAAGCTGCCCGCGTTGCGCGAGTTTGCAGAAGACGTGCCAGACATTGCAGCGATGATGCTGGCGCAGCTGGTGGAAGCGCGCGCGTGTCCCGCGCGGCGCATGTCGGTCGCCGCCCTCAATGCGCTGCGCCATCACCCTTGGCCCAACAACCTCGTCGAGCTGGAAGGCGTGATCAAGGATCTCGCGCTGACCGCACTTCAGGAAGAAATCGGGCTGGAGGACGTCGAGCGGGTGCTCGCGGCACGCGGCGATGCGCCCGCGACGCCGGAACTTGGGCTCGACCGGCCCTATCGCGAAGCGCGCGAGGCATTTGAGCGCGTGTATTTCGAGCAGCTTCTGGCGCGCGAACAAGGCAGTATGTCGCGCGTGGCGGAGCGCTCCGGACTCGAGCGCACGCACCTGTATCGCAAGCTCAAGGCGCTTGGGCTTCCCGTAGGACGGCGCGATGAAGGCTGAAAGAGACTAAAATGCCGCCGTTTCCGCCGCGGAGCGGCAGGTCGTGAAGATCATCATCCTCGGCGCCGGCCAGGTCGGCGTCTCGGTCGCCGAAAGTCTGGTATCGGAACAGAACGACATCACGGTCGTGGACGTCGATGCAGCGCGCCTGCGCGCACTGCATGACCGACTGGACCTGCGGACCATTCTCGGCAGCGCATCGCATCCTTCGGTGCTGTCCGAAGCGGGTGCAGACGACGCCGACTTGCTGATCGCGGTCACGCAGTCCGACGAAACGAACCTCGTCGCCTGCAAGCTAGCCGCCCGCATGTTCAATGTACCGCGCCGCATCGCGCGTATCCGGGCGACCGATTTTCTGGACGACGTCAAGGTACTCGGCCCGGAGGGTTTCGACGTGGACCTGTCGATCTGTCCCGAGCAGGTGCTGACGGAATACATCGTCAAGCTGGTCGAGTTCCCCGAGGCCTTGCAGGTTCTGGATTTTGCCGGTGGGCAGGTGAGCCTAGTGGGCGTGCGCGCCTACAAGGGCGGTCCGCTTGTCGGAAACCAGCTCAAGGACATCCGGCGGCACATCCCAAACGTCGAAACTCGGGTGGTGGCAATCTTCCGTCAGGACCGACCGATCGTTCCGGACGGTAATACCGTGATCGAAGCCGGTGACGAGGTGTTTTGCCTTGCGCCGGAGAAGAACATTCGCGAGGTCATGCGCGAGCTGCGGCGCATGGACCGACCCGTGAAGCGCGTGATGATCGCCGGAGGCGGCAACATCGGACTGCGACTCGCGCGCGCCTTGGAAGACGATTATTCGGTGCGAGTGCTCGAACACAACAAGCGTCGTTGCGAGATTCTGGCGGCGAAGGTCAATCACGCGCTGGTGCTGAACGGCGACGCCACGGACGAGGAGCTACTCGAGCAGGAGAACATCGGCGAGATGGATCTTTTCATCGCTGTCACGAACAATGACGAGAACAACATCATGAGCTCCCTGCTGGCCAAGCGCATGGGGGCTCGTCGGGTCGTGGCGCTCATCAATCGTCGATCCTATGTCGACCTGCTGCAGAGCGGCGAGATAGACATCGCCATATCGCCGGCGCAGGCGACGATAGGTAAACTGCTCGCCCACGTGCGCCGGGGCGATGTCGTCGCGGTGCACAGCCTGCGGCGCGGTGCTGCGGAGGCGCTCGAAGCAGTGGTGCACGGGGACAGAGAGTCCTGCCGCGTCACCGGACGGCGCATCGAGGAAATCGACCTTCCTCCCGGGACTACGATCGGCGCGCTGGTGCGTGAGAATGAGGTGGTGATGGCACACCACGACACGAGGATCGAGGCAGAAGATCACGTCATCGTGTTCGTGACCGACAAGAAGACGCTGCCGAAAGTCGAGCGCCTGTTCCAGGTCGGCGCGCGCTTTCTCTGACTTCCGGGGCGCGCAGCCATGCAGCGGCTCGCCGGCGTCGTCAACCTGCTGGGCGTGATAGTGGTGATCTTCGCCCTGACGATGCTGTTGCCGCTCGGCGTGTCGCTCTATCTTGCCGACGGTGCGGAGTCGGCCTACGACACCGCGATCGTGGTGACCCTGCTGGCCGGCGGCGTCGCGTGGCTGTCGACGCGCGCGGGCAAACGCGAATTGCAGGCGCGCGACGGTTTCCTGTTGGTCACGCTCGCTTGGACGGTCTTGCCTGCGTTCGCCACTCTGCCGCTGCTTTCCTACTTGCCGCAGCTCTCGTTCACCGACGCGTATTTCGAGGCGATGGCGGGCCTCACAACGACCGGGGCCACGGCGCTCGTCGGGCTGGATCACCTGCCGCCGTCGATCAATCTGTGGCGCTGCCTCCTGCAATGGCTTGGCGGCTTGGGGATTCTGGTGCTGGTGGTAGGTATCCTGCCTTTGCTGGGCGTGGGCGGCCGGCAGGCGCTGCGGGCGGAGACGCCCGGACCGATGAAGGACACCAAGCTCACCCCGCGCATCACGGAGACGGCCAAGGGGCTGTGGTTGGTCTACGCGCTATTTACCGTAGCCTGCGTTTTCGCGCTGCGCTGGGCCGGGATGTCATGGCTGGACGCCGTCATGCACGCGTTCACGACGATGAGCACCGGAGGTTTCTCGCCCTACGATGCGAGCTTCGGTCATTGGGACTCGCCTGCCATCGAAGCAGTGACGATCGTATTCATGATGATCGCAGGCATCAATTTCGCGACCCATTTCCAGGCCTTGAGAAAGCGCAGCACGTCTCCGTACGGGCTGGACGCGGAGGTTCGGGCGTTCATCGCGGTGATCGTCGTGAGCATATTTGGCGTCGCGCTGTTCCTGTACGACAAGGGGGTGTACGCGGACTTCGGCACGGCGCTGCGCTACACCGCGTTCAATCTGGTGTCGATGGCCACGTCGACGGGCTACTCGAACACCAACTTCGGCGTCTGGCCGCTGTTTGCACCGTTGTGGATGCTCTTTCTGGCGTCCTTCGTGAGCTGTTCGGGTTCGACGGGTGGCGGCATCAAGATGTTGCGCGCAATCCTGATGTTCAAGCAGGCGTTCCGCGAGCTCGCGCGTATCGTGCATCCCAGGGGCTACATCCCGGTCAAACTCGCCGGGCAATTGATTGAGAACAACATCATCTTCGCTGTGCTCGCGTTCATGCTCGTTTACGGCAGCGCGATCATCGCCATCACGATGCTGCTCGCTGCAACGGGGCTCGACCTGGTGACGGCTTTCTCAGCGGTGGTGGCATGCATCAACAACACCGGGCCGGGGCTGGGTCAGGTCGGCCCGAGTGCGAGCTACGCCGGTCTGAGCGATTTTCAGGCCTGGTTGCTGGTCTGCGCGATGCTGCTCGGGCGGCTAGAATTGCTCACGGTGCTAGTGCTCTTCACGCCCGCGTTCTGGCGCAAGTGAGCCGCATCGTCGTACACGTGGTGAGTGGCGCGGGACAGGCCGAGCGGCGAGCGTGGATTGCGCGCTCGCTCGCGGCGCGGCCCGGATGGGCAGCCCTCACGCCGCGCGCCTGTCCCTGCTGCCTTGGCCGCATCGAGACGCAGGTTCAGCTCACTCGGCTGCTGCGCGAGCGGCGCCCGACGCGCGTGCTGCTAGAGCTCGGCGACGCGCAGCACCTCGTGCCACTGAAACGGATACTGGACGAATCGCCGCTTGCGCAATACCTGGAAGCGGGCCGCGTGATCCGGTTACCGGACGACGAGCGACTTACTGTCGAGTTGCTAGGCGCGTAACAGCGAGATTGCCATGGCAAGCCAGCCGAGTATCAGCGCGCTGCCACCGAGCGGGGTCACGGCCCCGAGCCAGCGTATCCCCGTAACCGCGAGCAGGTACAGGCTTCCCGAGAAGAGCACGATGCCCAGCGCGAGCAGCCACCCCGAGGCCCTCAGCCATGTGCTTCCGGGAAGGACATTGCACAGCAGCCCAACCCCTACCAAACCAAGAGCGTGCCACATGTGGTACTGCACCGCGGTCTGGTAAATTGCGAGCGCCTCGGGCGCGAGCCTGGCCCTTAGGGCATGTGCGCCATAGGCGCCCAGCGCAACGCCTAGCGCGGCGAGCAGTGCGCCCAGCACGACGAACAGCCTGGCAGCGCCCACCACGTCGGCCTACGGCGCCGTTAGGAAGATTTCTTCTTGGTGCGATGCGGACGCTTCTTGCCGTAGCTACCCTTGTAGATCTTGCCGCGCCGAGTGCGCTTGTCGCCCTTGCCCATATGATCCCGCTCCAGCTGTGTGTGATCCGAGGGCGCGATTATAGCTACGCCGCGGCGCTCGTTGTGGCCGAATGCTGGGGCTCGTAGGCTAGATACGGCGCGAGCCACTTCTCTGCTTCGGCAATACTGATCGACTTGCGCTGCGCATAATCGGCGACCTGATCGCGGCCGAGCTTGCCGACAGCGAAATAACTCGATTCGGGATGCGAGAGATAGAAGCCGCACACCGAAGCGGCGGGAAGCATCGCGAAGGACTCCGTGAGCTCGATACGGCTATTCGCGCGGGCGTCGAGCAGCTCGAACAGTGCACGCTTCTCGGTGTGGTCGGGACAGGCGGGATAGCCGGGCGCGGGACGTATGCCGCGATAGCGCTCGGCGACGAGTTGCTCGTTCGTAAGCCGTTCGTCCGCAGCGTAGCCCCAGAACTCACGCCGCACCCGCTCGTGCATTCGCTCGGCGAGCGCCTCGGCCAGGCGGTCGGCGAGCGCCTTGAGCATGATCGCGCTGTAGTCGTCGTGCGCGGCCTCGAATTCGCCGAGCTTACGCTCGATTCCGCTGCCGGCCGTTACCGCGAATGCGCCGATGTAGTCGGGCACCTGAGTATCCTTGGGCGCGACGAAGTCGGCGAGGCAGAGGTTTGGCCGACCAGCCGGTTTGTGGTTCTGCTGGCGCAGGTTGTGCCACACGGCAAGCGGAGTGCGGTGCTCTTCGTCCGCGTAGATCTCGATGTCGTCGCCGCCCACCTGCGCCGCCGGGAAAAGTCCGATCACCGCGTGCGCGCTGACCCACTTTTTCTCGATCAGGCGCTCAAGTGCATGCTTGGCGTCGGCGAACAGCTTGCGCGCCGCCTCGCCGACCACCGGATCCTGCAGGATCTTCGGATACGACCCCGAAAGCTCCCATGTCTGGAAAAACGGCGTCCAGTCGATATAAGGCACCAGCTCTTCGAGGGGATAGTCGCGCAGGACGGTTACGCCCAGTTTGCGCGGCGCGGGCGGCCGGTAGGCGGTCCAGTCGGTCTTCAGGCCGAGCTTGCGCGCCTCGGCGATCGGATGCAGCGGTCCAGGGCCTCGTTTGTCGCGATGCTGTACCCGGATGCGTTCGTAGTCGGCGCGCAGCTCCGCGACGAAAGCGTCGCGCTGTTCGGGGGAGAGCAGGCTGCTCACCACCGGCACGCTGCGCGATGCGTCGGGAACGTACACGACGGGCCCGGAGAAGCTGGGCGCAATCTTTACGGCGGTGTGAACGCGGGAGGTCGTGGCCCCTCCAATGAGAAGGGGGATGCTGAACCCTTCGCGCTCCATCTCGCGCGCCACGTGCGCCATCTCCTCGAGCGAGGGCGTGATGAGCCCCGATAGCCCGATCGCATCGGCCTTCTCGCGGCGCGCGGTCTCGAGGATGGTCTGCGCCGGGACCATGACCCCGAGATTCACGACCTCGTAGTTGTTGCATTGCAGAACGACCGCGACGATGTTCTTACCGATGTCGTGCACGTCGCCTTTGACCGTTGCGATCACGATCTTGCCCTTGGCCCGACTCCCCTCGCCGCTGCGCGCCTTCTCGTCCTCGATGAACGGAACGAGGTGCGCCACCGCGAGCTTCATGACGCGTGCCGACTTGACCACCTGCGGCAGGAACATCTTGCCTGCGCCGAACAGGTCGCCTACGACGTTCATGCCGTCCATCAGGGGGCCTTCGATCACCTCGATCGGGTGCGCGTATTTGAGGCGCGCCTCCTCGGTATCGGCGACCACGTGCGTCGCGATGCCGCTCACCAAAGCGTGGCTGAGCCGCTCTTCGACGCTGCCCGCGCGCCAGGCTTCGTCTCTCGCCTTGTCCTTGGCCCCTCCCTTGACCGAGTTGGCGAACTCGATCATGCGCTCGGTGGCGTCCGCGCGACGGTTGAACAGCACGTCCTCGACGTGCTCGCGCAGCTGCGGCTCGATTTCCTCGTATACCCCGAGCTGTCCGGCGTTCACGATGCCCATCGACATGCCCGCGCGCACGGCGTGATACAGGAACACCGTGTGCATCGCCTCGCGCACCGGCTCGTTGCCGCGGAACGAGAACGACAGGTTCGAGACGCCGCCGGACACCTTCGCCGCGGGCAGGTTCTTGCGGATCCACGCGGCCGCCTCCAGGTAGTCGATGCCGTAGCGCGCGTGCTCCTCCAGGCCGGTCGCGATGGCGAAGATGTTTGGATCGAAGATGATGTCCTCGGGTGGGAAGTCCGCCTCGCGCGTAAGCAGCTCGTAGCAGCGCGCGCAGATGTCCATGCGCCGTTGCAGCGTGTCGGCCTGTCCCTTCTCGTCGAAAGCCATCACCACGGCCGCGGCGCCGTAGCGGCGCACCAGCCGCGCCTGCCGCAGGAACTCGGCTTCGCCTTCCTTCAGGCTGATCGAATTGACCACGCCCTTGCCCTGCACGCACTTCAGGCCCGCCTCGATGACGCTCCACTTCGAGGAATCGATCATGACCGGTACGCGCGCGATGTCCGGCTCCGCGGCGATCAGCCTCAAGAAGGTAGTCATCGCCTTCTCGGAGTCGAGCATCGCCTCGTCCATGTTGACGTCGATGAGCTGCGCCCCGTTCTCGACTTGCTGGCGCGCGACGGATAGCGCACCGGCGTAGTCGCCGCCCAGGACAAGCCGCGCGAAGGCCTTCGAGCCCGTGACGTTGGTGCGCTCGCCGATATTGACGAACAGGGAATCGTCCCCGACATTGAGCGGCTCCAGACCCGCGAGACGCAGCTTGGCCGGCAGTTCGGGGATCGTGCGCGGCGCGAGCCCGGTCACGGCAGCCGCGATGGCGCGAATATGCTGCGGGGTCGTGCCACAGCAGCCGCCCGCGATATTCAGCCACCCGTTGCGCGCCCATTCGCCCATTTGCCGCGCCATCGACTCGGGCGTGTCGTCGTACTCGCCGAATGCGTTCGGCAGGCCGGCGTTCGGGTGACAGGAGATGTAGGTCTGCGCCACGCTCGAGAGTTCCTCCACGTGCGCGCGCAGCTCTTTCGCACCGAGCGCGCAGTTCAGTCCGACCGCGAGAGGGCGCACGTGGTGTACCGAGTTGTAAAACGCCTCGGTGGTCTGGCCCGACAGCGTGCGTCCGGAAGCGTCGGTAATGGTTCCAGAAACGATGATCGGCAAGCGCGCGCCGCGCTGCTCGAACGATACCTCGATCGCGAACAGCGCAGCCTTGGCGTTCAAGGTGTCGAACACCGTTTCGACCAGGATCAGATCGACGCCGCCATCCAGGAGCCCGCGCAAGGCGTCGCCGTAGGCCGCGACCAGCTGGTCGAAGTCTACGTTGCGAAAGCCGGGATCGTTCACATCCGGCGAGATCGAGGCGGTCTTGCTGGTCGGTCCGAGAACACCGGCGACGAAGCGCGGCTTGGCCGGGTTCCGGGCTTCGTAGCTTCGCGCGACGTCTACGGCGAGCCGCGCGCCGGCTAAATTCAGCTCATACGCCAGCGCTTCCATGCCGTAATCGGCCAGCGACACTGACGTCGAATTGAAGGTGTTGGTCTCAATGACGTCGGCGCCGGCCTCGAGGTACTGCGCGTGGATTTGTTGGATGAGTGCGGGTCGCGTGATGCAGAGGAGGTCGTTGTTGCCGCGCAGCTCGCGCGGCCAGTCCCGAAAGCGCTCGCCGCGGTACTGCGACTCGTCCAGCCGCTCGGCTTGGATCATGGTACCCATCGCGCCATCGAGCACGAGGATGCGCTCGGCGAGCAATGCTTCGAGCTTCGCGGCGCGGGCAGGCTGGTTCATGTCGATTCGCAAAACAAAAAGCCCGTTCAGCTTTCGCTCGAAACGGGCCTTCTTGCCTCGTGTGGCACGCGTCTCTTTAGCGGCACTTCTTTTTCACCGCCTGGCGGCGGGTCGGCGCCCGCAAGCTGAACATCAAATCGGCGCAGGACCGCAGTCTGCCGCCCTACCCCTTTCGTGTCAACCACTTGGCGAGCGCGCGTATAATCCGGAACCTTCGCGGAACGACCCCGATGCAGCATCTACAGCCCAAGGAAGCGTACGCCTTCCTGCAGCACAATCCTAACGCGCTGTTCGTCGACTGCCGCAGTGAGATGGAATACCTCTTCGTGGGGCATCCGGTCGGCGCGTTGCACGTCGCGTGGAACGACGGGCCGGACTGGGACGTCAACCCGCACTTCGTCGGGCAGGTGAAGAAGCTGGCAGGCACCAATCACGCCATGCGGCCGATCGTTCTCATCTGCCGCAGCGGCAACCGCTCGCAAGAAGCCGGCGACGCGCTCGAGCGCGCCGGCTTCACCAGGGTGTTCAACGTGGTGAACGGGTTCGAGGGTGAGATGAACGAGCGCCACCAGCGCAATTCGATCGCCGGCTGGCGCTTCGACGGCCTTCCCTGGGAGCAGTGCTGAGAGATGGACGCGATGGCCGACGGCGATTTCAACTCGATCACCGGCAGGTTCGCCTGCGAGGTGCACTGGGGCGACTGCGACCCCGCGGGCATCATCTTCTATCCGACGTACTTCCGCTGGTTCGACGCGGCGACGTGGAACTTCTTCGCGCAGGTGGGCTACGACGTGAAACGCATGCGGGAAGAACACTTGGCAATGCCGCTGGTGGCCGCGAACTGCGAATTCAGGGCCTCGCCGGTTCACGGCGACCGCTGCGAAGTGCTGTCGCGCGTGCTGCGCTGGGGCGGCAAGTCCTTCGTGCTGTCGCATCGCGTCCTGCGCGATGACGGCACGCTGCTCGCCGAGGGATCGGAAACGCGCGTATGGGCGCGGCGGGCGAGCGGCCCCGGCGGCGCGCTCAAGGGCGAGCCGATTGGCGAGGCGCTGAAGATGCTGTTTCGCGCGAGCGCCTAGAGAAGAAGATCGGCCGTGACCGACCCGAACACGCGCGATCCGCGCGCCGCGCAGGCCGCGCTCGAGAGCGCCTGCGTCGAAGCGCTGGTCCAGGCCCAGCTGCTTGCGTTGGCAATCGTGCGCGATGGGATCGTCGTCCACGCCAACCCGGGGTTCGCGCGCATGTTCGGTATAGCGCCGGGAGCACTGCAGCGGCCGCTCGCCGAACTGTTCGACGAACGCGATCGCGAGCGCGTGCTGCAGGTCGCCGGCGTGGCCGGCGAGGAGGCGGTAGGTGCGCGTGCTTTGCGCGGCGACGGGTCGCGCTTCGACGTCGAGCTCTCCGCCACACGTGTGAGCCTCCCGGACGGAGCGGCAAGCGTTGTGGCGGTGTTCGACATCACCGGACATGGCGCGCGGCGCAGTGCCGCACCCGCGTCACAGCGCGCGCCGCAGGGTCCCGCGCAGTGGAGCGCGCGCTACGAAGTCGGCATCGAGGTGATCGACGGCCAGCACCGCCACCTGCTGGAACTCATCAACCGCCTGCAGCATGGCCTGCAGGGCGGCACGGATCTCGAGGACCTGGTCGCGTCGCTCAAGGAACTCGTGCGCTACACCGAGCACCACTTCGCGACTGAGGAGCGGTTGATGGACGAAGTGGGGGCTAGTGCCGAGCGCCACCGCGGGGAGCACCAGCGCCTGCTCGAAGGTCTGATGCGTTTCACCGCGAGGCTCGACGCGACAAGTGTGAGTGATAGCTCACATTTCCTTCAAGACTGGCTTTTCAGGCATATCGACGAGGTCGATCGACCTTTCGGGGTGCTCTTGCGTACGCGCGGCCAGCACTGAAGAGCCGACTCAGGCATCCGCTCTCGTTGACACCCCGTATTGAATGAGCAATCATTCAGTACACTTCAAGGAGCGCAGACTATGCGATTGGATGGCAAGACGGCGGTCGTCACCGGCGCCGCGTCGGGCATCGGACGCGCGACCGCCGAAACGCTCGCTACGGCGGGCGCGCACGTGCTGCTCGGCGACATCGCCGAGGGGAAGGGCGAGGAGGCGGCGCAGGCGATTCGAGCGGCCGGGGGCGGTGCCGACTTTCTCAGGCTCGATGTCACCGAGCTCGCTTCGATCGAGGCGTTTCGCGCGAGCGCCGTGTCGCGCCGCGGGCATGTCGACATCGTGGTGAACGTCGCCGGCTGGGGCAGGGTCGAGCCGTTCGTCAAGAACACACCGGATTTCTGGCGCAAGGTGATCGACCTGAACCTGTTTGGCCCGATCGCGGTCACGCGCGCCTTCCTCGATCCGATGATCGAGCGCAAGACGGGCAAGATCGTCACCGTCTCAAGCGACGCGGGGCGCGTCGGCAGTCTCGGCGAGAGCGTGTACGCGGGCGCCAAGGGCGGCGCGATCGCGTTCACCAAGTCCTTGGCGCGGGAGATGGCCCGCTTCAATGTGAACGTCAATTGCGTCTGCCCCGGGCCAACGGATACCCCGCTGCTTGCCGCGGTGCCCGAGAGGCATCGTGAAGCGTTCGTCCGGGTTACTCCCATGCAGCGGCTGGCCAAACCTTCCGAGATCGCCGATGCCGTACTGTTCTTCGCCAGTGCGCGGTCGGACTTCATCACCGGCCAGGTGCTTTCGGTTAGCGGTGGTCTGACGATGGTCGGTTGAGGCTTTCCCAGGAACAGAAAGGAAGGGACACATGTACAAACT
>Ga0153915_10004077_pt1 | contig 13434 bp, 9 predicted proteins | sample Opewatmetagenome_2_FD_107003 | JGI IMG/M metagenome (GOLD analysis project Ga0153915, IMG submission 107003) | Freshwater wetland microbial communities from Ohio, USA - Open water 3 Core 3 Depth 3 metaG | ecosystem: Environmental > Aquatic > Freshwater > Wetlands | place: USA: Ohio, Lake Erie... | reverse complement strand
CGAGCGAGTGCAGATACCCTCGATCTACTGGGCAGCTGCGGGCCCGGTTGGGACTCTTGCTCAGGTGCCAGCAGGATGAACGCCGAGCCAGACGGCAACGAAGCCTTGCTCCTTCGCGCGCCGATCGGCTATGCCGTCGACATCAAGCTAGAAGTGCAGCGCGTGCCGTTTCGGGCGGTCGGCGATTACCTCGCGATGTCCTCTTTCTCCCTTCCGTTTCAAACAGCGGAAAGCGGGCCCTTAGTAAAGCGACTGGTTCGCTACCAGGAGCCCGCGCAAGTCGTGCGGGCGCTGGCGGCATCACACGAGCCGACAAAAATCCTAATTTCGATTGACCTACGTAACTTATGGACTGTTCGTGGATAACTATTACGACAGCATATTTCAAGCGTTAAGTCGAGGGCCCTCGACTTTGGTTGGAAACCGCGTGCCAAGTCAAGGAGCATTTTTATGGCGACCATCGTTGTCGAACCGGAAAACGAATTTCCGAGCGCAAAACTTGTCGCGCCTCGATGGCATACCGTTTTGTTCGTTGCATTATTTCTGGGGCTGACGCTAGGCGGCGCGTTCTTTCAACGGGAAGCGCGCTCGCAGCCGGGAAGGCTGGAGCCCTCTCATGTTCTGCCGTTGTACTTTTCCATCATCGCTATGGAATGGGGCCTCGTCTTCTTTTTGTGGAAAGGCGGCTTGCGCCGCAGCGGAACGAGACTGCGCGAACTGATTGGCGGGAGATGGCGCAGCACCAATGATGTGATGGTGGATGCGGGCTGCGCCCTTGGATTGTGGGGCGTGTGGATGGTTGTGGACAAGGGATGGGACCGCTGGCTTTGGTCCGGGCATGCGGCTTCCATCCAGTCTCTTCTGCCGCAACGACCGGGTGAAATTCTGCTTTGGATTGTGGTGTCCGTGAGCGCCGGCATTTGCGAAGAAATGGTCTTTCGCGGTTACTTCCAAAAGCAATTCACAGCGCTCACGCACAGCACATGGATTGCATTGTTCTTGCAGGCTGCTCTGTTTGGAATCTCTCACGGTTACCAGGGTGTGGAAGCGTGCCTGCGAATCGCGATCTTAGGCGTATTGTACGGGTTGCTCGCTCTTTGGCGTAGAAGCCTCCGGCCGGGAATGATTGCGCATGCCGGATCGGACATCCTGAGCGGGATCTTCGGAATATGAATAGTGCATAAGTGACGCATGTATAACGCGACGTCGCCATGACTGACTTCAGCAAGCTGTACAAAAAATACGCGCCGGACGTTTTCCGCTTCGCACTGTATCTTTCCGGCGAGCGCAGCCAAGCTGAAGATATCACTTCGGAGACGTTTGTGCGCGCGTGGACTTCGCCGGAGCCAATCGAGGCGGCGACGGTGAAGGGCTACCTGTTCACCATCGCCCGCAACCTGTTTTTGCACGGGCTGCGCACCAGGTCGCGCCACGTCCAGTTGGATGAGGATCTGCGCGATCCGCACGCAAGTCCCTACGCTCAAGCAGAGCAGAAGGCGGAGTTCCGTGCGGTGTTGGCCGGGCTGCAAAAGCTGGCGGAAATCGACCGTGCGGCTTTGCTGATGAGGGCAATGGACGAGATGCCGTACGAAGAAATTGCGCGGACCCTGGGAATCTCTCTTGCGTCCGTGAAGGTCAAGATACACCGGGCGCGGCTCGCCCTCGCAGTCATTCGACATTCGTAACATCAGATCGAACTCGGGCAATACAGAGGAGGGAAGAAATGAACGTCACACGGGAAGTGGTTCTAGATTTGCTGCCGGTTTATCTTGCGGGCGAGGCAAGCCCGGCCACGTGCGCCCTTATAGAAGAGTATGCGAAGCAGGATGCCGAGCTGGCGGAGAGCATTCGCATTCAGCGGTCTGACAACTTTGCCAAGGCCGCGCCATCTGCTCTGGGCCCGGAACAGGAGTTGAGGTCCCTTCGCCGTACGCGAAGCGTTCTGGGCTGGCAAAGATGGCTTTTCGGGCTGGCGATATTCTTCACCGCCATGTCACTCAGCAACAGCTTCTCGTTTGAAGGCTGGCGCTTGAAGGATTTTCATTTTTTGCTGAGCGATTATCCCGTTGAGTTTGGGATTTGCCTGGTGCTCGGCCTCGCGTGCTGGATCGGTTACTTCTCCATCCGGCGAGGCCTTCGCACGACCGGGCCATAGGCTTCTGGCTATCGCCAGGGTCAACTTTGAACCGAGGCCCGAAGGTTCCGGAAACCGGGACCTTGGCAGCAAGAACTGTGGACAAAATATATCGCTATGCCCGCTTAATTCAGTTTTCCTATCGGGGCGAGCGACTCCGCGTCGGATGTCCGAATAACTCTTTCGTCCGGCAAGTTGAAACGATCCCACGAGGACTGCCCCGGGGAAATAAAGGACAGCAATCCTCTCCTTTGCAGTTCGGCGAAGCAGTCGATGAGCGTATCCGTCAGTTCGCGACTGGATCCCTGGAGGAGCTGCGCGATTGTCAACCGTTGCTTGTCAGCCAGCGACAGGATGTTATATACGGGCTTTGCCAGCTTGACGGCCTCGCGTGCCGTGACCAGCCAATAAGTCTTTGAATCGCCGCACGGGGCCACACTGGACACACCAATTTCCCACTCAGAAAAGCGATCGTAGGTCGGTTCGGCAGGCACGGCCATACGCTCTCGAAGATAGGCGGCGAACAGGTCGCGATTCTTAAAGATTTCCGAAAGGTCGAGCGGGGATTCGCTGAGGGTGCCATTAATCCCTATCGTGCATTTCAATATTGCATCGCGGGTGAGTGGGGAAGAGGACGCAGACCCGCCCAAAGGATGCTCCTTGAAGAAAAACCGCCCATAGTTCGCATAGTAGATCATAGAATGCAAGGTGTCTGTTCCTCCCGCCCAGGGGCGACAGAGCAGAAGCGGGAAGATGGTTCCCGATTGATTGAAGGATCCGTCGACCTCTTCGGTCAGATTGACTTTGCGATCGGCGGCCGCGTCGATGTTGTAGGCAATGGTGCGCGCCACGTCGGCGTCTTGGGTGTCCACGAGTGTAATCCCGAACATTGCTGGGTTCTTCGCTACTAGGGATGTTCCCGTCAGCAGAAACTGGCCGATGCCGCCGGCTGCCCAAAGAGCGGAGTTATCTTCGATGAACTTGTAAGTGGCCGTCTTTTCCGCCGGTGTCTCCGTTGGAAAGTCCGTGAATGCCATGAGTTGGACGGCGATGCCGGCCGCGGAAAAGTTCTTCATGGTCTCTGACATGAATGCGACTTTTGTGCCTTTGTCAATGAGATCGAGAATCCTCTGGTTTCCCGACTCCATGCCAAACGACATCGCTACGCACCCGCTGCGGCTCAATTTCATGCAACGCTCAGGAGTAAAAATCTTCTCCATGCGAATTTCAGCGCCCCATCGAAGGTCTAGACCGGCGTCGATGATGGCGTCGGCAAAACGCTCCAGGTAGCCGGGAGCCATGACGTCAACGGCCAGATACACGTACTTGATCCCATGATCGGCCTGCGCCGCCTTCAGGTCGGTAATGACCTGCTCAATCCTTCGCTCCCGCCAGGGCGATGTGGACCTTTCGGCGTTCAGCCCGTAGTCGCAAAATGTGCATCGGCTCCAGTAGCAGCCGCGGGTGGGAGAGTAATTGATGCCGCGTTCGGGCGAGAGATACAGGTCCCACGGGTGCTGATAAATCGGGGCGCCAAGCGCGTCAACGTCTTCATAACTTAAGGCGGGTAACGCGAGGGTATCCGTGTTGCGGTTGTAGGTGATGGTGTTCATGAATTGACCGCCGCCGGAGAGCTTTTCCGCGGACGCGGCGATCTGACACATTGCGGTTTCGCCTTCGCCCACGACAATGGCGTCACAGAGCTGAAAGAACCTTTTCATCTGCGACTTGTCCTTCAGATACTTGTAAAGCTGGCTGATGGCCGTACCGCCCAGCACAATGGGTTTTTCCGGCCACCTCTGCCTGAATAACCGCGCCAGGTGGAGCGCATAAAGAAGCTGATGATCGTAAACAATGCTGATCCCGAACAGATCTGTTGTTGAAATATCAACATCATGGCGCAGGCGGTCTTCAAAGTAGCGGACCAGCGGATAGCAGACGCGGGCGGCGAGGTCGGCGTTCAACAGGTCGGCAAGGTTGTAAGTCGAGACTCTGCCCCGCGTTTTGATGGTGAAAGAATCGATGTCAGCGGGATAAGACAGCGCTCCCAGGAATCCAAAGTATGCGGTCAGGCGATTTACGTTTCGAATATAAGTGGGATAATCCAGAAACGTGTCGCGCTTTCTGAAGGCCATGGTTGCCCTTTGGAGTTCGACGGCATCGACCCGGGGTGCGATACTCAGCGCATAGTACTGCTCCTGGTCCTGAAATCCCAGGCTTGCGGCCTGACTCTGCCCGCACAGGCGGCGCTCTCCCTCCTCGTAAAATGCATTGACCGTATCCGGCTCCAGGCAGTAATTGACGAACTCGACATTGAGGTCGCGCATTCCAACATCGGTGAATCCATTGTGGTGGAGATTCCCGGCCAGATATGCGGTGGAATGGTAAGGAATCGTAGGGTCATCCAACGGAGGGTGGATCAACGTGATTTTCATCGGCGGATCTCCTGTCAGCCGCGGGCCTGAAATGCCGCGTAAAACCATGCCTGCAATTGGATAGTGTCGGTTGCATGCGCCGCAACGGACGTAGTGTGGAGTAGAGCCCCGACTGGCAGGCGGGGGCTGACTATTCTTCGAATCGTGGCGCGGTATTCCGTCGTAAGTCAATGATTCGATAGGTTCGTCTGACATCCTGACAACCCAACTGGAACCTAGCCCCGTGGTCGAGGATTGTTCTCCCCACCTGAGCGGTTGTGAGAAGCAGCGTAACAGGACTAAAAAACTGGCAGGGAAGGTGCGAATGTGAGCAGCCCGCTGGCAACCCGGCAGAGTGAAGATCCTGCGATTCAGGAATCTGGGCAGCCGCGCCCTGATCTGGAAGGAGTCAGGCGAAAGCTGACCGCTCTGCAAATCGACAAGGCCAGACCTCGCGCGCGAGTAGCGACATGGCTGTTCGCGTTGGCCGTCTTGATTGCATTGAGCGCTGTGCTCCTGGCGTATTCCCCGATCAGAGATTCGATTCGGGGAGGCCTGGGCAATCTGGCGCTGACCAACACGGCGCGCGTCAATTGCGTTCGGCCCACAACGCAAACAGTCGCAGGGGCCGCCATGGGCACGCCACTGTTGACCGCATCCGGCTATATTGTCGCGCGCCGCGAAGCTGTGATTTCCGCGAAAATCCAGGGGCTCTTGAGCGAGATGGATGTCGATGTGGGTGACACCATTGTTCGGGGGCAGGTCATTGCCCGCCTGCAAAGTAAGGAGTTCGATGCCCGTATCCTGAATTCCAAAGCAGGAATTCAAGTTGCTCAGGCCGCACTCGATGAGAATCGGCGACAGTTGCGGATTGCCGATGAACTGGGACGGGCACAGCTTGTCTCGAGAGACCAGAGAGATGCAGCCAGGAGCCGGGTCGACGCGGCGGAAGCCTCGCTGTCCCTGGCTCAAGCGGACCTCCGCACCCAGGAGGTCCTGAAGGAAGACACTGTCATCCGGGCGCCCTTCAGCGGGATGGTGGTGAAAAAGATGGCCGAGGTTGGCGAAAGCGTTTCTCCAATCCCGCCCGGCGTGAACATTTCCACTTCTTCTGGCGCGATCGTCGCAGTTGCAGACGTCGGCCATCTTGAGGTCGAGGTGGACGTAAGTGAGTCGAGTGTTGGAAAGCTCAATCCAGGCATCTTCGCCGAAGTCATCGTTCAGGCTTTTCCGGACCACAAATACCGGGGATCACTGCGGCAGCTTGTTCCCACTGCCGATCGCACCAAAGGCACGGTGCAAGCCAAGGTCACAATCCTCGATCCAAACAAGGACTTGAAGCCCGAGATGACAGCGCAAGTAACTTTTCTGCAAGGGCCGCTCCCTTCGGCTGCGGAGAAATCAATGAAACCGGTGATTACGGTACCGCAACAGTCGTTGGTGACGCGCGCGGGGACCACCGTGCTCTTCGAGGTTGTGCGCGGAGTGGTCCATGAGCGGGTTGTGACCGCCGGCGAACGGCGCGGTGATCAGGTGGTGATATCCCGCGGTCTGATCGGCCAGGAATTCCTGGTTCTGCTGCCGCCTCCTGAGATGCGTGAAGGTGATGCTGTGCGGGTGATATCAATACGAGGTGTTGAATGAAAGCCATCGCAATGGAAGAAACCATGCCCTCGGTTGCAACTCAACCGAAGATCGTGATCGAGGTCCAGGTACAGCAGGTCTGCATGGAGTACATTCGCGGAAGCCAGCGGATCCCGGTTTTGGACCGGGTCAATCTCGAAATTCAGCGCGGCGAGTTCGTGGCGCTCGTGGGGCCGTCTGGTTCCGGCAAAACTACCTTGCTGAACCTGATCGCAGGCATCGACCGGCCCGTCTCGGGCAGGATCATCGCTGCCGGCACGGATCTGGGGAGCTTGTCAGACGGGGAACTGGCCAAGTGGCGGAGCCGCACCATCGGATTCATCTTCCAGATGTACCACCTGATTCCTGTCCTGACCGCAATTGAAAACGTCGAGTTGCCGCTGCTTCTCAGACCGTTGTCCCGCAAGCAGCGTCGCGATCGCGCGCTGACAGCTTTGGAACTGGTGGGATTGTCCGATCGGTCCAGGCACTATCCCAACCAACTCTCGGGCGGACAAGAACAGCGGGTCGCGATCGCGCGGGCCATCATAACCGACCCCGAAATCATCGTGGCGGACGAACCGACGGGCGACCTCGACGGCAAGAGTGCCAATGAAGTCCTCGACTTGATCAGTACCCTCAACCAGGATTTTCAGAAAACGATCATTATGGTTACACATGATTTACGGGCGGCGGATCGAGCACACACGCAACGGCACCTGGAAAAGGGCGTTCTTCTGGAAAAGGGCGTTCTTAAGGACTGAGTCATGAAATACGTACTCTTTATCGCCAAACACTTACGCCGGAACCGCATTCGCACCGTCAGCACGATACTGACGCTGGGGTTGTGCATTTTTCTGTTCTGCACCATGCGAACGGTGCTGCAGACCGTGGATGCAAGTTTGCGTAAGGCCAACGATTCCCGGCTGGTTACACGCAATGCAATGGGCTGGATATTCAACTTGCCGATAGCCTCCAAGGACAAGATCCAGGCCGTCCAGGGTGTGAAGCGCGTTTCAGGGGTCACCTGGTTTGGCGGCATATACAAAGACTTGAAGAGTTTCTTCCCGAACCTGGCCGTGGATGCCGGGCCCTACCTGGCCATGCATCCGGAATATGTTCTCTCGGAGGAGTCGAAGAAGGCGTTTCTCGACGATCGCCATGGTTGCATTGTCAGTCGCGGCCTTGCGCAGGAATTTAGATGGAAAGTGGGCGACACGCTGCAACTTCAGAGTTTCATTGCGCCTTTTCGCACCAAGACGCCTCTTGATTTCGTGGTTCGAGGCATTTACGACGCACAGACAGATGGGCATGCGAGCAGTGACAAGTTGATGCTGTTCCACTTCGGATATTTCTATGAGACCACCGGGGAACGGCTGGGGCCCACCACCTACGTTGTCGAAATCGCTGATGGGTCGCAAGCAGGCGCCATCAGCAAAGTCATCGACAGCCAGTTCGAAAACAGCGGGACCCAAACTCACACGGAAACAGAAGCGGCGTTCGAGGCAAGTTTCGTTTCCCTGGCCGGCAATCTGAGCTTTCTTTTGAATGCCCTTACGCTGGCGGGGACCTTTACTGTGTTGCTGATCACCGCCAACACCATGAGCATGGCCGTGCGGGAGCGAAGAAGCGAGATTGCCATCCTCAAGACGCTCGGGTTCTCGAACGGGTTGGTGATGTCGATCGTTCTTGGCGAGGCATTGTTCATCGGCGTCAGCGCGGGCGTCATCGGAGTGCTCTTGAGCGGCGAACTGGTGGGGAAATTGCCTGACTTCCCGATTATCGGCGACCTGGTCCGCTCCTCGCAGTCCCAGGGCCTTTCCCTGGCAGTGGCGGGCGCGGGCTTTGGCGTCGCCATTCTTGTCACCATTCTGGCCGCCCTGGTACCCGCAGTTTTGGCTTACCGCAGCCGGATCACTAACTCATTGAGAGAGGTTTGATATGGCCCTCCCCGTTCGCTACATACTTCGAAACCTGATCAAACGATGGAAGCGGAACATGTTGGGACTGTGCGGGATCGCGCTGACCGTGGCAGTGATGGCGTCTTTGCTGGCCATGGCGGCGGGTTTCAGGGCGGCGTTGGACCTGAACGGCCAGGCGGGAAATTTCATCGTCACACAACGCGGCTCCATCTCGGAGCTGGTTTCCTGGATCCCGCGTGAACAGGCAAATAGCATCATGGTGGATGACCGCATCGCCCGCGATGGCAACCGCAAGCCCCTTGCATCCGGTGAGGTAGTCGCCGTCAGCAATATGGCGCGGCGCAGCGACGGTGAACCGGCGAATGTAGGCATTCGCGGCGTGTCGGAGCGGGCTTTTGCAGTGCGCAATGGTATCCAGATCGTCGAAGGTCGGCTATTCAAGCCGGGCGCATACGAAGTGATTGTTGGGAACCGCATACGCAAGCGCGTCAACAATCTGAATCTTGGCGACACGGCGAGAATCTTAGGGCAGAACTGGGACGTCGTCGGCGTGTTTTCGTCAGGTGGCGCGGCATTCGAGAGCGAGGTCTGGGGAGACTACGACCTGGTCGAGGCGATCGGCCATCCCATCGCCGGTAACAATTCGATCACCGTACGGCTTGCGAACCCCAATGATCTGGAGGCATTCAATCGCGACCTGCAATCGAATCCGCAAATGCAGGTGGAGATGGTCCAGGAGCATCAGTACTACCAGCACCAGGCCGGACCGGTGGTGTTCGTCATCGCCGCTTTGGCGATCTTTGTGGGGGCGATTATGGGCATTGGCGCGATATTCGGAGCGATGAATACCATGTATGCGGTGGTTGCGGCGCGGACGGGCGAGATCGGAACGCTCAGAGCGCTTGGGTTTTCGCGCACAAGTCTGATGGTGTCGTTCGTTTCCGAATCGGTCTTTCTGGCGCTGATGGGCGGTCTCCTGGGGTGTGTCCTGGCCTTGCCTATGAATGGCGTCATGACGGGCACAGGAAACACCGCAAGTTTCAGCGAGATCGCTTTCGCCTTCCGGATCACCCCAGTCGTATTGGCGGCCGGCCTGGTCTTCGCCGCAACCATGGGGTTCTTCGGCGGACTGTTGCCGGCATTTCGGGCCGCCCGTCTGCCGATCACAGTAGCACTGCGGGAACTCTAGCCTATTGGCCCTCCAAATGCGCTGCCAGGCTCCAGTCTACGCCTGCGTCAGAACGAACATCATCAAAGTTGTCCTAAGCGATGGACGACGCATCACGCCGCTGTGACGCATGTCACATACCGGCGCCCACTGGAGTGCTAAACTAGATAAATTCGTAAGGCGGTTGATATTCCTAAGCAAGCCCCGAGGAAATCCAGCGCTTTCCAGGCCCCCAGGTATATTGATGAGGATGGCTTCAAGTCAAGGAGCAATGATGAAGCATCTGGGAATCATTCCTGTCGTTGCTGGGTTCGGTTCAGCTACACCGCCCAATATTTATTTTGTTGGAAGCAACCCTCTTGCCGCTGAGTACGTAATCCAGTTGCTCGGAGAAAAGTCGCTCATTTGCCCTACAGCGTTTGACAGTGTTGTCGGACCCATTGCAGGCGTGACCGGTCCGGTTTTCATCTTCGATAATTGTTGCTTGCTGCCTCCTCTTGGGGAATGCTTGCGCCAGCTCCAGCCCTGCTATCCGGACGCAAGATACATCGTGATCGATAGCCAATGGACAGACGTAGACACTATTCAAATGCTGGCCCTGGGCGTCCATGGCATCATTAAGCACGATGAGGTAGTAGGAACGCTCCGTGAGGCTGTGCTTGCCGTATGGGATGGCCGGATTTGGGTGGCGGATGAGACAATGCAAAGGTACGTCAAGTGCACCGCCGTGCGAGGCTCCCCCAGTCGCAACGGCTTGGACGTGCCGACCCGCCGGGAAGGCCAGGTTTTGGAGCTTGCGAGAGAGCGGTTTACGAACAAGGAAATGGGTGAAATGCTCGGTGTGCAGGAAAGTACGATCAAGTTCCATCTGTCGAATATTTACTCCAAGTTACAGATCGTCAATCGTCTCCAACTTACACCCGCGGACAGACGTTCCCGTTGCTGGAGTTTCCACGTGGCCGCTTGAAGCGCTTTAGGAGCTTCAGGCAGTTTGTACAGCAGCAGTAGTTTTCTCTTCAACCTCTCAACAAGCCGGCAAGGCCGGCCGCCTCGTAGAAAACAGGGCAGAGCAGCGGCTGTTTTCAACGGGTTGCTGTGACACGCGCCGTCCGTTTCCTTCCTTCAACGCTCCCTCCGAATTTCCTCCGGCCGCAGCGGTTTGGCCCGCCTCGACCAGAAGTCGAGGCTGCTCTCTTCCTCCGGAGAGGCCGCTACCCGACGCCAAGTCCGTTGCTCTTATGTCGACCGCGCGATAGAAAGAAGTCTCAGACAAGATTTCCCAGCAAAACGCGCCGCGACCGTCATCACTGCGAGTCCAGACAGGTCGCAGGCCGGAAAGGAGAGATCGTGTCAGGCGCGCAACTGGTCGCTTCCTGTGAAACCGAACAATTGGCGCAATGGAACGACACTCGCGTCGATTACCCTGGCGGGATGACGATCGTCCAGATCGTGGAAGCGGAGTCGGCAGCGACCCCGGAGGCCATCGCTCTCATCTGCGAGGGGCAGCGTTTGAGTTATGGGGAGTTGAATGCCCGGGCAAACCAGTTGGCGCGCTACCTGCGCGGCGCAGGAGTGGGAGCGGAAGTCCTGGTCGGGATTGCCATGGAGCGCTCCGTGGAGATGGTAGTCGGGCTGTTGGGGATCTTGAAGGCAAGCGGGGCGTACGTGCCAATCGATCCGGGATATCCGCAGGAGCGGTTGCAGTACATGATGGACGACGCGGCGGTGCCGGTGCTGTTGACGCAGGCAAAGCTGGCAGAGCGGTTGCCCAGGTCGCGCGCGCGCATCGTGTGTCTGGACGCGGACTGGGACGCAGTGCGGGACAACAGCGCGGAGAACCTGGCGGGCGCAATCGACCCGGCGAGCCTGGCATACGTGATTTATACCTCCGGCTCCACGGGCAAGCCTAAGGGCGCAATGAACACACACGCCGGCATTCGTAACCGGCTCTTGTGGATGCAGGACCGCTACCACCTTCGCGCGGATGACCGGGTCCTCCAAAAAACACCTTTCAGTTTCGATGTATCCGTATGGGAATTCTTCTGGCCGCTGATGACCGGGGCGTGTTTAGTCATGGCAAAGCCGGACGGGCACCGTGATCCGCAGTATCTTGTTCGCACAATTTCCGATCAGGGCATCACCACGATTCATTTTGTGCCGTCGATGCTGGAGGCTTTTCTGCGCGCACCTGGAGTGGAAGGCTTGACCGGGTTACGACGGGTGATCTGCAGTGGCGAAGCGCTCTCGGTGGATCTGACCAATAAATTCTTTGCTCGCCTGCAAACCGAGTTGCACAACCTGTACGGACCGACCGAAGCCGCAGTCGACGTCACCTCCTGGCAATGTACGGGCGGCCAGGTGCGCGCCACCGTTCCCATTGGTGGTCCCATTGCAAACACTCAGATACACATTGTTGCTCCTCAATTCGAGCCTGTGTCCATCGGCACGGCGGGAGAGCTCTACATCGGCGGCGTGGGGGTAGCGCGTGGATACCTTGGCAGGCCTGAGCTTACTGCTGAGAAGTTTGTGCCGGACCCGTTCAGCTCTTGCCTGGGCTCGCGTCTGTATAAGACCGGCGATCTGGCTCGCTGGCTGGCGGATGGCGCGATCGATTTTCTGGGCCGCCTGGATCACCAGGTCAAAATCCGCGGGTTTCGCATTGAGCTTGAAGAGATTGAATCGGTGATGCTGCAGCATCCGGGGGTTCGTGAGGCGGCTGTGGTTGCGCGGGAGGATCCTTCCGGCGACAAACGCATCGTTGGATACGTGGTCCCCAAGCGGTGGATACCGGAGAACCTGCGAAACGCATATGCGTTGCCGAATGGCCAGAGAATCTCTCACCAGAACAAGAACGAAACCGATCTGCTCTATCGTGAGATCTTCGAGTCGCGGTCTTACATGCGGCATGGCATCGCACTTCCTGATGATGCATGTGTGTTCGATGTTGGGGCCAATATCGGAATGTTTACCCTGTTTGTGGATGAACACTGTTCCAGGGCCAGAATTTTTGCGTTTGAGCCGATCCCGCCTCTTTACGACAGGCTGAACATGAACGCAGGCCTGTGCTCAGCGGAAGTGAATGCGTTCGCCATCGGATTAGGGTCCACCGAACGAACCACCGGCTTCAACTACTATCCCCGCTATTCCCTGATGTCGGGACTCAGCGAATACGCAAACGTCCAGGCCGACGGTGAGCTCATCAAGCGGGTGCTGGAGCGTGAGAAGCAGCAAGGATCGCCGGAGGCGGAGCAACTGCTGGCGCACGCACTGGAATGGTTGCCCGGAACGCTCACAACGCAGACGCATCAATGCCAAATCCGCCGCCTATCGGACGTTATTCGCGAGCAACTCGTCGAACGGATTCACTTGCTGAAGATCGACGTCGAACGGGCGGAACTCGACGTCCTTGGTGGCATTGACGAGAGCGACTGGCCCAGGATTGAGCAGATTGTTCTGGAGGCCCACGACTCGATAGGCACGAACGGCCGGGTCCATACAATCGTGGATTTGCTGGAAGCACACGGATACGAGGTCCATATCGAGCAGCACGCTGATTTGGAGGGAACAGACCTCTACAACATCTATGCGCGCCGCCATCCGGGAAGCAGCGCGGATACTCTGGCGCGCCTGCCGCTGGACCAGGGGGAGGGAACCAGTCCAACCATCCTGCCGGTTAGCGAAGCCGAATTGCGTTCCCACCTGCGGCAGAAACTGCCTGAGTACATGTTGCCGTCGTCGTTCGTCTTCCTGAAGGAATTTCCCCTGAGCCCCAACGGGAAGCTTGATCGCAACGCACTACCCCAGTCGAGTGTGACCGCGAGCGACGGTTCCGGAAAATCCTTGCCTCGTACGCAAACCGAAGAGTTGCTGGGCGCAATCTTCGCGGAGGTCTTGAATCTCGACGAGGTCGGCGTCGAAGACAATTTCTTCGAAATTGGCGGGCATTCTCTGCTCGCTATGCAGGTGATTTCACGTGTTCTGGAAACCTTCCAGGCCGAGTTGCCGCTGCAAGCGCTGTTCGAGGCGCCTTCAGTGAAGGCCTTTGCGGCCCAGATCGAACACGCACAATGGGACACTGCAAACAAAGTCAGCGCGCCACTGAGACCTCTGGACCGCAAGGGGCCTTTGGCGCTGTCTTACGCGCAAGAAAGGCTCTGGTTTCTGGAACAGATG
>Ga0153915_10004076_pt1 | contig 13434 bp, 10 predicted proteins | sample Opewatmetagenome_2_FD_107003 | JGI IMG/M metagenome (GOLD analysis project Ga0153915, IMG submission 107003) | Freshwater wetland microbial communities from Ohio, USA - Open water 3 Core 3 Depth 3 metaG | ecosystem: Environmental > Aquatic > Freshwater > Wetlands | place: USA: Ohio, Lake Erie... | reverse complement strand
TAGGAAGTCCCAGGCAATCTCAGCCGGCGCCCGTCTACCGAACGATGGGTTTGTAACGGATGCGGTGCGGCTTGGCGCCTTCCTCGCCCAGGCGCTTGCGCTTGTCCTCCTCGTACTCCTGGTAGTTGCCGGCGAAGTACGTCCATCGCGACTCACCCTCGCAAGCCAGAATATGCGTCGCGATACGGTCGAGAAACCAGCGGTCGTGGGAAATCACCACGGCGCAGCCGGCGAAATTTTCCAGCGCTTCTTCCAGGGCGCGCAGCGTGTTTACGTCCAGGTCGTTGGTCGGTTCGTCGAGCAGCAGCAGATTGGCGCCCGATTTCAGCATCGTCGCCAAGTGTACCCGGTTGCGCTCGCCGCCGGAAAGCTGCCCCACCTTCTTCTGCTGGTCGCCGCCCTTGAAGTTGAAGGCGCCGCAATAGGCGCGCGAATTGATGGTGCGCTTGCCCAGTTCCAGCACATCAAGCCCGCCGGAAATTTCCTGCCACACCGTCTTGCCCGGATCGAGGCTGTCGCGGCTCTGATCGACATAGCCGAGCTTCACCGTCGGCCCCACCTTCAGCGTGCCGGCATCCGGCGTTTCCTGGCCGGTGAGCAGGCGGAACAGCGTCGTCTTGCCGGCGCCGTTGGGGCCGATGACGCCGACGATACCGCCCGGCGGCAGACTGAAATTCACATTCTCGAACAGCAGCCGGTCGTCGTAAGCCTTGGCAAGCCCTTCGGCCTCCACCACCAGGCTTCCCAGCCGTTCGGCCACCGGAATGATGATCTGGGCCGGGCCGCCGCGCTGCTCGTTCGACTTCGACACCAGCTCGTCATAGGCGGCGATGCGCGCCTTCGATTTGGCCTGGCGCGCCTTGGGGCTCTGCTGAATCCATTCGCGTTCGCGCGCGATCGACTTCTGCAACGCCTGCTCTTCCTGGCTTTCTTTCAGGAATCGCTCCTCCTGCTCGATCAGGAAGCGGGTGTAGTTGCCTTCGTGCGGAATGCCCTTGCCGCGATCCAGTTCCAGAATCCATCCGGTGACGTTGTCGAGGAAATAGCGGTCGTGGGTGACCAGGATCACGCAGCCGGCATATTCGCGCAACGTCCGCTCCAGCCAGCCGACGGTCTCGGCGTCGAGGTGGTTGGTCGGTTCGTCGAGCAGCAGAATATCGGGCGCATCCAGCAGCAGCCGGCACAGCGCCACCCGGCGCTTCTCGCCGCCGGACAGCGTGTCCACGCTGGTCTCGCCGTCGGGGCAGCCGAGCGAATCCATCGCCTGATCGATCTGGCTGTCGAGGTCCCACAACCCCTTGGCCTCGATCTCGTCCTGCAGCCGCGCCATTTCGTCGGCGGTCTCGTCGGTATAATTGGCGGCGATCTCGTTATAGCGGTCGACCAGCGCCTGCTTGGCCGCCACGCCGAGCATGACGTTGCCGCGCACGTCGAGGGCGGGATCGAGCGCCGGCTCCTGCGGCAGGTAGCCGACCCGCACGCCGTCCGCCGCCCAGGCTTCGCCGGTGAAGTCCTTGTCCATCCCGGCCATGATTTTCATCAGGGTGGACTTGCCGGCGCCGTTGACGCCGACGATGCCGATCTTGGCGCCGGGATAGAACGACAGCCAGATGTCCTTCAGGACCTGTTTCCCGCCGGGATAGGTCTTGGACATGCCCTTCATGTAGAAGACGAATTGCGGGCCGGCCATCGGCGGTTCCTTTCACGCTGATACGGTTGGATTTGCGCGGGTTGTATAGGAGCGGCAAGACGCAAGCAACCGCACGCGCCGGTCACTGCAACGGGGGTTCTAAATCAAAATTTGATCTTGGCCTTGGACAGCAGCGACACCGAATCCCGGCCGGTGATGCCGCCGGTGTTCATCTGGTAGGAGGCGTTGGCCTGCAACGCCACCGAGTCGCCGAACAGTTCGGTCTTGTAGCCGAGTTCGATGTCGGTTTCCTGGGCCACCGACGAGGTCAGCTTGCCGCGACCGAAGAACTGCAATTCGTTCGACTTGTCCACGGTCTGCAGGCCGGAGAAGTTCGGCGCCGGTTGGGCGAAGGCGATGCCGAGGGCGTCGTTCTTCTTGAACAGCCCCTGCTTGGCGACGGCGACGCCGAAAGCCTCGGTGCGCAAACTGGCATTAGGGGTGAAGGCGCCGGGGCGCAGCGCCAATTGGCTGAGGCCTTCGGCGTAACTGGCGGTGGTGACCCAGCCGCCGCCGAAATTGACATGCGCCGTCACCCCCAGCGCCGAAGTGCGGGCACCGAGCGCCGGATTGGACAGTCCGAGCACGCCGCCGCGCTCATCGGTCTGCGACGCGGTCAGACTGACGCCGCCCCAGCGGGTGAAATTCCAGGTCAGGCCGGCAAGCATCGCGTTGGTGGTGCGCAGGTCGACCGGCAGATGTCCGCCCAGCGCCGCATAAGCGGTGCGCGGATCGACCAGATAGCGGTTGAGTCCGGGAGTGGACGAAGCCAGCCCGACCGAGAAGCGCAAACCGTCGGTGAGCTTGCCGCTGATGCCGCCGTAGGCGCCGCCGCTCGACAGGCCGGTGTAGGTCGAGCCCAGCGCGGCGCCGGAATAAAACAGGCCGTCGAACCCGTCTGCGCCGGGAGCAAACCGGTCGAGCATGCGGGCGACGTCGACGTTGAAACCGGTATCAAACGCCAGCGCATCGTTGAAGGCGAAACTGGCGGTGATTTCTGCCAGCGGGTTGCGCAAGACGTTGTCCGGCATCACCGCAACATCCAGCACAACCGGCGCGTCATAGGCGCCGGCGAAACGGGATGCCGGTTCAGCCGCCAGCGGCGCGGCGGCGGCCGTCAGGATGACGGCAACGCCCGCGAAGGCGACAAACCCACGGTTTAACCAACCAAGCCACATGACACCGAGTACCGGATTGTTCTCCTACAAGACTCTTCAAATTTAGCAGATCGACCCTGCCCATCTCAAAGGTTTCCTAGGTTTTTCCGTGACTTCGCAGCAACAAACGGCGATTCTTTTGGGGCGGGAAAATGGCGGCGTTTACCAAGATATAGTAAACCGTGTTCCCGTCGCTTCAGTGCTTGGTGGGCGGTTCCACCGGCTGGGTATCGTTTCGCCGACGTGCATAGTGGTTAACGCGGCCGCGGCAACGGCCTTGTCATGGTTACTGATTCGGCCGGAACGCTTGCTGCCCATCGCTTGCGGTTGTGCCGCTGGCAGACGACGGGTCTGGGTGACAAACCCGCCCGCTATTTTTTTACTGAACGGGATCGCCACTTTTTTGCGCCCAGCCGCGTTTGGCACATGGACTTCCGTCCACGACTCTAAGTAACCTGATTCTTCAGTGGGGGCCTAGGTGGTGAAGACGCGAAAACTAAAGCCGGTACTGGCACTTGCTGTCATGTTGGGGGGCTGCGCCGGCAGCAACCCGGACGGCATTTATGATCCGTTCGAACCGGTCAACCGTGAAGTCTTCGATTTCAACCATTCGCTCGACAGGAATGCGGCGCTGCCGGCCGCCACCTACTACAAGCACGCACTGCCGGACGGGATGCGCACCGGCGTTCACAACTTCCTGTCGAATATGAGCTTGCCGGTCACTTTCGCCAACGACGTTCTGCAAGGCGAAATCACCCGGGCGGGTTATGCGGTGTGCCGGCTGGGGGTCAACACCACCATCGGCATTCTCGGCATCATGGATCCTGCCTCGGACTTGGGATGCATCGCGCACGACGAGGATTTCGGCCAGACCCTGGCGGTCTATGGCGTCCCGGGCGGCCCCTACATGGTGCTGCCGCTGCTGGGTGCGTCGCTGCCGCGCGACGTCGCCGGCAAGTTCGCCGTCGATCATTACTTCAACCCGCTCGGCTACGTCAGCTACCGGGGCAAGTATTTCGTTTCGATCGGCCAGAACGTTCTCAAGGTGGTCGACCAGCGTTCGCGCGCGGTCAGCGCCCTGCACGAAGTCGAACGCACCAGCATCGATTATTACGCCGCCATGCGCCGCCTTTATGTGTTGCGCCGTAATTCGGCGGTCAGCAACGATCCATTGACCGTTCCGCCGCCGCCCGGCGCCCCGCCCCCCGGCGACGCGGCGCCGGACGGCACCACCGCTTCGGCGGAGCCGCCGGTCGTCGCCGCCGTCGCGGCCGGCGCCTCGGCGCCGGCTGCAACACCGCTTGCCGCCCCCCTCGCGCCGGACGCCGCGAAGAAGTAGAAGCCTTCCTCGTCGAAGCATTTCTTGAAAGTTCTGCGATGTTGCTTGTCGAACAGGTTGTTGCTTTTTGCGTCCGCCATGCCAAGGCCGTGATTGCCGCCGGCCTTGCCGCCGCCGCCGCCGCGTTGATGTTCACCGCCACCCATTTCGACATGAATTCCGACAGCGGCAAGCTGATCTCGGCCGATCTGCCGTGGCAGAAGACGATGGCGCGCTTCGACACGCTGTTCCCCCAGCGCAACAACCTGATCCTGGTGGTGATCGACTCGAACGCCGCCGACCGCTCCAATGCGGCGGCCAATGCGCTGGCCGCCAAGCTCAAGGCCAACACGGGAATGTTCCCGGCGGTATGGCGCCCCGACGGCGGCCCCTATTTCGAGAAGAATGGCCTGCTGCTGTTGCCCGAACCGTGCGTCAAGGACGCCATGGACAAGCTGGCCCAGGCGCAACCGTTCCTCGGTTCGCTGTCCACCGATCCGTCCTTGCGCGGCGTGATGGCGTCGATGTCGACGATGCTGATGGGCGTCAAGACCGGCCAGGCGAAGCTGGCCGACATCGACACGCCGATGAACGCCTTTGCCGGCACCCTGCAGACGGTCAATGCCGGCAAGCCCGACTACCTGTCGTGGCAGTCGATGTTCGCGGCCGGCGAAACCGCCAAGAACGACTGCTCGTTCGCCCGCACCCGCACCTTCATCGAAGTCCAGCCCACGCTCGACTATTCCAGCCTGATGCCGGGCGAGAAGGCGGAAGAGGCCATCCGCGCCGCGGCGCGCCAATTGAAGCTGACGGCGGACCGCGGCGTCAGCGTCCGCCTCACCGGCCCGGTGCCGCTGTCGGACGAGGAATTCGCGACGATCTCGGAAAACGGCCCCCTGATGGGACTGGCGATGTTCCTCGCCATCACCTTCTGCCTGTGGCTGGCGGTGCATTCGGCCCGCATCATCGCCTGCATCCTCCTCACCCTCGGCGTCGGCCTCGTCACCACCACGGCGCTCGGCCTGATGCTGGTGCAGAAGTTCAACATCATCTCGATCGCGTTCATCGCGCTGTTCGTCGGCCTCGGGGTCGATTTCGCCATCCAGTACGCGGTGCGCTACCGGGCCGAACGCTTCGCCGTCGGCGACCTGAGCCGGGCGCTTTCCGGCGCCGGCCGCAGCGTCGGCATTCCGCTGGCGCTGGCGGCGGCGGCAACCGCGGCCGGCTTTTTCTCCTTCATCCCGACCGATTACGTCGGCGTGGCCGAACTCGGCATCATCGCCGGCCTCGGCATGGTGGTGGCGTTCGGACTTGCCGTCAGCTTCCTGCCCGCCCTCATCAAACTGGTGAAACCGGCGGGCGAACCCGAACACATCGGCTTTGCCGAATTCGCCCCGATCGACCAATACCTGCGCGACAATCGCCGCAAGGTGCTGACCTGGGGCGCAGCGATCGGCGCGGTGTGCGTCATCGGCCAGATCGTGTTCCCGCCGCAGTTCGACGCCAATCCGCTGCACCTGCGCAGCCCCAAGGTCGAGTCGATGGCGACCTTGAACGACCTGTTCGAGGATCCCGACACCTCGCCCAACACCATCGACGTGCTGGCGCCCAGCCTCAAGGCGGCCGACAGACTGGCGGCTGAGATCGTCGCCAACGATGAACGCGAGGCCAAGCGAACCGGCCGCAAGCCGCTGATCGGCATGGCGCTGACGCTGTCCTCCTTCATTCCCGAGGATCAGGATAAGAAGCTGGCGCTGATCCAGGACACCGCCTTCCTGCTCGACACCACGCTCAATCCCTTTGAGGTCAAACCGCCGCCGTCAGACGCCGAAACGGTGGCGGCGCTGAAGAAGGCCGCCCGGGAGCTGCACGAAGCCGCCGCGGCGGCGAAAAAACCCGGCGAGACCAATGCCGATAGCAAGGCGCGCGCCGACGCGGTGCGGCTTGCCGATGCGCTCGACGTGCTGGCCGCCGCGCCGCCGGCCGGGCGCGCCGCCGCCGCCGAGGCGCTGATCCCCGGCCTCGACAACCTTCTTGCATCGCTGCGCAGCGCGTTGCAGGCGGCCCCCGTCGACATCAAGACCATGCCGCCGGAATTGATCGCCGAATGGGTCGCCAAGGACGGCACCGCCCGCATCCAGGTGATGCCGAAATCCAAGGCTCACGACAACAAGTCGATGAAGCGCTTTTCCAAGGCGGTGACGATGACGGCGGCCGATGCCACCGGCACGCCGATCACCATCGAGGAATCCGGCCGCACCATCGTCACCGCCTTCTCCCAGGCGGGGGTATGGTCGTTCATCGCCATCTCGATCCTGCTGGCATTGGTGCTGAAACGCCGGCGCGACGTCGCCGTGACCGTCATTCCGCTGCTGCTGACCGCGGCATTGACGCTCGCCACCTGCCGGATCATCGGGCTTCAGCTCAACTTCGCCAACATCATCGCGCTGCCGCTGTTGTTCGGCATCGGGGTGGCCTTCAACATCTACTTCGTGGTGGCCTGGCGGGCCGGCGCCCAGAACCTGTTGCAGTCGCCGCTGACCCGGGCGGTGCTGTTCAGCGCCCTGACCACCGCCAGCGGCTTCGGCGCGCTGATCCTCTCCAGCCATCCCGGCACCGCCAGCATGGGCATCCTGCTGATGATCTCGCTGTTCTGGGTGCTGGCCACCACCCTGTTCTTCCTGCCGGCGCTGCTCGGCCCGCCGCCGGAGCAATAAAACCTGCTGTCATTCCCGGCCGCGCCGACGCGCCCTGGCGCGGATGCGCGGGGAAGGGAACCCAGGTCGTGACACATCTTCGGCGACGAAGTGAACGCACTGCGATTTCTGAACCGTTGTGCTTGTGTCTTTACCTGGATCCCGCCAACGACGCTGGCGCTATGGCGCCCTTCGCTGCGCTGGCGCGGGCTTTTCGCATTCTCGGTGCGGAGAACTTACTCTTTCATCAGGTTGTCGGCCAACTGGTCGATCTGTTTTTCCAGCGCCGGGGCGCCCTTCGCCACCGAGGCCATAAAATCGGCGCGCTGCTTGAGTATCTGGCTGACGAAGCCTTCGAGGTAGATGTCGATCACTTTCCAGCCGCTGCCGTTGTTGCGCATCAGATAGTTGAAGGTGACCGTCTGGTCCTTGGTCACCAGCTTGGAGAACACCACCTTGTCGGCGCCGCGGTCCTTGGCCGCCGGCTCGACCACGAACTTCTCGCCGTCGAAGCTGTTGAAGTTGGCAGCGTAGCTGGCGACGGTATAGCGCGTCAACGCCCGGGTCAGCGCCGCGTGTTCGGCGTCGCTCATCTTGTTCCAGGCCGGTCCGACCGAAAGGCGGGTCATGCCTGGCATGTCGAACGACGCTTCGAGCACCGGCTTCAACCGGTCGTAGCGGCCCTTGAGGCCGAGCGCCTTGCCCTGCTTCATGTTCGCCGTGAGCGCATCGTAGAACGATTGCACCGGCGCCACCGCCGGGTCCTCGGCGTAGGCGACGGCGCCTGCCGTCAGCAGCGCGGCGGTGAGCGACACCGCCCGGAACCAACCCTTGATCATCGTGAACCTCTTGCAGTCATGCCCGTCCGAATATCGTAGCAGTCTCGGCGGATTTGGTGGCGGAAATATGGGTTAACCTTGTTTTACGACTCCCGCGTCAGCAGGAACGGCAGCAACGCCTTGAGTGCCGCGGCTTTTTCGCCGTACGGCGCCAGCGCCTGCACCGCCCGGTCGGCGATTTTGGCGGCTTCCGCACGGGCGCCGTCGATGCCTGAGATCGACACCAGCGTCGCCTTGCCGTGATCCTTGTCCTTGCCGACCGCCTTGCCGGTTTTCTCGGCGGTGGAGGTGACGTCGAGCAAATCGTCGGTGATCTGGAACACCAGCCCCATGTCGCGGGCAAAGCCGCGCAGCCGTTCCTGATGTTCCGGCCCCGCTGCCGCCAGAATGGCACCGGCCTCGCAGGAAAACTCGAACAGTTGGCCGGTCTTCAGCCGCTGCAACAGTTTGATCTCTTCGGCGTCGAAGCGGCGCGTTGCCGCCACCATGTCGGTCATCTGGCCGCCGATCATGCCGTTGCAACCGGCCGCTTCGGCCAGCCGCGCCACCAGCCGGCAGCGCACCTCGGCGCTGGGATGGGTTTCGGGATGCGCCAGGATTTCGAAGGCGATGGTGTTGAGACCGTCGCCCGCCAACACGGCGGTGGCCTCGTCGAACGCCTTGTGGGTGGTGGGACGGCCGCGCCGGAGGTCGTCGTCGTCCATGCATGGCAGGTCGTCATGCACCAGCGAATAGGTGTGCAGCACCTCGATCGCCGCGGCGGTGCGGCTGGCGCGCGCCGCGTCGACGCCGAACAGGCCGGCGCATTCGATGACCAGGAACGGCCGCAGCCGCTTGCCGCCGGCGAAGGTGGCATAGCGCATCGCCTCGTGGATGCGGCTGTGCAGCCCGTGGGGGGGCGGCAGGACCCGTTCCAGGGTTGCTTCGGTCGCCTTCGCCGCCTTGTCCAAGGCGGCTGCCAGACCGCTCGTCGTGCTCATTGCGCTGTCCTTTCCCCCACTACCCTTTTCGGGCCCTTTCTCTAGCGGAATCCGGCCGCCGTGCAACCGCCCCGATAAGAAAGTCGTTGCACCGGACGGGCACATCCGGGAAACTGCCGGGCCGCCGGCACTTGCGGATTTCCCTTTACCATCTAGGGATTTAGCGTGCTAGACCAGCGGCATCTTGCAAGGAGTGGAAGGGTCCCATGCGAGTCGTTCTTGCCCAGCCGCGTGGCTTCTGCGCCGGGGTCGTGCGGGCGATCGATATTGTCGAGCGCGCCCTCGAGAAGTACGGCCAGCCGGTCTATGTGCGCCACGAGATCGTACACAACAAATTCGTCGTCGAGACCCTGAAGAGCAAGGGTGCCATCTTCGTCGAGGAGCTGGACGAGGTTCCCGACGGCGCGGTGACCATCTTCTCGGCCCACGGCGTGCCGCAGGCGGTGGTCAAGGACGCCGAAGCGCGCCGGTTGCCGATCCTCGACGCCACCTGCCCGCTGGTGTCGAAGGTCCACAGCCAGGGCAAGCGTTATGTCGGATCGGGTCGCACCCTGGTGCTGATCGGCCACGCCGGACACCCGGAAGTGGAAGGCACCATGGGCCAGGTCGGCGCGCCGGTACACTTGGTGCAATCGGAAGCCGACGTCGAAGCGCTCACCATCCCGACCGGCACGCCGGTGGCCTACGTCACCCAGACGACGCTGTCGATCGACGACACCCGCGGCGTGATCGCCGCCTTGAAGAAGAAGTTCACCGACATCGTCGGGCCGGAAACCACCGACATCTGCTACGCCACCCAAAACCGCCAGCAGGCGGTGCGCGAATTGTGCCGCGTCGCCGACGTCATCATCGTGGTCGGCGCCAAGAACTCGTCGAACTCGAACCGGCTGCGCGAAATCGGCAAGGAGGAAGGCAAGCCCAGCTACCTGATCAACGACGGCAGCGAGCTGGATCCGGAATGGGTCAAGGGCAAACAAACCGTCGGCATCACCGCCGGCGCCTCGGCGCCGGAAAAGCTGGTCGAGCACGTGATCGAGGTGCTGCGCGCCATCGATCCGGCCACGGAAGTGACGCAAATGGCCGGCAAGAAGGAACATATCGAATTCCGGCTGCCGCCGGAACTTCGGGCGTAAGGAGTAAAAGACGTTGGGAATTCCCGCCAAGCAAGCCGCCCGCATCGGCGCCTATGTGTTGAAGCAGCACCTGTCGGGTCGCGCCCGCTATCCGCTGGTGCTGATGCTGGAGCCGCTGTTCCGCTGCAACCTCGCCTGCGCCGGCTGCGGCAAGATCGATTATCCCGACGACATCCTCAACCAGCGCCTTTCGGTCGACGAATGCATGGCGGCGATTGACGAATGCGGCGCCCCGTGCGTCTCGATCGCCGGCGGCGAGCCGCTGTTGCATCGCGAGATGCCCGAAATCGTCAAGGGCTACATCGCCCGCCAGAAGTTCGTCATCCTCTGCACCAACGCGCTGCTCTTGGCCAAGAAGATCGACCAGTACACCCCGCACGAGAATTTCACCTGGTCGATCCACCTCGACGGCGACAAGGCGATGCACGACAAGGCGGTGTGCCTGAACGGCACCTACGACAAGGCGGTGGCGGCCTTGAAGCTGGCCAAGCAGAAGGGCTTCCGCACCCAGATCAACTGCACCTTGTTCAACAACGCCGATCCCGAGCGCACCGCCGCCTTCTTCGACGAGATGATGGGAATCGGCTGCGACGGCATCACCATTTCGCCCGGCTACGCCTACGAGCGCGCCGCCGACCGCGAGCATTTCCTCGACCGCGAACGCACCAAGACCCTGTTCCGCGACATCTTCCGGCGCGGCAATGGCGGCAAGAAGTGGGAATTCACCCAGTCCGACCTGTTCCTCGACTTCCTCGCCGGCAACCAGACCTACGAATGTTCGCCGTGGTCGATGCCGTGCCGCACCGTGTTCGGCTGGCAGAAGCCCTGCTACCTGCTCGGCGAGGGCTATGTGAAGACCTTCGCCGAATTGATGGAAGGCACCGACTGGGACAAATACGGCGTCGGCAATTACGAGAAGTGCGCCAATTGCATGGTGCATTGCGGCTTCGAAGGCACCGCGGTGGCCGATTCGGTGAAGAAGCCCTACAAGCTGCTGCCGCTGGCCTTGCGCGGGATCAGGACCGAAGGCCCGTTCGCGCCCGACATCGATCTTTCCAAGCAGCGGCCGGCGGAATTCGTGTTCGAGAACCACGTCGAACGCAAATTGGCGGAAATCCGCTCGGCGAAAACCGAAAACGAAAAATCGGAATCACGCGAAGACGCGTAAGGCGCGGAGATAGAGACACTCCCCCGTCTTTCCTCCCCCGTCTTGTCCGGCGTAGCTTCAGCGAAGCCGGATTACGGGAGGTGGTTCGCGTCAGCGAACCGGAGGGGGATTGTCTGCATCGCGTGAAACGCTTTAACCGCGATACGGACACCCCAGCCCGGGGCCGAGAACCCGCAAGCAGCGCACGAGAGTCTTGAAGGCGGCGCCGGCCTCACGCGCCGCCCGCATCAGTTCGCCGAACTGGCCGGGCTCGCGGATCAGCGACCCCAGGATCGCCAGATAGCGCGGTTTGCCTTTCAGGCTCAGCCGTTCCAGCGCCGCCGGCGGCAGGGTGCGCTTGGCGTCGTCGGAAACCACCCGCAGCACCACGAAAGGAATGCCGCGTTCGACGGCGAAGCGGGCGGCGATGTGGGATTCCATGTCGACGGCATGAGCGCCGGTGGCGCGGAACAGTTCCTTCTTGGCGCCCATGTGCTGGGCCGGTTCTTCCACCCCCGCCATCACCACCGAATGGGCTTCGGGCAGCATGGTGCGCAGCACCTTCGACCAGCCCGGATCGCAGGCGAAATGCTCGCGTTCGGTCACCACATGGCTGGCGATCAAGGCGTCGCCGACTTTGGGGATCGGCGCCAGCGCGCCGGCCAGACCCATGCTGACGATGCCGCAGACATCCGGCCCCAGCGCCCTGAGCCGCCGCACCAAGAGTTTGGAACTGCACGCGCCGATCACCGGCGTCATTCCGAAACGCCTGGCGACCCTGGCCTCCTTGGCGAGGCCGACAACGGCAACCACTCTCACAGCTTCAGCCCCGTGATTTGCGGACCCCAAGATTGCGTCAATCGCGCCCCCATCTCAACCGCTCAGTGCCGCCGCCTTGAAACCGGAACGCAGCGCCCCTTCGATGGTGGCAGGCAAGCCGGTCTGGGTCCAGTCGCCGGCCAGCACCAGGTTCCGCCATGCCGTCCTGGCCTTTGGGCGCAAGGCGTCCTGCTGCGGGGTGGCGGCAAAGGTGGCGCGCTTTTCCTTGACCACCTGCCACACCGGCAGGATCGGCGGCAAGTTCAGCGCCTTGGCGACATCGCCCCACAGCGTGCAGGCCAGTTCCTCGCGATCCCTATCGACCAGCTTCTCGGCGGCGCTGACGGTGACCGAGACGCGATCGGCAAAGGTGAAAATCCATTCCGCGGTGCCGCCGATCACCCCCAGCATCTTCGGCGTCCCCGCAGGAGCGACCGCCTTGAAATGGGCGTTGACGATGGCGCGAAATTCGTTCGGCACTGTCAGTTCCGGCACCAGCCCCTCGGCCACCCAGGGCGGCACCGCCAGCACCACTTTGGTGTCCTCGTCCACCGGCACGATGCTTTCGGGGAATTCCAGCGCCAGCACGCGGTTGCCGTCGAACACGATGCGGCGCAGCCGCTGGCCGAAATGCACCAGCGCGCGATTGGCGGTGAGGAAGCGCAAGGCCGGCTCGATGAAGGCCAACCCAAGATTGGGATGGGCAATGCGCGGCCGATAGGCGCGTCCGCCCTTGGCCAAGGTCTCTTTCAGCACCGCCGCCGTCAGCTTGGCGGAGCCTTCCGCCGGATCGGTATTGAGTACCGCCAGCAGCACCGGCCGCATCATCTTTTCCCACAAGGGACCGGAGCACGACACCCAATCGGCCACCGTGGCACCCGGTCCGGCGGCCAGCAATGCGCCGAACTTGGCGTAATCGAGCGCCGTGGTGCCCGGCACGCGGCGGGCGGCATCGAAAATCCACAGCGGCAGCGGACCATTGTCCGGATGGATCGTCCAGCGTTCGCCGGAAACCAGATCGACAAACGAGAATTCGGCGGTATTCGGTCCCGCCAGCACGTTGCCGGCGCCGATTGTCGCCAGAAACGATTGCACCGCCGGATTGCCGGACAGCACCAGATGATTGCCGTTGTCGATGACGGCGTCGAGGGTGGCGTCGTAATAGGAGCGGCAGCGCCCGCCGGCATGACCGGCCGCCTCATAGACCGCCACCTCGGCACCGTTCTTGGCGGCGGCCACGGCGGCGGCCAGTCCCGACAATCCGGCGCCGACGACGATCAGCTTTTTCATCCCGCCACCCCGTAGCGCACGGCGAGCCACATCAGCAGCGGCTTGGGCACTTTCACCCGCCGGCGCGGCGGCGCCCAGCCTTGCGCTTCCATGCGGATCAGGATTTCGCGGTAGGCGGCCCCCATCAGTTTCGGCGCGCGAAGGTCGCCCTTGGGCTTGCCGGCCATCACCGCGAAGGCGTCGTCGTAATGCGCCTTGGCCAGCGCGGCGAGGCGGCGGCAAGGCTCATCGACCGTCGCTTTCGCCAGCACTTCGCGCGGGGCTACCGGGCCGATGGTGCTCAAGTATTCGCGCGGCAGGTAGAGCCGGCCGTTTTCGGCATCCTCGTCGAGATCGCGCAGGATGTTGGTGAGCTGCAAGGCCCG
>Ga0153915_10004075_pt1 | contig 13436 bp, 8 predicted proteins | sample Opewatmetagenome_2_FD_107003 | JGI IMG/M metagenome (GOLD analysis project Ga0153915, IMG submission 107003) | Freshwater wetland microbial communities from Ohio, USA - Open water 3 Core 3 Depth 3 metaG | ecosystem: Environmental > Aquatic > Freshwater > Wetlands | place: USA: Ohio, Lake Erie... | reverse complement strand
TGTCATTATCCAGGTCCTCCTTTGTGAAGCCAAGGCAATCGTTTAGTATCAGTCTGGTAAGGACGATGACATCAAGCTGTTTCAAGGATGGATGAGCAGCCTCCTCCGCCCTGTCCATGGCGCCGGGAATGAGTGAAAGGATATAAAACCTGTCTGCCTTGTGATAATAAAAACCGAAGGCCGTAGTATTGCGGCCATTCTCTTCCATTGCCTTTCTGAGCCCGGAAAACCTGTCAGCTGTACCCGGTGCTGGAACTGGAATATCGTCTATTGTGAAATATTCCCTTGCCTTCCTGAAAAAGAGATCCCTGTCAAATGCCTTATATTCCTTTACCAGCCTGTTGGTGGCAAGTATCGTAAGCCCCTTGTCTTTCATGTCTGCGAGATACATGATCACGTAGTCATAGGCCTTGTCACCGTTGCCTGTGCCGTATCTTTCCCTCATCAGGTTCCTGAAATTCCTGGATGTCTCATAGCGGTGATGCCCGTCCGCAATAAATATCGTCTTATCCTTCATGGCATCGGCCGCCTTTTTAAAGAATGACTGATCCTTTATGACCCACATCCTGTGGCTTGTGCCGTCCTTAAAATCAAAATAGACATCAGGAGTCGCCTTACTTGCATCCTCAATAAAGCCTGAGATGATATTATCGGAACCGTCATAAAGGCCGAAGACCTGGCTCAACTGGGCGTTGCAGGCCTTCATAAGGTTCAGCCTGTCTGTCTTGTGTGCTGAAAAGGTCTTTTCATGGGGGAGGATCACGCGTGAGCCCTCTTCCTCAATGCGTACAAGGGTAATCAGCCCCCACCTCGTCCTTTTGCCTTTCCCATCCCCTGGATCATAATCCTGGGCGGTAAGATACATGACAGGGGAATCGGGCCGAACAAGAACGCCTTCTTCCTCCCACTTCTTCATCTCATCGGCGGACCTCGTATAACGGTTATCCGAATCAGAATCGCCGGGTCTCTTTTTGCCGAGTATAAGCCTTATGACATTATTGGGATGGGTCTTGTGATATTCCTCCTGCTCCTGCTCATTTATAACGTCATAGGGAGGGGCGACAAGCCTTGACATGTCCCCGAGTTTTTTAAAGTTATATGTCAATCCCCTGAAGGGCGCGATTATTGCCATAGATATAAAACCTCCGAAATTCCTAGGACTAAGATCATTGGAACAGGCTTTTAAAAAGCCTATCCTTAATAAAATTATTTCCTACCAGATCACGCCGACTTGTCAAGATAATTCAGAATTTCAGACAGGATATAGGACATGTTGCATTTCATTTTTATAGGGATATAATGCCTCTAATCGTACACCTTGAGTTAAATTGTACCTTAATCTGGTTTCTCGGGATGCTATTATGCCTTATACAGTTGAAGAACAAAGACCTGATTTTGATATTGCGACACCTGATATTATAATTGACGGCGGCACCCTGCTCACAATGGTTGAAGGAGAAGCACCTGTTAAAGACGCAAGCGTCTTTATAAAGGGGAACAGGATCATGGATATAAGACAAGGGACTATGCCCCCCTTCCCTGCCGGTGCAGAAATAATCGATGCTGAAAAATGCATCATCATGCCCGGACTTATCAACAGCCATTGTCACGCTGCAATGACCCTCTTCAGGGGTTTTGCCGATGACCTCTCTCTCAGGGAATGGCTCTTTGAAAAGATATTCCCGCTAGAGGCCACCCATGCAACCCCTGATAACGTATATTGGGGTGCGTTGCTGGGCTGTCTTGAGATGATTGCATCCGGCACAACAGCCTTTATAGACGGCTATTTTTTTCAGGATGAGACGGTAAAGGCCGTGCACAAGGCCGGCCTCAGGGCCGTCATAGGCCAGGGCGTAATAGACTTTCCTGCCCCTGGCGTGAGAAATCCCATGGAAAACATAAGGATAGGCAGGGAGTTTATCGAGAGGCATCTTCATCTCTCAGATCTCATCACACCTGGCATCTTTTGTCACAGTCCTGTTACATGCTCGAATAATACCCTCATCAAGGCCATGGAGATATCCATAGACTATTCCCTTCCCATGCAGATACACCTCTCCGAGACTATTAATGAGGTTGACGAGATAATAAAGAGGACAGGGAAAAGGCCTGCCGTTTACCTGAATGAACTTGGCATCCTCAATAATAGTCTTATCGCAGCCCATTCAGTACACCTGAATGATAATGAAATAGAGCTCCTGTGGGAGAAAGGAGTTCGTATAGTTCATGCACCTGAAAGCAATATGAAACTGTCTTCAGGCGTTGCCAGGATGTCAGAGATGATAAATAAAGGCATAAGGCCTGGGATCGGAACGGACGGCTGCGCCTCTAACAATAATCTGGACCTGTTTAAAGAAATGGATATGGCCGCGAAACTGGGAAAGGTCTTCACAGGCAACACGGTAAATATGAGCGCCGCAAAGGTCCTTAAGATGGCCACATCATGGGGCGCTGAGATAATGGGCCTTGAGAATTATACAGGGACAATAGAAAAGGGAAAGGATGCCGACATAATTGTGATCGATACAAGGAGCCCCCACATGACGCCTCTGTATAACCCGGTTTCTTCTATCGTCTACTCCGCAGAAGGTTGCGATGTAAAGGATGTTATTGTGAACGGGAGGATATTAATGAGGGACAGGATCTTTCTCACCCTTGATCAGGAAGAAATCATGGCAAGGGTCAGTGCAATCAGCAGAGGGATTAAATGAAATTTGACAATCATAGTTTGAAAATGTAATAGTTTAACACGAAGTTTCCATCGGATATTCGTTTCTCCTGGGAATATTTGTTCAACATCTTTAATATGAAAAGAGCGCTATGATTAACAATAAAAAAACAATCTATTATCTAACTATGATCCCGGTTGCGATAATCGTCGGGCTTATTATCTGGATATTTACAATTATATTTGAAGGCGGGAAACCCAATTTGACCGTTGACCCCCTCCCTGAATTCATGGCAAAAAAACAGACATTTACTCTAAAGGCCTGGGATACCGGAAGAGGGCTGAGGGCTGTAAAGGTCTCCTATGCCGGCGGCGGCAAGGAGGGGACAATCCTTGATGAAACATTTTCCTTTGATGGCTTTTTAAACGGGAAAGGCGTCCACAGTTATGAGAAGGAATTTGTTATAGACACTAAAGGGCTCCAGCTCACACAGGACACGATCAATCTCACTGTTCAGGCATGGGATTATTCAAAGAAAAACGGGGGCGACGGTAATACGGCAGTCATCACTCACACCATGACCCTTGACACAATCCCCCCGGCTATCAGCCCGCTGAGCCAGATGCACAATATTAATCAGGGAGGTACAGGTCTTGTAGTTTACAAGACCTCTTCAGACACATCCGAAAGCGGGATCTATGTGGGTGATGTCTTCTTCAAGGGATATCCGGCTAATGATGCCGGTGACAGTGAAACGCATGTAGTTTATTTCGCAATACCCTACAATATAACAAAATCCCCTGCAATCAAGCTGTGGGCGAAGGACAAGGCCGGGAATACGGCCACTTCAACATTTAACTATCTTGTTAAACGAATAAATTTCAAAACCGATGATATCAATCTATCCGATTCCTTTCTACAGAAGGTCTCCTCATATTTTTCCGAAGATATAGATACCAGTTCCAGCGATATTGACAACTACCTGAAGATCAACAAAGAATTCAGGAAAAAAGACAATGCGCTTATTTATGACCTCATGAAGGATGTAAGCCCTGACAAACTATGGGATGGATCCTGGCTCTGCCTCAGGAACGCTGAAAACAAGGCAAGATATGCCGACCACAGGAGATATTTATATAAAGGCAAACTGGTGGATGAGCAGGACCACCTTGGCATTGACCTCGCATCAGTTGCCAATGACCCTATTGCGGCGGAAAACAATGGCAAGATCCTCTTTGCCGAGAAAAACGGCATTTACGGCAACATGGTTGTCATTGACCATGGTCAGGGTATTGCTTCTCTTTACGGCCATCTGAATGATATCCTTGTAACAAAGGGCCAGGAAGTGAAAAAAGGCGATATCATTGGCCATACAGGTCAGACCGGACTTGCCGGGGGAGATCATCTGCACGTCAGCATACTGGTGCAGGGGGTCTTTGTAAACCCCATTGAATGGTGGGATGACCACTGGATCAAGGATAATGTCACATCTAAACTGGAGCTTATAAAAAATCAGCAATAATTCATTGGAAAACAGATCAGCTTTAGAAAAACGCATCAGGCGCCATGTCACAGGCAGGACACATCCATTCTTCATTGCAGTACCCCCGGGACTGGAGGCATTGTGCCTGGAGGAACTAAAGGATCTGCCCCTCTCTACCAACGCCTTTAACATGGTAAACGGCGGGATTGAATTTGAGGCAAGGCTGCATGACTGCTATATTGCGAATCTGCACCTCAGGATAGCCAACAGGGTCCTCATGCGGATAGCCTGTTTCAAGGCCTCGAATTTCAACCAGCTTGAAAAGAAACTCTCTTCAGTGCCCTGGGAACAATATCTTTCACAGGGCATAGTCCCGGAAATAAAGAGTTCCACAAGGCATTCCAGGCTTTATCATAAGGACGCCATTGATGAGAGGATAAGGAAATCCATAATAGAGCGTCAAGGGCTTGTTCAATTTCATACAGCCGACAGACCAGTACCATCCATTCAACAGCAGGCCTTTATAAGGGTGGTTGATGACGAGTTAACCCTATCCCTGGACAGCAGCGGAGAGCTGCTCTATATTAGGGGCCTGAAGGAACACCATACCCTGGCACCGATCAGGGAGACTATTGCAGCTGCCGCGCTCAGGATGGCCTCTTATGACGGCAGCGAACCATTGCTGGATCCCATGTCGGGCTCAGGGACCTTCTCTATAGAAGCTGCAATGATGGCCACAAATACACCCCCAGGTTTTTTCAGAAATTTTGCCTTTATGGATTGGCCGTCTTTCAGGCCTGAAAGGTGGCACTATATTAAAAAGGAATCGGAAAAGGAGATCTCCAAACATGGGCGATACAGTATAATAGCATCTGAAAAAGATCCTAAATCATATATCGCACTCAAAGAGAGGATGAAAAGGTTTGATCTTGCCAGAGACATTACCGTAATAAACATGGATTTCTTTGATATGAAAAGGAAGGATATTATGGTAATGTTTAACAGTGATCGCCCCGGTCTGGTTATTATAAATCCCCCTTACGGCGTCAGGCTCGGGACAAGGCAAAGGAGCAGGGCGCTTTTCAGAGACATAATTAAAAAAATGGCTGATGACCTTAAAGGGTGGAGATACGCACTTTTTATACATGACCAGGATCTGATCAGGGAAATCCCCTTTAAAAAGACCTCCATACTCCTGGATCACGGGGGGCTTAAACTACTGCTTGTTACAGGCAGGATCTAAAACAATAGAATTATAAAGGAGCTTTTTATGCCTTACAAACAGATACTGTATACTGTAAGCGACGGTATCGCTGTAATAACGCTCAATCGTCCGGACAGGCTTAATGCATGGACAAGGGGCATGTCAAGGGAGGTTATGGAGGCCGCACACAGGGCCGGAGACGACGACAATGTCCGTGTTATAATAATAACCGGCACAGGCAGGGGATTCTGCGCCGGCGCCGATATGGAGGAACTGGAAGGCGCTTCCGATGATGCGCTTGCTGTATTGAAATCCGGGGCGATGATGTCCCCTGGAAGACGAGTCTCCCTGCTTATGGAGCAGATGACCGCGGAGGAATACAACCCGGAAAACAGTGAAAAGATAAGAGACGATTTCCGCAAGAGATACTCTTATCTCCTGGGCATAAAGAAACCTGTGATCGCGGCGGTCAACGGTCCGGCTGTGGGCCTGGGACTGATAATAGCATTGTACTGCGATGTCAGGTTTGCCTCTGATAAGGCAAAGTTCTCAACCGCATTTTCAAAACGCGGCCTGATCGCGGAACACGGCATCAGCTGGATACTTCCAAGGATAATAGGGCTTCCAAACGCCCTTGACCTGCTCTATTCCTCACGCATCATCCCGGCCCAAGAGGCCTTGAGCATGGGCCTTGTAAACAGGGTCTTTCCCCAGGAATCCTTCATGGACGGCGTAATGGCCTACGCAAGGGATATAGCGGATTCGGTCTCACCCCGTTCAACGTCAATCATGAAAAGACAGGTGGTCAATGCCCTGTTCCAGACCCTTGCAGAGGCCTCTGAGACAGCCGATGAAGAGCTGCTTAAAAGCCTTTCATCTGAAGATTTCAAAGAAGGCGTGGCCCATTTTCTTGAAAAACGCCCTCCCCGTTTTACAGGCAGTTGATTTCAACGATTATTCTATGTACTATGTTTCATAAGAACCCCGGTTTTATTTAAATATACACTTGCAATCCGTGACTACCAGCCGGATTCATCATTATTCTCCAGGAAGGAGCTTTTTATTTTATGAGTCAGGAACCGAATAAAATTATCTATTCAATGATTAAACTTAATAAATTTTATGATAAAAAACCTGTGCTGAAGGATATCTCCATATCCTTTTTCTACGGCGCAAAAATAGGGATACTCGGCCTTAACGGTGCAGGAAAGAGCACGCTTCTGAGGATCTTCGCCGGCGTTGATAAGGAATTCAACGGACAGGCTATACTTTCTCCAGGTTATACCGTAGGGATGCTTGAGCAGGAACCCCATCTCGACAACACAAAACTGGTACGCGAGGTTGTTGAGGAAGGCGTGCAGGAGACAGTCGATCTACTGAAGGAATTCAACAGTATTAACGAGAAATTCGCCGAACCCATGTCGGATGATGAGATGAATAAGCTTATTGAACGCCAGGGACAGGTGCAGGAAAAGATTGATGCCTTAAACGCCTGGGATATTGACTCGCGTCTTGAAATGGCGATGGATGCCCTTCGCTGCCCCCCTGGCGATACTCAGGTAAATGTCCTTTCAGGAGGTGAGAGGAGGCGCGTCGCATTGTGCAGACTGCTTCTTAAAAAACCTGACATACTCCTCCTTGACGAACCAACCAATCACCTTGACGCTGAATCGGTTGCATGGCTGGAACAGCACCTCCAGCGCTATGAGGGAACCGTCATCGCAGTCACACATGACCGTTACTTCCTCGACAATGTGGCGGGATGGATACTGGAACTTGACCGTGGAGAGGGTATCCCATGGAAAGGCAATTATTCATCATGGCTGGAACAGAAGAAAAACAGGCTGGCCAACGAGGAAAAGGCGGAGAGTAAAAGACAGAAGACACTGGAGCGAGAGCTTGAATGGATCAGGATGTCTCCAAAGGGGAGACATGCCAAGGCAAAGGCCAGGATCAACGCCTATGAGACCCTTGTAAATCAGGACACCCAGACAAGGGAACGGGATCTTGAGATATATATACCGCCGGGACCCCGTCTGGGAGATGTTGTTATAGAGGCCAAAGACTTAAGCAAGGCATATAATGACAGGCTACTTATAAAGGATCTCTCCTTTATTGTCCCTCCGGGTGCAATCATAGGGGTCATTGGCCCCAACGGGGCTGGAAAGACGACCCTGTGCCGCATGTTTACAGGACAGGAGCAGCCCACATCAGGGACAATAAGGCTTGGCGAGACCGTGAAGCTGGCCTATGTGGACCAGAGCAGGGAGACCCTGGATCCGAACAAGACAATATGGGAGGCCATCTCCGATGGAAATGACATCATCCAATTGGGGGACAGGCAGGTTAACTCGCGCGCCTATGTATCAAGATTCAATTTCACAGGGACAGACCAGCAGAAAAAGGTGGGCATGCTTTCCGGAGGTGAAAGGAACCGTGTGCATCTGGCCAGGATGTTAAAGGGGGGTGCAAATGTCATCCTGCTCGATGAACCCACCAATGACCTGGATGTAAACACACTACGGGCACTTGAAGAGGCCCTGGAGAACTTCGGCGGTTGTGCGATTGTCGTCAGCCATGACAGATGGTTCCTGGACAGGATCGCTACACACATCCTCGCCTTTGAAGGAGAGAGCTCCGCATACTGGTATGACGGCAATTTCACGGAATATGAAGAAGACAAAAAGATGCGACTCGGTGAGGACTCTGTCCGACCGCACAGGATCAAATACCGCAGTTTAACAAGGGCCTGAAGAATCAATTGCAGGGTAAATTCAGGTACAGGAAATAAGGAGATCCTTTAAACATCAATCTTTTAGCCTTAGCCACAGGAGACAGAAGGCCCGGTCGATTGACCGGGCCTTCTGTCTCATTATCCATTTTACATCTTTCCTTTTCTCAGATACAGAAAATAGGCCAGTGCAGGATGGAGGATCAACGCACCTATCATGTTGACCATAAACATGAAGGCCAGCATCAGCCCCATGTCCGCCTGAAACTTTATCGGCGAGAAGGCCCATGTGGCAACAGAGATCGAGAGGGTCAGCCCCACAAGGAGGACAACCTTCCCGGTAAAAAGATCTGCACGGTAGAATGATTCTGCAAGGGAATGTCCGGCCCTGTAATGCCCGAGGACCACGTTTAATATATAAAGGGCATAATCCACACCTATCCCTACGCCCAGTGCAATGACAGGCAGCGTTGAGACCTTTACGCCTATCCCCATCTTTGCCATGACGCCCTCAGCCAATACCGACGTAAGCATAAGGGGCAGGATGGCGCATGCCACCGCCCTCCAGTTGCGGAATGTGACATAGCACATTGCAATGACCACGGCATATACAAGGAAAAGTATCAGACGGTTTGCCTTTTCAACCACGATATTCGTTGCTGCATCAATCCCTGAACTCCCGGCTGCCAACAAAAACTGAACATTCTCCGAGTTATTTTCTTTGGCAAATTCCTCCACAAGGCTTACTACGCTCGTTAGGGTATCTGCCTTATGGTCCTTTAAATAAACATAGAGGGGGATCAGGTCCCGGCTGTCGTTATACATACCCATGCCGACATTATTGGCTATAAAATTAAACATGGACTGCTTGTTGATTACATCATACCATTTCGCGCTTCCCTCTGTAATCCCTGGCGTAACCTGACGGGTGAGAAGGGCAATGGAATTGGTGCCCTCGACCCCTTCCAGCTGTCGAAGCTGCCATTCAAGGGCATCGGTCTTCATGATCGGCTCGAGACTGGTAAAAAGATAATCGGGCGTTGTCGTAACCATGATGGCAAGGACATCTGAACTGGCGCCATAGTTCTCCACTATATATGCATTGTCTTTGTTATACCTGGAGTCAATCCTAAGTTCAGGTGCGCCCGGATCGAGGTCCCCTATCCGCAGATCCTGTCGCATCCACAGACCGATAAAGAGCAACGGTATCGATATGATCACTGCGATAGTCGCCCATTTCTTTTCTGCAAATTTATCAAGAAAACCGTATATGGGATGTTTTTTAACCATGCTCCTTCCCGCCTCTTCTTCAACAAGGCTTCGCTCCGCCGCCTTTTGACTCACACCGAAGAAGCTCAACAGGACAGGCACAAGGATAAGGTTGGTAAAGATGACCACGGCCACGCCGATGCTGGCGATGAGGGCAAGCTCCCTGATGGCCCCTATATCTATAACCATCAAAACGGCAAAACCGAATGTATCGCATATAAGCGCCGTAAGCCCTGCCAGGAAAAGCCGACGGAATGTATAGCGGGCTGCAACAAGCTTGCATGTCCCCCTTCCGACATCCTGGAGTATGCCGTTCATCTTCTGGGACCCGTGACTCATGGCAATGGCGAAGACAAGAAACGGCACAAGGACCGAGTAGGGATCCAGTTCATAGCCCAGGGCAGTTGATATGCCGAGTTGCCATATCACAGCGATAACAGAACACAGGACAACCACAAAAGTGCTCCTAGGGCACCTCGTATACCAGTAGAGAACCCCGGTTGAAATGATCACTGCGATGATGAAGAAAAACATGATCTGCCTGACTCCATCTATCAGATCACCCATAACCTTTGCAAAACCGGTTATATGAATCTTTATTGTATCGGTCTGGTATTTATCCCTTATTGTCTCCAGTTGTTTCGAGAAGGCACCGTAATCTATCGGCTTGCCTTCAGCATCCGTTGCCAGCAGCGGGACTGTTACCATGCTTGATTTATGGTCAAGTGCAACAAGCTGGCCTATTATTCCGGAGCGTTCTACATTCCTGCGGATCTGCTCAACGCTTTCCGGGGTTTTATCATATTCGCTTGATATTACCGAGCCGCCTTCAAAACCCTGTTCAGTTATGCCTTGCCATCTGGTTCCGGGGGTCCACAGAGACTTTACATGCATGCGATCAACACCGGGCAAAAGAAATGCTTCATCGCTTATCTTCTGGAGGACATCCAGGTATTCGACGTCATAGATAGTCCCCCTGGCATTCTCCACGCATATCCTTACTGTATTGCCCAGTCCGGCCAGATCTGCCTTATGCTTCAGGTAATTGACAATATAAGGATGGCTGGTAGGTATTGTCTTTTCAAAATTGGCATTCAACTGAAGCCTTGTGAGGAAATATCCGCATGCAACAGTCATAAGGATACAGAGAATAATGATCATCACCCTGTTGTTAAAAACGATCCGTTCGGGCCATGTACCGGTACTCTCATCAAATTCTTTAGGGTCCTTTATAACGGGAAAGACCTCAACATTCATTTCATGTCTCATTTTTCGCCTCCCTTCTCCTTTGAACTTGATGTCGGCAACTTGACAGACGAAACCCCTCCATAACCGACTGCCATAAGGGTGTCACTATTGATTGTGATTATTGATGCTATGGGGGCCAGTCGGGGGGTGTCAACAAGTGTTATAGTCTGTCCGTTATCACGGCTTTCAAGGATCATGCCTGCCTGATTGGAAAAATACATAATACCGTCTTCCTCTCTGACGGCAGATGAAAATGAAACCTCGTTTGGAACAGTAATCCTTGTAAATGTGACACCGCTGTCCGATGACCGGTATGCATTACCAAGGAGGCCAACCAGCACCATCTCTCCTGAAGCAGCGGTTACCATGTCAAAATATGTCCCTATATAAGGGGTAGTTATCCTTTTAAATGTATTGCCGTCATCGTTGGAGAGAAGAAACAGCCCCTGTTCTCCGGTGATATAAAAATTATTTCCGATACCATGGATTGAGTACAGATTGAGCCCATTATCATTTTCAATATGATCCAACCATGGCTTCCATGTCTTTCCGCCATCCTGGGTGCGGAATATGAGCCCGTAGGCCCCGATAATAAATCCATCCTGTTCATTCTTAAAATAGATATCCAGAAAAGGTTTATCAGGGCCATCCTTCACGTCGTCTACAAAAAGCTTGGCATTACTCAATTGAGTTTGCGTTGCCTGATCTTCGGGACCTTTACCTTCCGCATTGGCCCTGGCAGCTTCAAAGATCATATTTGCCGCCATTACGCCATCCATCCTGCGCGTCCAGGTCTCTCCGCCATCCGTGCTTTGCAACACAACACCTGCATGCCCCACGACCCAGCCATTTTTAGAATCGGTAAAACAGACCGCCGTAAGTGTTATGCTTACAGGCGCCGTAGCCTGCTCCCATGTGTTTCCGGCATTATCTGAATAGATTATAAGTCCACGCTCCCCAACTGCAACGATACGACTCCCGGCAAGGGTCACGTCAAGCAAAACCGAATGAGACGGATCCTTGACCTTTATTGCAGGTCTGTTAAGCGCATCTATCAATGAGGCGCCAAAAACCAGACCCGGCACAGCAATGCAACCTAAGGCAAGAACACCCCATATTATAAGAGCGATTTTTCTCATTTAAAACTCCTTACCCGGATTGGCCGGAAGAAGACAGAATACCGTTTAACAGCTTTTACATTATATAAATAAAAGGTTAAGACACATTCGGGAGCATGTATAGACCATGCTCCCGAAATCAGTTCATTTCAGATAATTAACGGACGCCTTCACCTGCAAGGGCGCCTGCGGTGAATACCATCTCCTTATAGGGGGGCATAATCTTGAACTGCTCATCATACCTGTTATAAAAATTGCTGGCTACCCATGTGCCAGCAAGAAGATCATAATAGCCCCAGCTTAGAGGTATTGTCCCGGGGACATCAGGCATAACTACCATAAGGTCGAATCCTGTGCGCCATAATGACCCGTTGGCATCATACCGATCACTCAACACTGCACCCCAGGTATCTTCATCCAGGTAATATACACTCTTGGGGCATTGATGTCTCTTGCCCGCCTTGAGCGTGGCTTCAACCACCCATACCCTGTGGAGTTCCCAGCGGATATAATCCGGATTTACATGTCTGTTGAGGACCACCTGATAAACATCCTTGGGTTGCATGGACTTGTTGCAGTTATAGGGGATATACATCTCTTTCTTGCCCACTATCTTCCAGTCAAACCGGTCAAGCGATCCGGAACCGTCAAAGACCTCTGTTTCATCAAAGACCGTCAGCCCTGAGGTAGCAGGCGTAGGGGTATCACAGCAGGAATTCGGAAGCTGCCGCACTCGCCGTTGAGCAGTCATATAGACCCATGACCTGGTCTTGTCGCCCTGCAGATTATTGCGTCCCACAATTCCCTCACCGGTCTTAATAGGCGGCCCGTTGGTGATCAGCCTGATCATCCAGAATTCACCGTCCCAATTCTTCTCATAATCCTCCAGTGTCTGGTTCTGGATATAATAGGGCATAAGTTGTTCTGCTGCCGCCTCGTTAAGCATGACAAGCTTTCCTGTCACCGCACCAAGGATGGCATCATTTGTGAAGTGCCATGCCGCCGGCCTAAACCTCAACAGATGGTTCCACATTGCCTCAAGACCGCTTTTGGCGATCGGGAACGGGATGCCTCCATAGGCCCCGTGTATATTAACATCTGTAAGATAGGCCCTAGTGGCGTTGGTGGATGTATTATCATAAACCCATTGAGGGGCAGCTGCGGTCCTTCGGGTCTGATAGACATCAATGCGATAGGTGTCGGGATATTTTTTCAGCAGTGCCTTCTGGCCTTCCGAGAGTTTATCTGCATACTTGTCCATATTCTTGGAGTTGATGGAGAACAGGACCTTGTCGCTCGCGAAGGGATCAGACCTGCGACCGCCATTCACGAAATTAGTATCCTTCGTGGCATATCCTCCATCCCAGGCAGGGATTGTTCCGTCTGCGTTTCCTGCCTTTTCAGCACCAAATGGAGTAAGCGTAGTCTTCAATTGTTCGGCCTCCTGGGCCGTTACCTTTGCATTTGCAATGCCGACACCGGCCAGCAACAGGCACAGAGCGGCGCTTACAATTATCTTTATTGATTTTTTCATTTACTCTCCTCCTCTCCGTGTTATTAAAAGGCCTTACGCAAGGTAAATCCTATAAAATCCCTGTCTGCATGGGCTTGATAGGACGTGTCTCCAACATATTCATATTTTGTTGACCCGTAATAATTCACATAAGTCAACAATATATCCCAATTATTGTTATAGGTCCCGCCGACCCCAATA
>Ga0153915_10004074_pt1 | contig 13438 bp, 11 predicted proteins | sample Opewatmetagenome_2_FD_107003 | JGI IMG/M metagenome (GOLD analysis project Ga0153915, IMG submission 107003) | Freshwater wetland microbial communities from Ohio, USA - Open water 3 Core 3 Depth 3 metaG | ecosystem: Environmental > Aquatic > Freshwater > Wetlands | place: USA: Ohio, Lake Erie... | reverse complement strand
TCAGTGATGACTTTCAGCAGTTGTTGGACGACTTCGCAGGACTTGACCTGCCGCAAGAGCTGAGCGACAAAGAGGCCGTAGCGGCTTTTGTACAGGAGCACTGGGACATGGTTCTTCAAACCTTGTGGACCACAATGGCAGAAGACGATCTGCCCGGCATCGAAAACGCGCTCCATGCAATGCTGAACAGCACAAACTTGCAGGAACACGTCACTCCGTATCTGATGGCGGACCTAGACTATCCATTGACTGCGGGTATGGGGTTTGGGTTCGCAGTCAACATAGACAAAGACACTGGAAGCATGCTGGCTCTTGATGTGGCCGATATCCCGCTGAAGTTTGAATCAGACCCGGATTCACTTGAGCTGAGTGGACCGTATCTAGTTGTTGCGAAGAACACACTCAACAGAAATGTGAGTATTGGAGAGAGCATTGAGTTCTCGATAGAACTGCGCAACTGCGGCAATGCAACAGCACATGATATCAAAATTCTCGATGGCATGAGCCCTGGTCTCGATGGCGTACGAGAGTTCTACTGGGAGAGAAGCACTCTGGGTCCCGGCGACACATGGACAATCACCTATACAGTTGTGGCGAACGACACGGGTCTCTATGTGGACATGCCTGCGGTGTGCGTCTATTTCAACCAGACGCTGTCGAATTTCGATCCTGCGAATGCAAGTTTCTGGACTGGTTCTGCAAGATACACGATTTCGGCACCAGGATACTGGATCAGGATTGAGGACCCTGACGACGGGTTCATACCGACAATCTTCGGCATCCCGACACTCTACTTCGGCGCTGCTGTTGTTGGAGTCGGGGTCATCGGGCTGGTCGCCCTGCTGAGCAGAAGATGGCGGTTTTCAGTCGTATCTGGCAAGATTCCCGTTGCCACCGCCTAGGACGACAGCAGACCCACTGTTAGATTCACGTTGTCTGCTGACGCCATCGCTGTCCCTTTTGCCGATGGGTATATGGTTGCCTATCGAGGACACCAGCATGGCATCATGGTGGTGCAATCAGTTCAAAGAGAGACCTGCTTGGCATGCTTCGGAAGATCCCATATGCTGTCCAAGTGCATTCGGTTCCTAACATGTCTAAGATGAATCCTGCATCGTGGAGTCGAAGCATGTACTCGACGTGCTTTGCTAGGTCGAGGATTCTTCTCCTTGTTGCTTCTCCTGTTTCACCAGTTTCCTCCTTCTTGTGAGAGTCGCTATCTGGTCCTGGGCCTGAAGAGGGCGGCGAGATCTCGATCTCGAGTAGCGCGCCTTTCGGATCAGTGCGCTTTCTAGTCAGGAGTATTCTGACCCATGATGTCTCGTGGATTGTAGTGACTGAGTCGCCGTCTTCGTTGAACTCAAGGGAGCTTGCAGGCATCTCGCTGGTTTCCCTATAGTGACGCATGATGTCATCGATGTTCACTGCTTTCACCTGTGCGCTTGTGATGGTTCAATGCCAGATTGACGAGCTCAGTACATGGTACGACCGTATTTCATGAAGACCGTCCTTGCCTTTTCCGGGTCAACTACATAGAGTGGGCAGCGCATATCCATAAAATTCGGGACCTTCCTGAGGACCTTCTCACTATAGAGGATCGTCAGCGCGAATGTCACGGTGCGAAGTGGGACTGCAATCCTCCTGCTGATCTCCCGCGGTGCCAATGGTCCACTCTTTGTTAGGAAATCCAGAACGGCCAAGGCACTCTTTGGCATGTCCATAACCATATTGAAACCTGATACTGCACGGACTCAGAACCGATATCGGCTCATCTACAACAGCAAGTGCGGAAAAAGCGACACGAAACGGTTCCATTCGACCAATGCCGAAACGGCTGTTTCGGAAAAGATCCCTCTTGCTCGGGCTCACTTAGACCTCGGTCGGCCATCTTTCGACAGGAGGAATGCCCGCTTCAACAAACATCCGATTCAAGAGGATCTGACGCAAGCTGGGGAATGTTCTGGGGCGATATGGAACGAGTGTGCCGTCAGCCCGCGCAGCAGGAATCAGCTTCGTTGCGCGTACTATCTCCTCTGACTGTGCCATGCTGTCCAAGATGAATATGACCCACATGAGAGGACGAGAGGCAGAGACCTCGGATCCCCAGAATACTTGTGGGAACCGTGTTTCGAACCATCTAGTGATTTGCTCAGCATTCGTTTCCTTTGGATCCCAAATCATACGCACCACAAACATTGTGCTGCCGCCAGCATTATAGTTGATCCTTGCCGTCAACCGGACTGCGCCACTCTTGACCATTTCCTGAACCGCACGTCTGACTCTTCTGGCCGTAAGACCGGTCTGCTTGGCAATCTCCGATGTAGGCGCCCGAGCATCATCTGCCAGAACTCTCAACACTCTAAGAAAGAGATGTGTTAGTGCGAGTGTTGGACGCGGCTCATACGGCATCGGATGGACATCGACTCGGGTGACTCCTTCGACGCTCCAGAGATATGATGATAGCTCTGCCAATCCCTTCGATTTTATGTACTCACCGTGTAGCACCCAACCACCCAAAGAGTCCAGTCTAACAGAATGAATCATGGGACTAGAGCCGAGATACTGAATGAGCATCTCTTCGTCATTCACTTTGTCCACATTCACGAGCGCGATGAAGGGTTCCGCTTCAATGGCGTCGAGGGACAGGATGGCATAGAACTCCTCGATGACCCCTTCGTCAATCAACCTTTGCACTCTGCTCTTGGCGGCGTTGGCAGTCATGCCGAGCTTGGTGCCTAATTCCTGATAGGTGATCCTACAGTTGGCTACCAGTTCCTGAAGGATACGTCGATCGGTGGAGTCCAAGCATGTGACCTCAGAATCGGGGTCGGATTGCGAAAGTGTGACTCGGTTCTAGTACTTAGGTGAATCGATTCGAGAATCTGTTTGAATCATTGCACTATGTCTTACGCTGTCTAATCTCTTCCTGAATGTCTTTCAGGCGCGTCAACGCATCCAATGGCGTTGTCCTCTCCAAGTCCATGTTGAGTATTCGTTCTATCAACGGATCATCGACGGTCAGAGGTTCTAGGCTGGTCTGAAGTGCTTCCCCGCTGGCATCAGCACGGAAACCCAACTCAACCACATTCTCGCGCTCCAAGCGAAGGAGCATCTCCTTGGCCCTCTTTACAACGGGCTCCGGTACGCCTGCCAGAGCTGCAACATGCACTCCGTAACTTCGGTCGGTCCCCCCTTCTGCGACCTTGTGCAGAAAGACGATTACGTCGCCTGACTCTCTGGCAAGTGTGTGTACATTCTTGACACCATGGTAGAGCTTCGCCATTTCCGTGAGCTGATGAAAGTGCGTGGCAAACAGGGTTCGCGTTCTCATCATGACAATTTGCTCTGCCACTGCCCATGCCAATGCCATACCATCGAAGGTCGATGTGCCCCTGCCGATTTCGTCTAGGATGACGAGGCTCTTTTCGGTCGCATTGTTCAGGATGTTGGCAGTTTCAATCATTTCGACCATGAATGTGCTTTGCCTAGCTGTCAAGTCATCGAAGGCACCTACACGAGTGAAGATCCTATCGACGAGACCTATGTCGGCATCCTTAGCGGGCACGAATGAGCCCATCTGTGCCATCAGCACGATGAGCGCCGCCTGTCTCATGTAGGTACTCTTGCCCGCCATGTTGGGTCCAGTCACTATCAGCAGAGTGGTTCCACCCTCACCTATGTCCAGACTGTTCGGCACAAATTCGTTGGGTCCGAGCATCATCTCAAGAGCAGGGTGGCGGCCGTTAGTGATTTTGATTCGCGTGCTGGTCGATATTCGTGGTCTGACATACCTCCGCTTCACAGCGACATCGGCAAGCGCAGCGACGACGTCGACCACGGCAATCGCGTCCGAATCACGGTGAAGGGCACTTGTATGTACCTGAACCTTGGATCTCAAGCCCTCATAGATCTCATATTCGAGCTCGTTGATTCTGTCTTCGCACGACAACACCGACGCTTCCTTTTCCTTTAGCTCAGGAGTGATGAACCTCTCCCCGCCCGTGAGCGTTTGCTTCCTCTCATAGTCGTCAGGTATCATGCTCAGGTTGGCGTGGCTCACCTCTATGTAGTAGCCGAAGACCTTGTTGTAGCCCACTTTGAGTGTTCGGATGCCTGTACGCCGGCGCTCCCTCTCCTGAAGTGAGGCAATCCACTTCTTATCGGATGAGATGGACGCCTTCAGATCATCGAGTTCCTTGCTATACCCCTGGCAAATCATGCCGCCCTCGCGTATGGTGGCAGGAGGATCGTCAACCACGGCCGATTGAAGAGTGGCCCTGAGGTCGGAGAGCAAATCGATTGACTCTGCTGCAGTCTTGAGCACTTGTGATGAACAATCTTCGAGAGCCTTCTTCGCCGAAGGAAGTCTGCCGAGAGTATCCTTTAGAGTGACGAGGTCTTTCGCGGTGGCGGCGCCAAACGCAATCCTGCTGGTCATCCTCTCAAGGTCTCCAAGCTGTCTGAAGCTGTCAATCAATCCTTGGCGGACGAGACCATTTCGAGCCAGTTCGTCGACCGAGTCCAGTCTCATCTCAATCTCATGGGGGTTTCTGAGAGGCTGTAGCATCCATTGTTTCAGCTTCCTCTTCCCCATAGAAGTCACTGTGGCCGATAGCACACTAAGGAGAGTGCCCCTGAGAGTGCCATCACGGGCATTTCTGACGAGCTCGAGGTTTCTCTGTGTTATGCTGTCGACAACCATGAAGTCTTCCACAGTGAAGCTCCTGATTCCTGTGAGAGTTGGTGCGTTCGTCCTGTGAACCTCTTGGACATACGCGAGAACCGCCCCCGCTGCGCCAATGGCGGCTTTCAAATCGCGAAGACCGTATCCCTCCAAGGTTGAAACATGAAACTGCTCTCTTAGTCTTTCGTCTGCCGACGACGAAGAGAAGTCAAGATCATTTCTGGGCGTAAGTCTTGCACCCGTGTTCTCAAGGGCGGACTTCTCGGCCTTCCTAGAAACGGACTCTGGTATGAGAATCTCGCTTGGAGTCAGCCGGGCCAGTTCATTCAGCGTCTTTTCGCCAGTCATGGTACCCTCGAACTGAGTAGCGATGAACTCCCCCGTTGAAACGTCCACTGCCGCGAGACCTACCTTACCCTCGTGTTCCACTAAGGCGACAAGGAAGTTGTTCGCAGTTTCTTGAAGCATTGAGGGTTCAAGTACTGTGCCCGGGGTGATCACCCTGACTATATCGCGCTTGACCAGGCCTTTCGCCTTGGCCGGGTCCTCGACTTGCTCTGCGATGGCGACCGTGTAGCCAGCCTGCAGTAGCTTCGCGACGTAGCCCTCTGCGGCATGGAACGGGACGCCGCACATGGGCCACTTGTCCACACCTTCGCCCCGCGATGTCAGCACGATATCCAGAACATGGCTTGCGGTCTTCGCGTCCTCATTGAAGAGTTCGAAGAAATCGCCCAGCCGGAACATCAGTAGACAGTCAGGATACTGCTTCTTGAGCTCGGAGTACTGCCGCTTCATGGGTGTGGATGTGCTCATCGTGGTTCCCAGTTCGTCGCTTGTTCGGTATGAAGCCTTTAGGTGCTCAGGGTCCTTCCGCTGGTCAGCAGAAATATGTTTCCAACCCCATACCACTTATCTCTACGCCCTGGGTACTGAAGGTGCACTATTCGGACATCATGGAAACGGGCCGCCTGACTTGGTCATCCGCCCGTTGCACGACGGTGTAGCACATTGGCCAGGGCACGGGCGGCTCGCTCAGGACTCGAAAACACTGGTATTCCCCCGTCCTCTAAAACCGCTTTGCCCGGGGGTGCTCTTAGTTCCGGAGAGTTGAGCACCGCGACGACAGTCTTGCCTGATTGTCTGGTCATTTCCACCATCTCATGCACTGGCATGCCTCCCCCAATCTCCTCCTGATAGTTCGGTGAGAACACAGTCATCACTGCACCATACTGCTCCTCCTGCAGTATGAGCTTGAAAGCGCCCGCGAATATGCGAGGGTCTGCCCAACCCTGAGCTAGCAGATCTACTGGGTTCGATATGGGCACATGAACGGGCATCGAAAGCATCTCTTCTATGGCCAAGGCAGTCTTCTCACTTGGCAGAGGGAGACTCAGACCTTGCTCCTCGAGTATCTGGGCCGCAATGAGTGCTGGACCGAGCGTATGGGTTAAGATGGCTACACCTTCGCTTGGACTGCGTGAGCCGGTGTACTCAAACACCTTTGCACTATCAATCATCTCGGCGACGCTCTCAACCTCGACTGCACCGGCCTGCTTGACGGCAGCCGAATAGAGCTCGTGAAGACCTGCCAGACTTCCTGTGTGACTCTTGGCGGCTCTTCTCGAAGCGGGCGTCTTCCCGACCTTGTAGACAATAACTGGCTTTCTCGAAGTGACTCGCGCCATCTCCTCATACATCAGCCTGCCATACTCGGTCCCCTCGACGAACAGGCAGATCACTCCGGTTTCGTCGTCTTGACTCAGAAACCTCAACATGTCGTGAAAGTCTATGTTTACCCGATTCCCGATGCTCGCGAACTTGGCTATGCCTAGCCCTGCATCTGAAGCAGCGTATATCATGACTCCAGCTACGCCACCACTCTGGCTGACGAGGGAAACTTCCCCTCTCCTGAGTTCGACCGGGTGTGGAAAGAATGTGGCATTGAGACCAATGTTGATGTTGCCTGCTCCAAGGCAGTTGGGTCCAATCACTGCTATATGACCCTCGTCTGCGGCTCTCTTCACCTCTTCCTGTACGGCTTCTCCTTCGGGACCTAGCTCTCTGAACCCTGCAGAGAAGATGATGGCCGATTTCACGCCTGCATGCACGCAGTCCTGAATTGCCCCTAGGACTTGAGGCGCCTGAAGGGCAATCACTGCTAGGTCAACAGGAAGCGGGGCCTCTTGTACTGTCGGAAAGCACCTGAGACCTTCGATTGAACTGTGATTTGGGTTCACTGGAAGAACGTCGCCACTGAATCCTGTCAGGGCCTTCAATGCAAGAGAACCAAGTTTTTGTGGCTTATCTGATGCGCCAATGACAGCTACGGACTGGGGATTGAACAACCTTCTCAAGGATTCTGTTTTCCAAGCCATTGGCGATTCCCCAGCTGACATGACCGGCTGCAAGGCCTGAGTCATAACCGCTTGCAGACTGTGCTTCGCCACACAGGGCGCTCACTTATTCTCTCTGGTTCTAATCATATCCCTCACTGACTGAATGACGATGTTGCAGATGTCTTTCTCTGCACGGTCATAGTCTGAAAGTTCGACAATGTGGATGCCTGTGCCTCGGGCCTGTTCCACCAAGTAGTCCTGAATCATTCTTGTAGCAGCGAACTCAGCCTCCCTCACTCTGGGGTCGTCAGTGACAGTCTTGAGTTTCGCCGCCGCATACTTGGTCATGAACATGGCTCTGTGCGTATCAGCCGGAGGATCAACGAGAACCTCGATAACTCCCAGACCGAGGTCTCTCATGGCTCCCGGTATCACGTGCACACCCTCCACGACCGCATCAGCGCCTTCAGTCAGCACTCTCTCGACCAGCCTGCGCACGACGGGCTGGATGAGTTCACATTGCGCTAGGTATCCTCTCACGATCGGGTCAAGCTCCTCGGGTCCTGCTTGCTTATACTTGTGTGCTTGATAGGTGTGGCAAAAGAGCTCTGGATGATCCTTCTGAGAATGGACGGTCCTGAGTACCTGACGTACTGTGTCAGTGCCGATGGCCCGAGTTGCTACGAGACTGTAGGTCATCGCTATGCCGAGCATCGACTTCCCCGTGGCTGACGCTCCTTCAAGCACTAGGACCGTAGGCGGAAGAGGAGGACTCGCGCTTCTCAGGCTCTCTCGCTCCACGATCAAGTCGAAAGCGTCCAATACAGAGCGTTTGAGCTTCAGACGATTCCGTAAAGCCTCGGTCATCTGATTGTCAGTCGGGTCTGCTCCTCCAAAGCTGCTGACGGTCCGTTCAATGATCTTCTCTGCGTCTGTCTGAGAGAGACCGCACAACCTAAGTCTTCCTCTGAGCACCAGCATCGGGTACGGTATTGATTGACCTTCAATCTGCAGCTTCATTGCCAGCCACGGTCTAACCACGGTGGAATGTCCACTCAAAAGGGCTTCTTAGCGCTTCATGCGCCACAGTCTGGCCTGCTTGGTCATATCCTTGATGGGCTCTCGCCAATTCGGACCTTCAGAATGACTTCTTCGAACAGAATCCTCTTGCTTCTCTCCCCGCCACTCCATCGAAGTTCCGCCCCCTCTCCGATCTCTGTCGAGTCCGGCTCGTCGGTTTCGCAGCAAACGGCCGACTCATGTCGATGCAATCGCATACCTCCATCAGATGCTCAGGCGAGAGAATGAATTCGCCCGAGAAACCACGGGTCAGTGTCATAGATTCATCGTAGAAACTGACTCTTCCATTGTGGAGAATGTAAGTCCGTCCCTTTGTGACTTCGTCGATATCTGAGTCCCACAGAGTGAGCGTTATCTTGGCTGTGGAGTCTGCTACCGTGGCCTCTGCTACCAGATGCAGAAGGCCAGTTCTTTTCACAAGGACTTGCCTTGGCTCCTTCACGTCAAGGACCTTGAACATGACGGACAATGACCCTGAATGGGGCCTAAGGTGCGCTATTGGGATTCTTGTTGCTTGCTCTAGAATCGACAATTCGTACGTTTCTCCCAGCAGAACAATGGCACCCATGGGTTCCCTGTTACCTCTAAAGAACGCCACACATTCGGGAAGCTATTGATAAGGCGGAACGAACAATGTTATGCCATCTGTGCGCAGGCGGATTAGTAGTGGTTCCAATGACGACAAGGATCTTGGTGGTGGATGACGAGCCTTCGGTTTCGACGGTGCTGGAAACATTCTTGCACAGACTGATTGACGATTTCGAAGTCGTGTCTGCGTCGAATGGAGAAGAGGCCGTGAAGAAGGTAGAACAGATGGCGGCAAAGCGCAAGCTGCCTGACATCACACTAATGGACGTCAGACTAGCAACCATGGATGGCATCGAATGTACGAAGATACTTGCCATGAAGGGAGTGAAGAACATCCACATTCTCTCTGCCTATGTGGACCAAGCAATGATTGCCAGGGCCGTAGCTGCCGGGGTCACCAGCATCATAAAGAAGAGCGAAGGCTACAAGACAGTAGCCCAGAAAGTCGCGGACATGGCACGAAACCTGCATCATTCATAAAAAGCTGAGTCTGAGTAGACCACACCAGCACAATGCTTTTCTGTCCCTCGCCAGAGGACAGTCGTGCGAACCATTGTTGTGGTCATGAGATGATAGCTGATGGCACGCCCGAATTCGAGGGTTCTTCTCTTTGGACTTGTTCTTCTACTAGCAGCGGTACTAGCGACTAGCCCGCTTTCCACTCGGGCTCAACCAGCTGAGCAATGGATACACGATGACCGGCTTTGGATCTACCTCGAGTTTGATGGCATTCCTATAACTGATGCCACTGCTGACAATCCGATTCAGATCAATCTGCATGCGAACATGTCACTCGTACTGAAGCTGAACGTCACCGGAAGCAGAGACCTCAACGCAAGTGGCAGGATATGGTTCTACTATCAGGGGATTGCCATCTTCCCAATAGAAGTGCGGGCTCCAGGAAGTAACAGCTCGTGGGTAACCCTCCCTCGTGACTATGAAACACAGGTGGAGGCACCAATTCCCTTGGGAGACTATCTGAGTTTCGAGGACATCTCTCTTGCCACCGGCATTTTCGAGGCGTCTCTGAACTTCACCTACCGCGAGTATGGGCAGACTCCATACTATTACCTCGGGGCTATCTTCTACCTGATAGTGCCAACTGACCCGCTAGCTGTGATAACATCTGTTGCAGGTATCGCCACAACAGTTGCCACCGCGGCAGCTGTCTATGGACTCGGGAGTGGATTCAATGTATTGCGCGACGGAATCCAGACTGCCCACAAGGTAAGAAGCATTCAGAAGAAGGCTTCAGAAATTCGTTCATTGCCAAACTTGACAGTCTTGGGAGCACTTCCACTGCTGTTCTCAATTATCGATACGATGAATCTGAGCAAGAAGAAGCGGAAGAAGGATTCCGAGGAGGCTGAGTCTCCAGAGGGAGTAAGTGAGTACATAGTGCGCCAGAGGATTCGAGAAGTGGCCCCGGATGCTTGGCGGCAGGACGTGTGTCCCACATGCAGGAGGAAATGGGACAAAAGCCTCGGCCGCTGCAAGAAGTGTGGTATCGACACCGAGGAGGCCAAGAGGCGATACGTGGAGCTTCTCGTTGACAGAGTCACACCTGCCTTGAAGGTCCTAGGAAAGAAGAAGAATCTCTCCATCCGTCGCATAGCAAAGAAAACGAAGTCCAACAACTACAATGCCGGAGTAATCGGCGCGGCGATGGTGGACACTAACGTGAGTGAAATAACCAAGATCGAGACTCCGATACGCTCATTGGCCATGAACATCGCCGGTCTCTGCTTTCTGATAGTGACTTGGCAGCAGCTGTTGGGCGGCGCCGCGAGCCAGTGGCAGACGACTCTGACAATAGTATCGGCTGGCCTGTCGCTTGGCGTGATAGTCGCGCTCTATTTCGCTCGCAAGAATCAGATTCAGAAGCTGCGCACCGCTATTGAAGCTGGCAAGCCTGTAATGCCCACTGAAACGGAACGAACTAAGGAGGCAGGCCGGCCGCCGGAGCAGAAGAGCGAGGAAAACGGCGAAGGCTTGCCCAACGAACCACAGGATGGGACAGACGAGACCGAAGCATGAATTGTGTCCTATTAGGACTTGAGGGGAAGAGGTCTGGTCCCTGCGGCCCATCTATCTAAACATTGAAGAATAGGATTCTTCTGCCCAAGACTGAGCATTCTCTAAGCAGAACAAAGGTGGGTGTTTGTCATAGTGGTCGACCATATCGTTGTAGTGGGCTGCAATGCGGCCGGCGCGACAGCTGCCATGCAGGCACGGAAGTTCAGTAGAAAGGTAGGCATCACGATATTCAATGAGGAACCCTACTCCCAATATTCTCGATGCGGTCTTCCCTACACAATCTCAGGAAAGGTCCGTGCATTGGAGGACCTTGTCCTGACGCCGCCTGAGAGCTGGTCTGGCATGTCTATCGATGCCCGGTTGGGCACGACTGTGACCGATATAGACCACAGCTCCCGAACTGTCAAGTATCGCGGGAAGTCAGACTCAGGTGCTACTCCCTACGACTCTTTGATTTTCGCGACTGGCGCCAAGAATTCTGACCCGCCGATGAGGGGACTCAACAAGAGGCGAGTCTATGGTCTTCGAACTCTCGAAGATGCAAGAGCATTGGCCGATGAGGTCACCAAGTCGAAGAATCTCGTCATCATAGGGGGTGGCCTTGTTGGGATGGAAGCAGCTGAAGCATTCTGTGAGAGAGGCGTCCACGTGACCGTTGTGGAGTTTCTACCCAACGTGCTTTTGGCGATGGTTGATCCGGACATGGCCGAGATTGTAGAAACACATTGCAGAGAACACGGTCTCGAGATACTCACGAACACGGCAGCCCAGGAAATCCTTGGTGAGAGTTCGCCCAGGGGTGTCCGAGTGGCCGACCGCTCTTCACGGGAATCGAGGGACATCGCAGCGGATGCTGTGATTGTCGCAACGGGCGTTAGACCTGTTACCGAACTCGCCCAGAAGATTGGGGTGGAAATCGGCGTCACACGGGGGATCAAGACGAATGACCACATGATGACGAACTTGAACGATGTCTACGCCTGTGGCGATTGTGCGGAGAACTTTGACTTCGTAACACACGAACCAATGACGATGGGCCTCGGAACAATCGCGGTCCGGCAGGCACGTGTCGCAGGCATCAATGCTGCAGGAGGCGACGAGAGGTTCCCGGGGATTGTGGGCGCCAAAGTGACGAAGCTCTTCGGTCTCGAAATTGCCAGCACAGGCCTCTCAGAAGACCTGGCCAAGAGATTCGAAGTTGAGGTAGTGAAGGGTTCGGTGAAAGGGATTACGAAGCCCCCCTACTACGTGGGCGGCAAGGATTTGAAGGTCAAGTTGTTCTTCGACAAACAAACAAGGAAGCTTGTCGGAGGCCAACTCGTGGGGACCGAAGATGCGGCCATGAGGCTCAACGTCATAACCATGGGCATTCAAAGTGGTGTCGATGCCGCAGGGTTCTTTCAATTTGAGAACTGTTACGCTCCTGCGATTTGCGACACTTGGGATCCTTTGGTGACGGCTGCAGATGCTGCCAAGAAAAGGCTGAAACCTTAGATCATGACGAACACGGCAATTATGTGAACAGAGTGTGATTGTTGAGAGCGTACTGGAATGAGCTGACCTGGATGGGGGAGCCGACAACCAATGCTACCCTGTCAACGGTTCGCTTCTCTTTGGAGTGATGCCCAACAGCTCTTACGATCTCCTCCGCTATCTCCCAGGAAGGTACTCCGGTCACCTCGAGCCCCACCGTGTAGATGGCGACCTCACGTGCTCCCTTCTCTTCAGCAGTAGCAAGAGCCTTTTTCGTGGCAGTATATATGAGAGGTCTTCTGTTTGGGGTCATCATGGTTATCTCGGGCCAGTACACAACACTCTTTGCAGTGGTGCGCTCCTGCACGCCGACTGTCGGCAATACAGATCCGACTACTTTAGTTGACGACTGTGGCAGACCAGGAGCTAGCTTCCTGCTCGTCACGACCAAGTCTATCGTAGCGTCGTCGATGGGGCCAACCTGAAGCTTCACGACAATGCTTTCGATTGGCCATTCATTCACGGCAACTTCCTCTCAGCGCGGAGTCTCACAGCTCCACAACAGAGAATCATCGTAGCGGCATCTCAAAAGGTTGTCGTGACGTCCTTAATCTCCATTCTCCGACAACTCTTTGTAGTCTTGAAGTCTTGGCTGGGGATGGCGAGCCATCCTGACAGACCTCAAAGACGACGAGATAAAAGCGATGGAGAGCAAGTATGGGCGACCGAAGCTCCTGCATTTCGAAACTGATTTTTACGACTTCGAGTGTGGCCTTGTCAAGAGAAGCGCTGCGAAGGGACGCCATCATGACATCACTTGCTTCATTCCTCATGATAACGGGTACGTCGTGATTCAGAAGCCTGCCTATGCAGGTACTGGTATATTCAGAGCTCCATCCGGAGGCGCAGAAACAGGTGAATCACTTGAGGCTGCAGCACACCGAGAGATGCTCGAAGAAACGGGACTTGAAACAAAGCTTGTGCGCTTTGTGCTTGATGTCCGCCTGAAGATACATTGCTCTGATAGCGTCATTCCGTGGAGGTCTCTAGTGTTCCTTGCTGAGTCAACGAGTGGCGAGATAGTGCCGATTGACAAACACGAGATCTTTGATGCTAAAGTGATGACGCGAGAAGAGCTGCTTGGCCCAGATGAACAGCTCATGATAGGCTCGGGTTGGGGCGGGTTTAGATACCGGGCATTCCTGACTCGGTCGTTCTTCGAAGAGCTTGCTAAGCC
>Ga0153915_10004073_pt1 | contig 13440 bp, 9 predicted proteins | sample Opewatmetagenome_2_FD_107003 | JGI IMG/M metagenome (GOLD analysis project Ga0153915, IMG submission 107003) | Freshwater wetland microbial communities from Ohio, USA - Open water 3 Core 3 Depth 3 metaG | ecosystem: Environmental > Aquatic > Freshwater > Wetlands | place: USA: Ohio, Lake Erie... | reverse complement strand
TCAGCCAGCTTTTTATTGTTTTTAGGATCACAATAGCGCAGATAATACCAATTAGAGCCGGCCCAGTTTGGCATAACATCGGTTTCCCTTCTCGCAGGAGCGCCGCATTTAGGACAAGCGGTTTTTACCCAATTCTCAACTTTTGCCAACGGCGACTCGCCCTGCTCTGTTGGTTTATAATTATTAACCTTGGCTAGTTCCACCGGCAGATCTTTTTCTACTACCGGCTGCCAAAAACATTTTTCGCAATATACCATTGGTATTGGCTCGCCCCAATATCTCTGGCGGGAAAATATCCAATCCCTGAGTTTGTAATTGGTTTTTTCCCGGCCGGAATTTCTTGCTTTGAGCCATTCTGTAATTCTGGCCCTGGCTTGTTCTGATTTCATGCCCGAGAAACGGCCGGAATCAACCAAAACATTGTCTTTAACAACTTCTAAAATCGGCAGGTTATACCTTTTAGAAAAAAGAAAATCTCTTTGATCATGGGCGGGCACTGCCATAATGGCTCCTGTGCCGTATTGAGGCAAAACATAATCTGCCACAAAAATAGGGATTTTTCTGTTGTTTGCCGGATTGGTTGCCTTTATCCCCCTAAGCTCTATGCCGGTCTTTTCTCTCTCTTCTGCTACTCTTTCTTTTTCCACCTTCTTTTTTGATAAAGTTATATATCTTTCAATTTGTTTGTAATTTAGAATTTTATTTTTCAGCTTTTCAATCAAAGGATGTTCCGGAGCTAAAACAACGTAAGTGCAGCCGAATAAAGTATCGGGCCTGGTGGTAAAAACCGGCATTTTCAGGTCTGTCTCGTGAATTTTAAATATTATTTCAGCTCCCTGGGATCTACCTATCCATTCTTTTTGCGATATTTTAACCCGTTCGGGATAATCAACTAAATCCAAATCGTTTATCAGGCGGTCTGCGTAGTCCGTTATTTTGAGCATCCACTGCTCTTTTTCTTTTTGGACAATTTTGCCTCCGCATCTCTCGCATTTATTGTCAACAACTTCTTCGTTGGCTAAACCGATTTTACAAGAAGTGCACCAATTAACAGGCATTTTAGCTTTATATGCCAAACCCTTTTTAAAAAGCTGAGCAAATATCCACTGGGTCCATTTGTAGTATGAAGGTTCTGTTGTATTTATCTCTCTGGACCAGTCAAAAGAAAGCCCTATCTTTTTTTCCTGGGTTTTAAAGTTTTCAGTGTTTTTTTTCGTGGCAACAGCTGGATGAATCCCGGTTTTAATGGCGTAATTTTCTGTGGGCAGGCCAAAGGCGTCCCAACCCATTGGAAACAAAACATTAAAGCCTTGCATTCTTTTTTTGCGAGCCAAAACATCTAAGCCGACGTAGCTTCTACAGTGGCCCACGTGCAAACCCTCTCCTGAAGGATAGGGAAATTCAACCAAAACATAATATTTTGGCTTTTTTGATTTGTCCTGTGCTTTAAAAATATCCCGCTCTTCCCATTCCTTTTGCCATTTCTTTTCTATTTTTTTAGGATCATAATTCTCCATATTTTATTATCTTATCACAAGTTTCAATATAAAAAAAGCCCGAGATCGAGTCTCGGGCAAATCATCTGAGGCTTAAAGTGTCTTTTTCCTTCTAAGCCAGCCGACTGTGCCAACTCCTAGGCTAGCTAAAAGAACAGCGCTGGGAGCGGGTATAACCGTGCTGGTGTCTGGCACCATAATATGGGCGCCGGAATCCGGATAAGAAAAACCAGAATTCCAAGCGGTATTAAACCCCATTTGACCAGCTCTGCCGTCTTTGGCGTAAAAATTTCCCAAGATGGGAGCTCTTGTGCTGTAAAAATCAATAAGGCAGGGGTTCCTTTGGGTGTTGTCAAGTTTTATCCCAAAAATATCGCCTGGAATAAAAGGACTGCTTGGAGACGATCCCCATAAACCAATTGACGGATTTCCGCCTGAAACATTAATAAGGTCTGAAGCTGTGAAATTCAAAGAAGTCTCAATAATCAGATAACTGACATCGCCCGGAGGCACGTTAAACTCGTAATGGTAATTCCAGAGATTCCCTTCCTGGACTATCTCGTAGCTGAAGATTGCCGGCATTGGATTGCTAACCCAATTGCCTGTGCCGAGAATAGTGCCGTCAGCGGTTGAAAGACTGGCTGTAAAACCAGCCCTGCAAAAAACAGGATAAAAAGTCAATAAAACTACGGCCAAAACAATAATCTTGCAAATTTTCATAATACACCCTTTCTCAAAAACTGTTTTCATTGGCATTATTTAACAACAATATTTTTCAATAGACACCTCCTTTCTTATTTTTCAATTAAAAAGAACTATGTTTTTATATTAATAAAACAAAGCTGTCTGTCAAGAAATTAAATATTAAATAAGTCAACGGCATTTTGAAAGGTTGTCTGAGCAACTTTTTCAAAAGGAATGCTTTTTATTCTGGCAATGTCCTTGGCAATCTCTCTAACAAAAATTGGCTCGTTGCGTTCTTCTCTGCCTAGATAAGGACAGTCTGTTTCAAGTAGTATTCTATCTAAAGGAGTTTTGCCAATTACTTCTTTTAAATCAAACTTATACATTATTCCGTTTATGCCAAGATAAAAACCCATATCCAAATATTTCTGAGCCTGCTCCCAATCTCCTGTAAAACAATGTATAACTCCCGGCAATCTGTAATCTTTCAGAATTTCCAGCACATCATTATGTGCCATTCTACAGTGAACAATAATCGGCAGATTTAATTCTTTGGCCAAATCAAGTTGTTGTAAAAATATTTGTTTTTGTTTATCTTTAAACTTTCCGTAATTCTTAAAATAATCAAGCCCGGTCTCGCCTATAGCCACGACTTTCTTTGATTGGACTAATTCTTTGTATTTAGCTTTGTCAAATTCTTCGTCTAAAGCATGAATCGGGTGAAGACCGATCGCAACAAAAACCCCATTATTATAATTCTGGGAAATTTCCACTGCTTTTTTACTTGTCTCGTACTTAGAACCGACATTAATCAACCAAACATCTTCGCTCAAAGAACGTTTAATTACTTCATCAAAGTCATTCTCAAAAGCCCTAAAATTAACATGAGCATGAGTATCTATTAACATATATTATATAAATAATTTCAAATAATGCCACCTTGACAAAAAACTCAATATATTATTTAAGTAGACCGGGACTACCACAACCTTAGTCAAATCTTTGGAAATAAAGGAGTTTCTCTTTTTCTTATTCTTTTTGAGGTTTCAGGTAAAAAAGGTTCCAAAAAATCTGCAATGTTGTCTATGGCAAACGACAGCTCGGCTAAAACTTTTTCAGAGTTTTCTTTCTGCTCCCAGGGTTTTTCTTTTTCTATGTATTTATCACAAAAAGAAATTAAATCCCAAATTGCTTTCAGGGCTTCATTAAATTTAAACTCTTCAAGTGCTTTTTGGCAATTATCTTTGCTCTTTTGTATTTCTTTTTTGACATTTGGATTTTGGATTTTGGATTTTGGATTTATGTTTCCCGCCATTTTGCTGACTCTAGCAACCAAATTTCCTATTCCAGAAGCTAAATCAGCGTTGTATCTTGCTTCAAATTTTTCAATGGTAAAATCGCCATCCTCGGTTGAAGGAATTTCTCTCAAAAGATAATATCTTACTGCATCTACGCCGTATTTTTTCACCAATTCAAAAGGATCAACAACATTGCCCAATGACTTTGACATTTTTTGGCCTGCAACAGTTATAAAGCCGTGAACAAATATGGTTTTAGGCAAAGCTAAACCAGCTGACAAAAGCATGGCAGGCCAGATTACGGCGTGAAACTTTAGAATGTCTTTGCCAATGCAGTGAACATCTGCTGGCCAAAGAGATTTAAACTGTTTTGTTTCTTTTTCAAAACCGATAGCGGAAATATAATTGGGCAAAGCGTCTCCCCATACATATATTATTTGGCTGCTGTCTCCTGGAACTTCAAAACCCCAATACTTGTCTTTGGCCCTGGAAAAACTTACATCTTCCAGGCCTGTTTTAATGTAGCCTAAAACTTCGTTCTTTCTGGATTCAGGAATAATCGTTATCTCATTATTTTCTATTTTTTCTTTTATCTGGTTTAAATAATTGGAAAGCTTGAAAAAGTAGTTCTCCTCTTCAACAAGCTCAGGCTCTTTTTTATGAAGTGGGCACTTACCATTAACTAAATCTTTTTCCGTGATAAAGGCCTCGCACCCAGAGCAATAATAGCCCTTGTAGTTTTTTTTATATATATCCCCTTTTTCTTCCAGCTTGGCCCAGAGTTTTTCTACTGCTGCTTTGTGTTTTTTTTCTGTTGTACGGATAAAATCATCGTTGGAAATATTTAAGGTTTTGGTTAATTCTTTGAATTTAGCTGAAATTTGATTAACAAACTCTTGAGGAGTTTTATTAACTTTTTGAGCGGCTTTTTTAATGTTTAGCCCATGCTCATCTGTTCCGGTTAAATAAAAAACTTTCTCGCCCAATAATCTATGATAGCGAGCCAAAACATCTGCTTGCACAGCCTCTAAAGAAAAACCTATATGAGGAGCTGCGTTAGCGTAAGGAATGCTGGTTGTGATATAAAACTTCTGCATGTCTAAACTGCAACAGCTTGTTTGTCTCTGCGCTTCTGCAGAAAGCTTTTTAAGAATTCAAAAACTATGCCGAATAAAGGAACTGCCAAAACAGCCCCCAATGGTCCCCAAAGATCTGCTCCCACAACTAAAGAAAGCAAAACCAAAACAGGCGGAAGCCCGACGAATTTCTTCATTAAAAGCGGGGAAAGTATGTTGTTTTCAATTTGTTGAATTAAAACAAAAATAATAATAACAAATACGCCTACTGCTGGCGCTGCGGGAAAAATAATCAGGAAAAGAAGAATTCCGGTAAGCAAAGGACCCACATAGGGCACAAAATTAAAAACGCCGGCAAATAAAGCTAAAGTAAAAGGATATTTTACAGTAAAGACAAAAAAAGTAATGCATGAAGCAATTCCCACAAACAAACAAGCAAGAATCCTCCCGCCAAACCAACCGGCTACTTTTTTCTGGCATCTTTGCCAAACAGACAAAACCTGGGCTTCGTATTTTTTGGGGAATAAAAGTATTAAAGATTTTTCAACGGCTTCGCCTTCCAAAGACAAAAATATGGCTGTCACAATTACAAATAAAGTCGTGAATACCCCGCCGAAGAGAACGAATAGGGCGGAAAATATATTCTTTGCCATACCCCCCAAACTCCCCTCTATTGTTTTTAAAAAAGTCTCTATATTATCAAAAGCTTCAAACCCTAAACTTCTTAAGGGAGGGGATATTCTTTCAAAATAAACTGGAAAAAATTCTAAAAACCTCTGAATTTCTGAGGCGAAAATAGGAATCATCATATATATTAATATTCCCAATACTCCGAAGGTGCTAACATATATTACAATAACGGCCAAGCTTCTGGGAATTTTCTTTTTCTCTAAAAAGTTGATCGCCGGATTAAATAAAATAGAAATTGTCAAAGCGAAAATAAACCAAACCAGTATCTGCCTAATGGAAAAAAGAATGTAAAAAATTACAATAGCGATTGATATTTTCAAAATAGTTCTCCACGATAAATCTAGAATTTTCTCAGTATTGTCCATAATTTGTCTTTTGGTTTAATCGGCCCGATTAAGGCCAAATTAAGCTTTTGGGGCTTAAAAATATCTTTGCTCGTTTTCAAAATATCAAATACGGTTACTTTATTAATTTTATCATAAATCTGCTCTGGTGTTAAAATATTATTCTCTAAAAGCTCTTGAGCCCCGTAAAAAGAAGCTTGAGCATCAGAGTTCTCAAAAGCTAAAATCATCTTTCCTTCTGTATGGTCTTTTACTTTTTTAAGCTCTTTTGAAGAAATTTTTGTGCTGGCGATCTTTTTGTATTCTTTTAATATAGCTTGTATCGCCTTGGCTACTCTGGAATTGTCTACTCCGGCCTGGGTAGTTAAAAAACCGGTGTCAGGATCTAAAGATATTGATGTTTTAATATAATAGCAGAGGCTCAGTTTTTCCCGAACCTGACTGAATAATCGAGAACTCATCATTCCTCCCAAAATCAAGCCTAAAAGTTCTGTGGGCCATCTTCGAGAGTCAAAAATATTATAAGCTCTTACTCCCAAACAAAAATGGGTTTGGTCTGTATTTCTGTATTCCACAAGCAATCCCGGTTTTTTTTGATCTTCAACTACTTTAGATTTTTTCGTTCCTTGCTTTACTGGAATACCAGAAAAACTCTTTTTGATCTTATCAACAGCTTTTTCTGAAAATTCTCCGGCAACGCAAACTACGGTGTTTTTAGAATTATACTGATTTTTCATATAATTTTGCAGTTGGTTTCTGGAAATTCCCAAAACGCTTTCTTTGGTGCCTGAAATATCTCTGCCAGCCGGCTGGTCGCCGTACAAGAGCCTAGTCCACAAGCTTTGCACGTGAGCCATTGGATTATCGTGATACATATTTATCTCTTCTATGACAACCCCTTTTTCTTTCTCAACTTCTTTTTGATCAAGTTTGGAATTAAGATAAATGTCTGAGATTATATCTAAAGCCAGGTCAAAATGCTTGGCGTCAACTTTGGCATAGTAGCCGGTATAATCTTCTCCGGTAAAAGCGTTGTAAGATCCGCCAACCGTATCCAGGGGCTCTGCAATTTTTAAATGATTAGGTCTTTTTTCCGTGCCCTTAAAAAGCAGGTGTTCTAGCAAATGAGATATTCCATTTGTTTTTTTTGTCTCGTATTTGGAGCCAGTGCCAACCAAAACCAAACAAGTCACAGCTTTAGTGCCTTTATTTGGAACCGTAATAATTCTCAACCCGTTCTTCAAAGTTGTTTTCTTAAACATGAAGCTAATTCGTCTATTTTTATTCTTTCTTGTTTCATTGTGTCGCGATGGCGCAACGTGACGGTGTTGTCTTTTAAAGTATCAAAATCAATGGTGATGCAAAAAGGCGTACCGATTTCATCTTGGCGGCGGTAGCGCCTGCCGATTGAACCTGTTTCATCATACTGAATCATAAAATACTCTTTTAACATATCAAAAACTTTTTTGGCTTTCTCAACTATTTCAGGCTTGTTTCTCACCAAAGGAAGCACTGCCGCTTTGACAGGGGCTAGGCTCTTGCTAATTTTTAAAACAGTTTCTACTTCCTTTACAGATTCGGTTGTTTGGGTACGGCCACCTTTTACTTCTTGATAAGCATCAACTAAAAAAGCAAATAAAGATCTGTCTGCCCCAGCAGAAGTTTCAATAATGTATGGATAATAGCCTTCGTATTTTAGATCAGCTCCTGAATGTTTGGCATGATTGGATAAATCCCAGTCTCCCCTATTATGCACCCCTTCAATTTCCTTCCAGCCGAATGGAAAATTATACAAAATATCAACTGCTTTTTTGGCATAATGAGCCAGTTCTCTTCTGGGAACTTTATATGTTTTTATATTCTTTTTGTTTATGCCTAAACCGTAATACCAATTAAGCCTTTGATCCAGCCAATAATCAAAGAATTTATCAGCTTCTTTTGGATTGCAAAACCATTGCATTTCCATCTGTTCAAACTCTCTGGTTCTATAAATAAAATCTTTGGGCGTAATTTCGTTTCTGAATGCCTTGCCTATCTGGGCTACGCCAAAAGGGATTTTTAACCTCATTGAGTTTAAGACATTTTTGAAATTAGCATATATGCCCTGGCAGGTTTCCGGTCTTAAATAAGTTGCTGAGGTTTCGTCTTCTACAGGACCCACAAATGTCTTCATCATAAGATTGAACTTTCTCGGTTTGGTTATTTCTCCTCCGCAGTCTGGACATTTGTCTTTGATAAAGTCCTTTCTAAAGCGGTGGTGGCATTTTTTGCATTCAACCAGTTCGTCTGCAAAACCCGCACTTAAATGGCCCGATGCTTCCCACACTTTAGGACTCATCAAAATAGAAGAGTCTAAACCAATAACATCCTCTCTTTTTTCAACCATTTCTTTCCACCAAGCTCTTTTAATATTATTTTTCATTTCTACCCCCAAGGGCCCAAAATCATAACAAGAGCCGAACCCGCCGTATATTTCAGATGAAGGAAAAATAAAACCGCGCCTTTTGGTGAATGAAACTATTTTCTGCATTAAATCTTCCATGTTATTGCACCTCTTGAGGAGTTTTTAATTCTTCTATCTCCTGCTCTAAAAACCTTTGAGTCCAGATATCTTCTGCCAGCACCCTGACCTGTTCCATCAAAACGGCCTGATCTCCTCTTTGATTAAAAATAGGATTTAGTATTACTTGAAATGATATTGCTGAAGACTCTTCCACTGCCCCCATGTCGCCTACTGACCAAACAATTTCCCGACTGCTGTTATCAAAAGCGAAATTAGAAGAAAGCTCTTCGGGCAGAATTACTCCGGTTAGTCTTACATTTGGAGGAAGTACTGATTTAACTTTTACATTCTTGACATCATTGAAATAATTTTTAACCCGCCAGGTTATATCATAGGTTATTTCCTGACCAACTCTGGGCTCAGAAGAACTTTGAGGAGTTTGGCTTAAAGAAAGATATGAATTTACTTTTGTCTCAAACTCTTCTTTCATTTTAGAAACCAAAACCGTATTCTTTAAAACAACGTTTTCTTGAGAGGCCGCGATATCCCACTCTTTTTTAAGATTTACCCAAAACTCTACCTTTCCCTCTTCTCCTTGATCTAAAAGTCTTAATTTGCTAACTCCTTTTCCGTCCCAGATTATAGTATTGTCTCCCTGCTCAAATTCTCCGTCAGTTGTTTTGACAGTGCTTAAGTCAAAACCGTCTCCGTCTAATCTTACAACCAAAAATAAATCCTTAAAAGCTTCTTCTCCCACATTCCTGAAATAAATTTCGTAATGTAAAAGGTCGCCAGCCGAGGCAATGTAGTTTTTCTGGCCGTTGATTTCTTGAAAAACATCAATGGAAGGCTCTGTTATTTCCACGCCCCTGCTTATTTCTTTCAATATTACCAGTTCTCCTTCTCTCCAAAAGCCTATTTGGCTAGAAAACATTTTAAAATCTCCGAGTTCGGCTGTTATCTTTCCTCTAATATCAATCCTTCCTCCTTCTGCTTTGTTTAAAATAGGAATATTCCATTCATCCTTGCTCAAGCTCTCCAGGTTACTTCTTATAAATTCAAACCCTGCGGGATAATTGATTTTTATTGTCAAATCAGAAAGAGGATAGTCTAAAATAGAATAGTAATTTATTGAGAAATCAAACTCCTTGTTTGCCTCTACTCTAGAAGGCAGATCAAAATCAAAAGTTAAAGGAATTGACTTAATCTTTGTGGAAAAGCTTGTTTCTGATTCATAGCGGGCTGAAAGATTTTTGGGCTGATAGCTCAGCCAGGCTTTGGCTGTCTTGAATTCTCCTTCCTTGCCGAATATCCTTCCTTTAAAAGTAAAAACCTTCTCTTCGCCAGGATAAATATCTCCCAGTTCTTCCGGTCCCAACTCTTTTCTCCTTACAAAACTTTGGTCAACGATTGAATATTCTGGAAATTCAAATACCAGCCTTGGCTCTTCTAGTCTGACATTGCCGTTATTTTTGTATTTAACCGTATATTCCACCTCTTCTGAAAAATCAGCCTCTGCCGGCCCCATTATCTCTATTTTCAAAGCCTCTTTTGAATAAGGGTTTGAATTCCAGTACCAAAAACCCAAGGCTCCGACAACCAAAAACAAAACAATAATAGAAATAATGATTATTTTTTTCATAATATAGCTATTATACTAATAAATTAAAAAGAAATCAAATATGTTTGCAAAATCTGTTCAAGCTCATTAAGGCAATCTTTTTCTATTTTTAATCTTTCTAAAATATCTTTTTTGCCCTGTTCTATTATTCTTAACACCTTAACTGCTTCTGGAGATATTTTAACTTTTCCCTTGATGCTGTCGTCTGAGCATCTCAAACAGATAATTCCTCTATGCTCTGGGGAAAAGTTCATTATTTCAGAGGCTAATTTTTCCTGGCATTTACTGCAACGATATAAATCCAGCTGGTAACCCAAAAGAGAAACCAGGGTCCAGAAAAAATAATGATAAAGCAAATCGTATTTGCTGTGAGCCAACTCGGCAAAAACCTCATTTAATAAATTAAATATCCTCTCGTCTTTTTCTTCGCCTTTTATCAAAGTGTCTGCCGCTTTGGCTATTTCCCGGGCGGTTTCCATTATTTTTAAATCCTCCCTTATTTTCTTGTTTTTCTCAAGCGCTAAAGCATCGGTAAGAGTTTTATAATTTTTTCCCTGGATAAATTCTATTTCAGACAAATAAAAAAGATCAATTCCTGATCTTAGCTTAGATTTAATTTTTCTAATCGCTCTGCCTAATATTTTAATTTTTCCAAAATCTTTTGTAAAAACAGAAAAAACCTGATCTGCCTCCCGCACATCTTCTTTTGTCAAAACAAAGCCTAAGGTTCTGTAGGGAAAGGCCATCTTAAACGCCTCTTCCGCCAAGCTGCTCTAAGTACTTTATTTTGTCGTCAATCTTCTCTTTTTCTTCAATGTCTGATGTCCTGCTTCTCTGGTTCTCTAAATCCCTGATTGCCCTTTGGTAATCAAGCTTAGAAATATCTGAGCCGTATTTTGGGCCAAATACTTCTTTACCCATTCTCTCTCTTTCGGTTGAACTGTATTTTCCCTCTCCGCCTCCTATTCTGCCCGAATCCCTTCTTAAAGCGGACCTTAGCTCTTCTCTTGAAACGGATTTTTTCCTGTCAAATAATCCCATAATATTACTTAATTTTAATATAATACTTTTTTTTATTTATTGCAACTTCCTGACCATCTACTTTTTCTTTGATGTTATATTCTTTGGCTTTTACTTCTTTTTTCAAATCCTTTGCGTTTTCAACCTCAAAAGTAGAATCAATCACAATAAAATCATTCGGGGTCAACCCCATTTCTTTTCTGATACTATTAATATTCCTAATCAACTCTCTATACTCTCCTTCTTTCTCAAGGTTCTCCGTAATCTTAGTGTCCAGTTTTAGTTCCTTGCCAAAGGATATTTTTTTAACATTGACTTCGTCTTTTATCAATTCTAATAACTCTTTGTCTAATCTATTTTTAATCGTCAGCCCAGCGAGCGGCTGGCGGACTTTAATGCCTGCTTCTGCCCTTTTTGCTAATCCATAAGCTGCAATTTCTCTTGTTCTCGCCATTTGTTCTTCTAACTTATTATCTATTAATTTTTTGTTTGCTTGAGGATAATTTTCTAGATGAACCGACTCTTTCTTCCCTTTTAGCTGACCATAAAGCTCTTCTGCAAAAAACGGAGTAAAAGGAGCTAAAAGTAAAGACAATTTCAAAAGAATATAATAAAGAGTTTTTGAAGCATTCTTGTCTGAATTTTTAAACCTGTCTCTGGATCTACGGACATACCAATTAGACAAATCGTCTACAAAATCCAAAAACAATCTGGCAGCTGAAATTACATCATATTTGTCTAAATTTTTAATAACTTCCAAATTCAATCTCTCTATTTTGGAAATTATCCACCTGTCCAATATATTTTTTGAAAATTGAAAATTGAAAATTGAAAATTTCTTTTTTGAAACGTAAGTTTCAAAAAAAACATAGCTCTGCCAAACGATATCAAATAATTTTCTATACAAGATTTCTGCGTCCTTAAAATCAAACCTTTTGGGTTCTGCCGCCGGGTTAATGGTGTAAAAATACATCCTGGCGGCATCGGCTCCAAACTTGTTTATTACTTCATTGGGCTTTACTATATTACCTCTTGATTTAGACATTTTCTGGCCCGTCTCGTCTAAAACTAAACCCAAACAAATAACGTTTTTGTATGGAGTTCCCTTGCCGAGCAAGGTTGAAACAGCAAGTAAAGTATAAAACCAGCCCCTGGTTTGGTCTATTGCCTCTGATATAAAATCAGCTGGAAAATACTCTCTTTTATCTATCTTATCTTTATTCTCAAAAGGATAATGCCATTGGCAAAAGGGCATAGAACCTGAGTCAAACCAGCAGTCGATTACCTCTGGCGCTCTTTTCATTTCTTTGCCGCATTTTTCGCATTTTAAAATCACCTCATCAATATAGGGTTTATGCATATTTTTAGGTCTTTTGCCGCCAAGTTTTTCCAGTTCTTCTAGAGAACCGACGCAAACCACATTATCGCAGCCAGAACATCTCCAAATGGGCAAAGGCGTGCCCCAATAACGTTCCCGAGACAAGTTCCAATCCTTAACTTCCTCTAACCATTGTCCAAATCTTCCTTTTTTAATATACTCTGGCTCCCAGTTTATTTCCTGGCTGTTTTTAATCAATTGCTTTTTGATTTCCGTTACTTTAATAAACCAAGATGTCTTAGCATAATACAAAAGAGGAGTTTTGCAACGCCAGCAAAAAGGATAATCATGTTTATACATTTTTTCTTTAAACAGAATGTTTCTTTTCTTAAGGTTTTCTACAATCAAAGGGTCAGCATCTTTGACGAAAATTCCTTTCCAATCCCCTACTTTAAACTTTCCTTCTTCATCAACGGTCATTAAAACGGGCAGATTATTCTTTTTCCCGACCTCCATATCATCTTCGCCAAAAGCCGGAGCCATATGAACAATGCCTGTTCCTTCTTCTAAAGAAACGAAATCTGCCGAAACTATATAGTAAGACTTTTTATCTGGAGCGATAAAATCAAACAGGGGCTCATACTCTGAACCGATTAGATCTTTTCCTTTATATTCTTCAACTATTTCGCAGTTTTCCAAAATGTCTATTTTGTCCTTGGCTAATATTAAATATTCAGAGCCAGCCCTCGCTTTAACATAATCTATATTTTTATTAACCGCCAAGGCAACGTTGCCTGGCAATGTCCAGGGTGTTGTCGTCCAAGCCAAAAAGAAAGTGTTCTTTTCTTTTTTTAATCTAAATTTTACATATAGGGAATTTTCTTCAACATTTTTGTAGCCCTGAGCTACTTCGTGGGAAGAAAGCGAAGTTCCGCAACGAGGACAATAAGGCACTACTTTGTAATCTTCGTATAAAAGGCCTTTATCCCAGATCTGTTTTAATATCCACCATAATGATTCTATATATTCGTTACTGCAGGTTATATAAGGATTTTTTAAATCAAGCCAAAAACCAATTCTTTCGGTAAAATCCTCCCACTCTTTTTTATATGTAAAAACATTCTTCTCGCACTCTGCAATAAACTTGGCAACCCCCAGCCTATCTATTTCTTTCTTGCTTTTAATATTCAAGCTTTTTTCTGCTGCCATTTCTGTTGGCAGGCCGTGGGTATCCCAACCGGCTTTTCTTTCAACATAAAACCCCTGCATTGTTTTATAGCGTAAAATAATATCTTTAAAAGCCCTGGCTACCAAATGGTGAATGCCCGGCAGACCATTGGCAAAAGGAGGACCCTCAAAAAAAACAAAACGTTTACCCTTTTTGCTTTTT
>Ga0153915_10004072_pt1 | contig 13440 bp, 18 predicted proteins | sample Opewatmetagenome_2_FD_107003 | JGI IMG/M metagenome (GOLD analysis project Ga0153915, IMG submission 107003) | Freshwater wetland microbial communities from Ohio, USA - Open water 3 Core 3 Depth 3 metaG | ecosystem: Environmental > Aquatic > Freshwater > Wetlands | place: USA: Ohio, Lake Erie... | reverse complement strand
GGTTTCCCTCGACCAGCCGTTCGACGACGACGAGCCTTCTTGCCGGATCCAGGTCCAGGACCGCGAACTCTCCGTCGCCCGGAAGTACGAGCTGGTCGAGATCCGCGTCCGGATCGAGGAGGCCCTGAAGGAAATCCCCGAAGGCCCCCGGGAGCTCTTCGTCCTGAGGCATATCAACGAGTTTTCGTACGAGGAGATCGCCGATATCAAGGGGCTGCCCGTGGGAACGGTGAAGAACCGCGTCTTCCAGGCCAAGGAAAGCCTCCGCCGGAAACTGGAGGCGGCGCCATGACCTGCCTCAGGCCGGATGTCCTCGACCTTTACCTCGAGGGGGAACTCGAGGCCGCGGAGCGCCGCGAAGGCGAAGCCCATCTTGACGCCTGCCCGGCCTGCCGCCGGAGGCTCGAGGATCGCCGGACGCTCGACCAGGCCGCCGCCGCTCTCCCCCCGATCGAAATCCCGCCGGATTTCGCCGCCATGGTCCTGGGACGGCTGCCGGCGGCGGAGCCCGTCGCCGCCCGCGCCCGGGGCCGGCTCGCCTCCGCCGCGGCTGCAGCGGGTCTCCTGCTGGCCGGCTTCCTGGGCGTCTATCTGGCCACGGGCCAGAGCCTGATGGGCGTGCTCATGTCTCTGGGCCGGGCCTTGATGGCCTTCCTCAGCCTGATCGTCCCCTTGTTCGCGAAAGTCCTCAAGATTGTCCCCGTTTTCGCCAGACTCGCCTGGGAGATCGCGGGGGCCCTTCTCCGGGGCCTCGGCGTTTTCTCTTCCTCGCTCAGGCCGGAGGCCCAGGGCATCATCCTGGCGGCCGGCTTCGCTCTCGTCATCCTGACCGTCTTCGGATTGAAGACAATCGAGTCGCTAGGAAGAAAACCATGAAGAAAGCCCGATCGATTCTCATCCCGGCCGTCGCGGCCGTCCTCCTCTCTCTCGCCGGGCCGCTCGCCGCACATCAAGGCATCTCCATCCAGAAGGATATCATCGTGTCCGCCGGCGAATCCCAGGACAACGTTCTCACGCTGGGCGGCAGCGCCGTCATCGACGGGGCCGTCCGCCACAGCGTCATCGCCTTCGGCGGGACCATCACGATCAGCGGCGAGGTCGGCGAGGCCGTGGTCGGCCTCGGCTCCCGGATCGTCATCAAGCCGACGGCGGTCATCAAGGGCGACCTCGTCTCCGTCGGCGGCACGCTGGAAAAGGAGTCCGGCTGCACGATCCAGGGCGATACGGTCTACCTCCAGGGATCCGAGATCACCAGGGAACTGTTCAAGGGCGGCCTGTTCACGGGGATGTTCGGCTTGTCCTTCCTCCCGCTCGTGCTTCTCATCAAGCTCATCGCCGTCTTCGCCTGGTTCATCCTCGTCCTCGTCGGCGCGGCCCTCTTCCCCAAGCCGATCGCCGCGGCCTCGGCCGAGCTCCGCAAGTCCTTCGGGATGGCTTTGGCCATCGGCTTCCTGGCCCACATCGTCTTCGGCGCCCTCGTCCTGTTCGCCGCCCTCCTCTGCATCATCCTCATCGGCATCCCCGTCCTGTTCGGGCTGATCGCGGCGGGCGTTCTGATCAAGATCTTCGGCCGGCTGGTTCTCTTCCACTATCTGGGCGGCAGTCTCCTCCGGACCGCCGGCTCGCGCAGGTCTTCGCTCTTCGCGGCGGCCTTCGTCGGCCTCCTCGTCGTCGGCCTGATCGGCTTCATCCCCATCGTCGGTGTTCTTTTCGGCATTGTCCTGAACATGGCGGGCTGGGGCATCGCCATCCGGACGAGATTCGGCACGACGGAAAATATGTTGGAAAAGAGGCAGGTCGTTCCGCCGGCGCCCCCCGCGTCGCCCGCGGCTTAGCCGATGATTTCGGTGAGCCCGTCGACGACGCGGGCCATGTCCTCCGGCCCGAGCCGGCCGGCGCATTCGCCGATGCGCTCGACAGCCAGCGTCCGGACCTGGCTGATCTTGACCCACGATTTTTTGGGAAGCCCGGCTTGCTCGATTTCGAACGTCAGGGGAAAGCCGGCGCTCTGCGGCTGGCCGGTGACGGCCATGACGATGACGGTCCCTGACCGCTCGTTGAAGACGTCCTGGCTCAGGATGACGACGGGCCGCCGTCCCTCCTGCTCGTGACCGCGGCCCGACGACAGGTCGGCCCAGCGGATCTCCCCCCTCAGTATCCCGGCCATTTGGCGGCGTCCTCGGCGAATCCCTCTTCCGCGAGCTCTTTCTCGAAGGCTGGATCGAGCTTCAGACATTCCCGGGCCAGGACGACGCGATCCAGGCGCGAGAGCTTTTCCTCGACCGCCGTCTCGATGGCCAAGCTCCTGTTGGCGAATGTGCCGTCCTTGACGAGGACATCCACCCGGCTGAGCGCTTCTTCGCTCAAAGTAATGGCGATCTTCGCTTTCGGCATGTTCTGCCCTATAGTATGACTATATATCATACCCTTGGGCTTGTCAATAATTCTGATCCCGCCCGCATTTTTCCCCATATCAAAAGGCGGGTATCTCAGAGCGACGTGAGGACAGAAGGGACGCGCCGGGACAGGACCCGTCCGGCGCGAAGGTCAGCGCTCGAGGATTTCCTTTTCCTTGGCCGCGGCGAACTCCTCGACCTTGGCCGTCGTCTCGTCGATGAGCTTCTGGAGCTGCTCGAGACCCTGGAACTTGTCGTCCTCGGTGATGTCCTTTTCCTTCTCCAGCTCCTCGATGAACTCCTTGGTCTCCCGGCGCATGTTGCGCAGGGCGGTCTTTTCGTCCTCGAGCATCCGGCCGATCTTCTTGGCGATCTCCCGGCGCCGCTCCTCGTCGAGGGGCGGGATGGGGACGCGCAGGACCTTGCCGTCGTTGAGGGGGTTGAAGCCGAACTCCGAGCCCCGGATGGCCTTGTCCAGCGCCTCGAGGACCGTCGGATCATAGGGCTGGACGACGATGAGCGTCGGCTCGGGGACCTTGAGCGTGGCCACCTGGTTGACGGGCGTGGGCACGCCGTAATAGCTGATCTTGATCTCCTCGAAGATGGCCATGTTCGCCCGGCCGGTCCTCAGCATGCCGAGCTCCTTGCGGAAATGGTCGCTCGAGGCTCTCATCTTCTTTTCGAGGTCCTTCAAAACGTCTTTGACCATAACGTTCCTCGTCGTTTCAATAGACTTTGGTGCCGATCGGCTCGCCCAGGACCGCCCGGCGGATGCTGTCCCTGGCGTTGAGATCGAAGACGACGATCGGCAGGTTGTTGTCCCGGCAGAGGGAGATGGCCGTGGAGTCCATGACCTTCAGTCCCTTCTTGAGGACGTCGATGTAGCGGATGGCCTTGAATCTCCTGGCCTTGGGATCGATCATCGGGTCGGCCGAGTACACGCCGTCGACCTTGGTCGCCTTGAGGATGATCTCGGCGTTGATCTCCAGGGCGCGCTGGGCCGCGGCCGTGTCGGTCGTGAAGTAGGGGCTGCCGATGCCGGCCGAGAAGACGATGACGCGCCCTTTTTCCAGGTGGCGGATGGCGCGCCGGCGGATGAACGGCTCGGCCAGGGAGCGGATCTCGATGGCCGAGATGTGGCGCGCGAAGACGCCCTCCTTCTCGAGGGCGGATTGGAGGGCGATGCCGTTGATGACCGTGCCCAGCATGCCCATCTGGTCGGCCGAGGTCTGGTCGATGCCGACCCGGGTGCCCCTGACGCCGCGGAAGAGGTTGCCGCCGCCGATCATGATGGCGATCTCGACGCCCATGTCCCGGACGGCCTTGATATCGCGCGCGATGGCCAGGGCCCGGTCGTATTCGATGCCGTAGGAGAGTTCGCCGAGGAGGGCTTCGCCGGACAGCTTCAGGAGGATCCTCTTGTATACCGGCTTCGGCATGGACCTGGCCCTCCTCTCAGAACCGATCAGAGTCGATGCTCAATCCTGTCCGATCTCGAAACGGGTGAACCGCCGGATCTTGATATTCTCGCCCATCTTGGCGACGAGCTGGGTGAGAAGGTCCCGGACCTTGATCTTGTCCTCGCGGATGTACGGCTGGTCGAGGAGGCAGACCTCCTCGAAGAACTTGCCGAGCTTGCCCTGGATGATCTTTTCCATGATCTCCGGCGGCTTCTTCATGTCGCCGAGCTGGGCCAGGATGATCTCTTTTTCCTTGGCCACGATGTCCGCGGGAACGTCGGTCGAGGCGATCCAGCGCGGCTTGGCCGCCGCGATCTGCAGGCCGAGCTCCTTGACGAGTTCCTGGAACTCGGCGTTCCGGGCGACGAAGTCGGATTCGCAATCGACCTCGACGAGGACGCCGATGCGGCCGTTCATGTGGATGTAAGAGCCGACCAGGCCTTCCTTGGCGGCCCGGCTGGACTTGGCCTCGGCCCGGGCGTAGCCCTTCTTGCGCAAGATCTCGATGGCCTTTTCCAGATCGCAGTCGCTCTCGGCCAGGGCGGCCTTGCACTCCATCATGCCGATGCCCGTGCGCTCACGGAGATCTTTAACCATTTCAGCGGTGATTTCCATAATGACTCCTTGACCGCCGGCCCTCAGGCGGCTTTCTTATCTTCCGGCTCTTCTTCGCCGTCCGGAGATCCGGCCTCCGCGCCCGGCTGGGCCTCTTCTCTCTTCTGGTCGAGGAGCTCCTTGCTGATCCTGTTCTTCTTGCCCTCGACGATCGACTCCGCGACCTTGGACACGAACAGCTCGATGGCCCGGACGGCGTCGTCATTCCCCGGGATCGGGTAGTCGACGTTGTCGGGATCGCCGTTGGTGTCGACGACGGCCACGATCGGGATGTGCATCTTCCGGGCTTCCTCGATGGCGATCTCCTCCTTCGAGGAGTCGATGATGAACAGGGCGCCCGGCAGTTCGTTCATGGCCTTCAGGCCGCCCAGGTTCTTCTGCAGTTTTCGGTAGACCTTCTCGAGCTTGGACTGCTCCTTCTTGGACATGAGGTCCCAGCGGCCGTCCTCTTTCATCTCCTCGAGTTCCTTGAGCTTGTCGACGCTCGTCCGGACGACGGCGAAATTCGTCAGCAGGCCGCCGAGCCAGCGCTGATTGACGTAGCTCGACTCGCATTTCCCGGCGTAGTCCCGGAGGATGTCCTGGGCCTGCTTCTTGGTGCCGACGAAGAGAATGGCCTTGCCCGTCTCCGAGACGCCCCGGAGGAAGGCCAGGGCTTCCTTGAAATTCTTGATCGTCTTCTGCAGGTCGACGATGTAGATGCCGTTCCGCTGCCCGAAGATGTATTCCTTCATCTTGGGGTTCCAGCGCTTGGTTTGGTGGCCGAAATGGACACCCGCTTCCAACAGTTCTTTCATTGTGACAGAAACCAACTCGAGCCTCCCCTGTCCGATGTTACCGCTTATGGTACTGAGGAGCTTTGCGAGCGCCCAGCAACCCATATTTCTTGCGTTCTTTGACCCGGGCGTCCCTGGTCAGCAGGCTGGCCTGTTTGAGCACGGGTCTGAGTTCCCGGTTGAACTCGATCAGGGCCCGAGCGATGCCGAGCCGGATGGCTTCGGCCTGGCTCTTGGCCCCGCCGCCGCTGATGCGCATGAAGATGTCGAACTTCTCGGCCGTCTCCGTGAGGACGAGCGGCTGCCGGATGATGAACTTGTACGCATCCAGCCGGAAATATTCGTTATACGGCCGCGGCCGCTTGTTGACGTAGAGCGTGATGTCGCCCTTGCCCGACCGGAGAAAAACCCGGGCGATGGACGATTTTCTTTTTCCCGTTCCGTAGTATTGGATTAGACTCAAGATGCCTCCTAGATCTGGTATTCCTGGGGGTTCTGCGCTTCGTGGGGATGGCTGGGTCCGCGGTAGACTTTGAGCTTCTTGTAGAGGGACCGGCCGAGCTTGCCCTTGGGGATCATGCCCCAGACAGCCTTCTTGATGACCTCTTCCGGCTTGCGCTCCAGGAGGTCCTTGAGGATTTCCGCCTTGATTCCGCCCGGATACTGCGAGTGGGTGTAGTAGGTTTTCTGGTCGAGCTTCCGGCCGGTGACCTTGATCTTCTCGGCGTTGATGATGACGACGAAGTCTCCCGTGTCCAGATGGCTGGTGAACTGGGGTTTCTTCTTGCCGCGGATCAGGTCGGCGACCTCGGTGGCCAAGCGGCCGAGGATTTTTCCGTCGGCGTTGATCAGCCACCATTTCTGTTCGATATCATCTTTTTTTGGAATATACGTCCTCATGAGCCTTTAACCTTTACGCAGAGATTGAGTGATGCACTAAAATACTAAATCTAAAGGAAATTGTCAACTTTTTCGGTCGCCAAGCCTGAAACCAGCCCTCCGGCCCCCCTGACGGACGGCTCATGCCCGCCTCCCGGCCCGCCTCTTGGCCCCGGCCACGATCAGGCCCATCCCCGCCAGGAAACCGCCGATATGGGCGAACCAGGCGACCCCGCCGCCCATCCCGGCGCTCAGGAGCTGGAGGACGAACCAGAGGCCCAGGACGATCGCGGCGGGAACGCGGACGATGAAGACGAGGACGAGCGTCACGACCCTGGCCCCGGGAAAAAGGAGCAGATAAGCGCCGAGGACCCCGGCGATGGCCCCGCTGGCCCCGATCATCGGCAGGCGGGAGCCGGGCGAGGCGGCGACCTGGGTCAGGCCCGCGGCCAGGCCGCAGACGAGGTAGAACAGGGCGAAGCGGAAGGATCCCAGCGTATCCTCGATGTTGTTCCCGAAGATCCAGAGGTACAGCATGTTGCCCAGGAGATGGAGGAGGCTGCCGTGCATGAACAGGCTCGTCAGCAGGGTCAGGAGAGGGGGGAGGCTGAGCGGCGCACCCGGGGACCGGAAGTGGGCGATCTCGTAGGGGACGGCGCCGAACCGCAGGGCGTTCTGCTCCAGGCCATGCGGGGACGCGGCGCCGAGGGCGAAGATGACGATGTTGGCGGCGATCAGAAGCACCGTGACGTACGGAATCCGGCGGGTCGGGTTCTCGTCTCGCAGCGGTATGAACATCTGATCTCAGGGGTTCGGCGGCCGGGGAAAAAAAATTGCGCCCCGCCGAGGGACGGGGCGCAATCGAAAGTCGTTCGTCGGCGGTCAGACCGGCTTCTTCAGCTCTTCCTCAAGCTTCTTGCGCTCGGCCAGCCGTTTCCTCAGCTCCTGGAACCGCTCGGCGGCCTTGTCGGCCTCGGCATTGTAGCGGGCTTCCTTCTCGGGCTCGAGCTTGGCCAGCGTGCTTTTGTAGAGAACGCTCAGCCAGGAGTAGGTTTCAGGATAGTTCGGGTCGAGGGCCATGGCTTTCTGGATGGCCTGCTCACTCTCCCTGGCGTACCGTAATCTTTGATCGGTCGTCAAGAATTGGAAACGGAACGCATGCGACCAGAGGTTGACGCCCTTGGCCAGCCAGGCTTCGGCGGAGTTCGGCTGCAGGGAGATGATCCGGTCGCGGTACTCGGCGCCGTCCTCGTAGTACTTCATCTGGGTGTTGGGATCCGTGGAAGTGAGGGATTCGAGATAAGCGGCCATGTAGGCGTAGCCCTGGGGATTCTCAGGGTCAGTCTCGATCCGGCGGAGATACATGGCTTCGGCCTTCCGAGCGATCTCCTTGTTCTCCGTAGCGTATCTCTTGTAGAACTCGGCCACGACGTAATAATTGCTCATGTTGGTGGGCTCGAGCTCGATGATGCGGAGATAGAGCTTCTCGGCCTTATCGAAGCTCCTCAGCTTGTCGTACATGTCGCCCAGGGAGTAGATGATGTCCTTGTTGTTGGGCTCGATCCCATAGGCTTTGTTCAGGGCGTCGAGGGCCTTGCTCTTCTTTTCGTTGTTTTCCGCGTTGTCGATGCCCGGCTTGTAGAGCTGTTTGTAGCTCTCTCCCAGGAAGCGGTAAGCCTGAGTCATCTTGGGATTGTTCTTCAGGGTCAGCTCGTACTCCGTGATGGCTTTGCGGTACTGGTTTTCCGTGAAAAAGCGGTTGGCCTTGGAAAAATGATAATTGGCGGAAAGCTTGGAAACGCTCAGCGAGTCACAGGCGGCAAACGAGAAGACAACGGCGAGGACGATCGCAGCGAGTAAAAAACCGTTGGTCCTTTTACGTAACATCCCGACCTCCTAATATTCTGGTCATCACTTCTTCAAAGACAGAAGGACAAAGGTATTTTATAGACCAACGGGAGGCTAAAGTCAAGGAAAATGCCGGCTTGCCGGCGCGGCGGCCGTCAGCTGCGGCGGACGAAAAGGCGGATGGGCGTCCCCTCGAAGCCGAAGGCCTTCCGCAGCAGCTCGACGAGGTGCTTCTCATAGGAGGGCGACAGGGCTCCCCGGCCCCCGATGAAGAGGATGAATGTCGGCGGGAGAACGCCCTTCTGGGTCATGTAGCGGAGCTTGGCCCGGGCGCCGCTCTTCATCCGGGGCGGGTGGGCCTCGGTGGCCTCCGCCAGAAAGACGTTGAGGCGCGGCGTTTCGATCCGGCGGGAGGCGTTGGCGTAGACCTTCTCGGCCAGCTCCAGGATCTTGACGACGCGCTGTCCGGTCAGGGCGGAGATGAAGATGAGCGGCGCGTAGCCGACGAACGACAGCTTCTTGAAGGCGGCCTCGCGGAAGGCCTCGGGCTCGATGACCGCCGTGTCCACCAGATCCCACTTGTTGAGGACGATGACCAGGGGCTTGCCGGATTCGTTGGCCAATTCCGCGATGTGGGCGTCCTGACGGGTCGGAAACTCCCGGACGTCGAGGACGAGGCAGATGACGTCCGCGTCCCGGATGTTGGTCTTGGCCCGGATGATCCCGGCCTTTTCCCGGCTGTCATCCGTCACCGCGAGCCTCCGGATGCCGGCCGTGTCCACCAGGCAGAAGGACTTGCCGTCGCGGACGACGATGGTGTCGGTGCTGTCCCGGGTCGTCCCGGGCACTTCGTCGACCAGAAGGCGCTCCTCCCCGACCAGGCGGTTGACGATCGAGGACTTGCCGACGTTGGCCCGGCCGACGATGGCGATCCGCAGGGGCTCTTCTTCCTCGCGCTCCTGGGCCGCTTCCGGCAGGGCCGCGGCCAGGGCTTCCTCGAGCAATTCGATATTGAGCTTGTGCTCGGCGGAGACGAACAGGATGTCCTTCGCCCCCAGCCGGTAGTACTCGGCCGTCGCCGTCTCCTCCTGGCGGGGCGAATCGATCTTGTTGACGACGAGCAGGATGGGCTTGCCCAGCCGCTTCAGGGAGATATAGAGGTCCTCCTCGGCCGGGGCGATATCACGCTTCCCGTCGAGCACGAAGAGGATGAGATCGGCCGCCGCGGCCTCGGACCAGGCCCGCTCCCGGACCTTGCCGCTCAGCGGTTCGTCCTCGACGCCGAAGAGTCCGCCCGTGTCGACGAGCCGGAAGCTCCGGCCGTCGATCGTGCAAGGCTCGGTCAGGCTGTCGCGGGTCATGCCCGCAAGCGAGTGGACGAGGGACTTTTTTTTCCCCAGGATCCTGTTGAACAGCGTGGACTTGCCGACGTTCGGGAAACCGACGATGACGACCCGGGGGAGTTTTTTCAACGGTGGTCGCGCTTCATTTGGCCACGATGGAGTAGTCGGGAAGGAACGGCTGGCTCAGGTCGACGTGGCCGCCCAGCGTCTCCTTTTCGGCGCCTTCGACCAGGATGGCCACCTTCTTGACCGACTTGAAGTTGAAGGCCACGGTGTCGACCACGGCGTACACGGCCGCGAGCTCCGACGAGGAGCCGTAGGAGAACTTGTCGATGATCTCCCGGCCGAAATCGACATAGGCGACGCCGTCCTTGCCGATGAACACCTGGCGGATCCTCGTCTCCGCCGGGAGCGGCGAAAGCAGGGACTTCTCCGATCCCTTGACGAGCTCGGCCAGGGCATGCTGGGCCTCGTCGGAGGCCGAGGGCCCGCCGGCGATCTCGCGCGTCTCGCGGTGGAGCAGGTCGTCGTCGTCGGACAGGAAGAAGAGCGTCACGGTCTTCCGGGCCGCGGGCTCGGCGGCCTGCGGCGGAGCCTTGGGAGCGGCGGCCTCGGCCCGGCGCCGGACGCGCTCCCGTTCGCCGCCCGTGAAGAAGATGATGACCAGGACGGCCAGGACGATGAGCAGGAGGGCCAGGACGAGGGCCGGTTTGATGTTGTTCTTGGACTTGGCCATGGGCTTCACGGATAGACCTGGAGGTACTTCGCCAGCCCGCGGTATACGGCCTCGGCGACGCTCGACTGGAATTCGTCCGTGACGAGCTCCTTTTCTTCCTCGGGATTGGAGATGAAGGCGGCCTCGACCAGGACGGCGGGGCAGGCGACGCCCGTCAGGACCTTGAAGGGAGCCTGCTTGATGCCCCGGTCCCGCGTCCCCAGGAGCGAGTTCAGCTCGGCCTGGATCATCTCGGCCAGCTGGCTGCTCTGCCGGATGTAGGCGGTCTGGGCCATGTCCCAGAGGATCATTTTGACGTCCTCCTCGCTCTTCTTGTCCACGTGGTCCTCGATCCGCGAGGAGTTGTTCTCGAGATAGGCCAGCCGCCGCGTCTCCTCGTCCGGGGTCGCCCCGGTGCTCAGGAAGAAGGTCTCCGAGCCGTTGGCGCTCTTCTGGCGGGAGCCGTTGGTGTGGATGCTGATGAAGAGGTCCGCTTTCTGGTTGTTGGCGATGGCCGACCGGTTTTCGACCGCGACGTCCATGTCCCTGTCCCTGGTCAGGACGACCTGGAAGGCCATGTTCTTCTCGATCAGGGCCTTGAGCTTGAGGGCGATGGCCAGGGTGATGTCCTTCTCGAAAGTCCCGAGCTTGCCCTTGGCGCCGAGCTCGATGCCGCCGTGGCCGGGGTCGATGACCACCGTCCGGCGCTTCGCGGCCTCGGGACCGCACCGCGCGCCGGCGTCGGCGGCCGGCTGGGAAAGGGCGGGCCGGGCAAACACGGCGAGAAGGAACAGCACCAGGGCGAGGCAGCCTCCCGGGGCGGTTCGTGTTTTATTCCTGTGCGCGTTCTTCAAATTTCGGTAGTGGTGGAGGCGGCGGGAATCGAACCCGCGTCCGAAGGCATTCAACAACAAGTGTCTACATGCTTATCCTCTTCCGTCTGCTCGTCCCGCGGCGCTGGAAGAGGAAGGACCCCGCGGAACCATCCCCGAAGTTGTTTCGCTTACCGGCCTCAGGGCCGAACCGGTTCGCTATCCCGCTTCGTCGACGCTCCCGAAACCCCGCAGGAGAGGATCCCGGGAACGGCGTGCCTTTCTATCAGGCAGCGACTGCTAAAGGTTCTGCAGTTAATTGTTTTTCCACCGGTTTAACGAGGTGGGTGGGACCTCGGCATGCGACTTGTGTCTCATTACCTCCGTCGAGACCAATTCGCCCCCATACTCCTTTCCATTTCATTATAGGGGCGGGGCCCCGGGGTGTCAACCTGAGGCGGGCGTCAGAGGCCGGCCTTCTTCCGGAAATGGGGCAGGGCCGCGACGGCCTCGATCAAGGCGGCCGTCGGGGCGAAGCGGAGGAGCGCGCAGAGCAGGCGGTTCTTCCAGCCGGGGACACAGACGACCCGCCGGCGGCCGAGGGCCCGCAGGGAAATCCGGACGACTTCAGGGGCCGTCATCCACATGAAGGCGGGGACGATGGACTTGTCCATGCCGATCACCTCGTGGAACTCCGTGTGCGTCATGCCCGGGCAGAGGGCCTGGACCCGGACGCCCGTCCCCTCGAGCTCGAAGCGGAGATTCCGGGAGAAGCCGACCAGGAAGGCCTTGACGGCGCTGTAGATCGTCCCCGAGAGGGGCGAAAAGGCGGCGACCGAGGCCACGTTGATGATCCGCCCCCGGCGCCGGGCGATCATGCCGTCGACGGCGGCGCGGGTCAGCCGCACGGGCGCTGTCACGTGGATATCGACCATGGCCAGGGATTCCTCCGCCGCGCCTTTCGAAAAAGTATCCCGTCCGCCGAAGCCGGCGTTGTTGACGAGAAGGTCGAGGGTTTCGGCCGCGGCGATGTGGCGCTCGACGCGCTTGAGGTCCTCGTCCCTGGTGAGGTCGGCCGGGACGACCTCGACGGTGACGCCGTGGCTCCGGACAAGCTCGGCGGCCAGCGCGGCCAGCCTTTCCCTGCGGCGGGCGACGAGGATGAGGTTCGTCCCGGAGGCGGCGAGCTCGCGCGCGAATTCGGCTCCGAGCCCGGCCGACGCTCCTGTGACCAGGGCCGTCCTGAAAGTCAATGCGCTCATGGCGTTCCTCCTCAAGCCGGTTTATTTCCCGCCGTTATCGTCGCCCAGGGCGGCCTGGACCTTGGGCATCCACGCCCGGATGGAATGGACGGCCGAACTCTTCCAGCCCGTTCCGCCGAAGGGCCTGTCCTGCATGGGCACCTCTCTTCCGCATATTATACAGGATCGGGATGGCCAACTCGCGGACCGGAGCCTATTTGGAAGAAGAACGGGATTACCGGAAATCGGCAATATCATTTGTATGCACACACGTGCGCAGATAAAGTGCCGGACAATGCCATCCTCCCGGCTGGATCGGCGACTGCCGCCGCGGCCGGGACGGACTTACACCGGATTCTCTGCGTCCAGGTCCTGGCGAAGGGCGAAAGTCTGAATTCGTTCGCAGCCGAAGCGCTCGATGAAAGGATAGCCGCTTTCGCCGGCCGTCAGCGCCCGGCTTCGAACAGCGTCCAGGGATGGCCCTTCATGTCCTTGAGATATTTCTCCTGCCATTTGTACTCGGGATGCTTCGCCAGGAAAGGCGCGGCCAGGAAGTCTTCGCCGCAGGGATGCCCCATCCTGGCCCAGAACTTCATGTCCTTGGCCAGGGCCGCGGTCGTCACCTTGCCCTGGACCGCGCCGGCCGGGCAATAGGGGCCCCAGTTCGGCGGTCAGCCCCTGGGATCGTTGTCGATGTGGCCGCAGAGGACGTTGCCGTTCGAGGCGCGCTGCCCGGTGCTCGCGTCGACGTGGTCCTCCTCGAACCGCTTGCCGGCCTCGGCGTCGATTCGGCCCTTGTACGCCTCCATCACTTCTTCCCAGCGGACCTTGCGGACGAGCGTCCCCTGGCTCTTGTCCTTCGGGTCGAACGTCGTGTCCCCGCGGATGATCTTCTCGTCGAGCGGGAAATAGGAGCCGATGGGATGGCCGGCCAAAGTCCGCCAGACGGGATGGTTCTTGAGGCCGAGCTCGAGCCGGGCGATCTCGTTCGTCTTGAGGTCGCCGACGAGCCAGTCATTGGCGTAGGCGCCGTTGCCGTCCGTCGTCATGATGCGGATGAAGTCGTCGATCGACGCGGCGTACTGGGCGGCCTTGCGGGCCCGCACGAATTCCGGCACGCCGTCCTCCTTGAAGCCCTTGAAGCCGTCGATGGTCGTTTCCGTGTAAACGAGGCCGCCGCCGTTGACGACGAAATCGTCGCCGCTGTGGATGTAGCCGGGCAGGGCGTCCATGATCATCCGGAAGCCCTTCTCCGGCCGGATGTCCAGGACGACGTTCCAGCGCTCGCCGATGATGTAATCGCTCCAGTTGTTGTGGCCCATGACGATCCGCCCGTCCGCGGTGTAGCTTCCGGT
>Ga0153915_10004071_pt1 | contig 13440 bp, 12 predicted proteins | sample Opewatmetagenome_2_FD_107003 | JGI IMG/M metagenome (GOLD analysis project Ga0153915, IMG submission 107003) | Freshwater wetland microbial communities from Ohio, USA - Open water 3 Core 3 Depth 3 metaG | ecosystem: Environmental > Aquatic > Freshwater > Wetlands | place: USA: Ohio, Lake Erie... | reverse complement strand
GGCCGCCGGCGGAATTCCCAGCCGCCGAGCAGGTTCAGATTCACGTCGCCGTTGCTGATGCCGGCGACGCTCGCATGCAGATAATTGAGCCCGCCGCCCACGTATAACGCACCGAGCCGGCTCGGCGGCCGGAACTTCACGTCCGCGTTCAGTGCCCAGAGGGTTCCGGGAGACACGAAATAGTAGTCGAACGTCGGGTACAACTCGATGCGCTGCGTCAACGGCATGGTCAATTGCGCGCCGAGCAGCAGGGCGTCGGCGTCGAAATTGTAGCCGATGTGCGGACCGAGCCGCACCGGGTCGAGAGGCGTCCAGGCAGCTCCGCGCACCGTACGCCGCTGTGCCTGGGCGCTCCCGGCCAGCAGCGCGCCCGCCAGCAGCACCACGAATGACCTCCGTATCACTGCACGCACGTCCGGGCTCCGGATGACGGGGTTCTCGGCTGAAAACAGATAGAAGAGGGACAAGAGAAACGCAAGTCCGGCGTTGTCCCGAATGCGACGGAGGCGGGCACGACTCATGCGTGCCCGCCTCCGGCTCATCGCTCGGAATCGACTACTGCACCAGGAACGGGACGCCCCATTCGTTGGCCCGACAATTGTCGGCCGTCCCCAGCTGCAACGTCGCCGCATCGAGCGCATCGACCACGAAGCGGTCGCGCCCGGTGTGGCGCACGATCCAGCTGAGCGAGAAATCCCCGTTGCCGTCGTCGTGCATCAGGATGCGGCGCCACCGGATCGCCACGGGGTCGGCGTGCCGCACGTGGAGGAACACGAAGGTCGAAGGCGAGAAGGGGCCCCCGGTGGTGTTCGCGACATGCGCCACGACCCGAACCGTATCGCCCTCGTGCAGCGCGGGAATCCGCGTGTCGACCGCGATCAGCGAGTCGGGATTGTCGACCTGGAGCTGGAGCGTGTCGTTCCGATAGATCGCCACGCTCTGGACGTCGACCGTCCGGCGATCGGTCGCGGTCGGCTGCCAGTCGAGCAACGTGAGCGCCACCAACCGCCATCCGTGCGGGGCCGCGCCGTCCCGCACGAAGACCGCGCGCTGCTGGACGCCGTCGGCGAGCGGCTTGCTGGAGGGATTGAAGGTGCCGTCCGCCGACGTGTCGACGAGGAAGATGCCGTGGAAACTCACGCTGCGGGTGACCTCGGCCGAATCGCCTTGCACCACGATGTTCAGCGTGCGCACGGGACGCGGACCGCCCCGCACCACTCGAACGCGCCCCCAGAAGAGCGGAGCGATCGCGGTATCCTGCAGGCCCAGGTTGTCGAACGCCGGGGCCGCGGGAGACGTGCCGATCGCGCCGGTGTCGCCAAAATCGTCGTCCGTGTAGCCGGTCAGCGCCGCGTAGGCGGCCTGGACTTGCGTCTGATCGGAGGTGAGGCCAGTCGACGTATCGCTGCACGCCGCGCTGATAAGGGCGACGGCGGTGAGGCCAGCGAGGGCGAGGGAAGAGGTGCGCATCGTGCGGCTCCTGTTCGAAGTGATAACGGCCAGCGGCTCAGCACCGCAGCAACAGACGCGGCGTGCCAGCCCGCGTTAAGCACCGATTTCCGCGAGGGACCCTGGTGACGAGCATCACGAATTCCACGTGCATCGAGCGCACACCGCGCCGGCGGTGCCATATTGGGGCGTGGCTGCTTCCCCCGCCCCGCTGCCGCCCGAGCCGGCCCAGTCCACAGCGCGCCCCTCGCGCTTCCGGTCCCACGCCGGATCGTTGGCGTCCCTGGAGCCGGGAGTCCCCGAGGAGGTCGGCCGCGAACTGGTGCACCGGCTCCTGGCCGAGGGGGGGCGCGCGGAGTGGGCGAACCTCGTCGTCATCTCCCTGGTGGTGGGACTGCTGTGGGGGAAGGCCCCGACCGCCGGCCTGATCGCCTGGGGCGCGCTCATCGCCGTCGCGACGCTCACCCGCGGTCTGATCTGGCGGCGCATCCTGGCCCATCCCCCGGGGCCGGGCGAGGCGTTGCGGCGCGCGCGCCCTGCGATCGCCGCCGCCGGTCTGGCGTGGGGCATCGGCGCCGGCGTGCTGCTCCCGTCGCTGCCGCCGCTCGAGTCCGGCTTGCTGCTGATGGTGGGCGCCGGATTGGCCGCCGCCGCGGTCGCCACGTTGACCGCCGATCAGTGGAGCTTCCGCTTCTTCCTCGTCGGGCTCCTCACTCCCCTGCCCGTCGGGCTGCTGCAGAGCGCGGCCCCACAGGGCGGGGTCCTCGCAACCATCATGATCGTGTTGTTCGGGGCGGCGATGATGGGGTTCCATCGCCGCAGCCACCAGCTGCTGGCGGATCACCTGCGGCAATCGGCGGAAGCGCTGCGCAGCGAGCGGCGCGCGTTGCGCGATCGTGGATATCTCGAGGCGCTGCTGTCGGGGGCCCCCATCGCCATCGCGATCATCAGCGCCCAGAAGCAGATCCTGGGCGTGAATGCGGCGTTCGAGTCCCTGTTCGGGTTCACGGCCGCCGAGGCGGTAGGCCACGATCTCAACGACCTCATCGTGCCGGCTGCGGATCGGGCAGCGGCGGAGCTGCTTGAGGCGCGGGCGGCCGACGGCGCGACAGTCTCGGCGGAGGTCGAGCGACGTCATCGGGACGGACACCTCGTGCCGGTGCACGTCTCGGCTGCGGCCGTGGGGGAGGCCCAGGGAGACCTCTTTGTGCTGTACGAGGACGTCACGGAGCAGCGCCGCGCCGAGGCGACCCGCACCGCGGCGGAGCAGGCGCTGCGCGAAGCGCGCGATGCCGCCGAGCGGCTGGCCCAGACGCGCAGCTCGTTTCTGGCGAACATGAGCCACGAAATCCGCACGCCGCTGAACGCCATTCTGGGGCTTACGGAGCTGCTGATCGATACCGAGCTGGCCCCCGAGCAGCGGCATTCCCTGATGCTCGTGCAGACCTCAGGAGAAACGCTGCTGGCGCTCATCAACGACATCCTGGACTTCTCCAAGATCGAGGCCGAGCACCTCCAGCTCGAGTCGATTCCGTTCGAGCTGCCGCACTTGTTGGAGTCCACCATCGCGCTGCTCGCGGTCCGCGCGCGCGAGCGGCGGCTCGAGCTGCTGGCCGACATCGCCCCGGATGCCCCGGCGTTCGTCCGCGGCGATCCGACGCGCGTCCGGCAGGTGCTCACGAACCTCATCGGCAACGCCATCAAGTTCACCCCGCAGGGCGAGGTCGTCGTGTCGGTGGCGCCGGCGGGCCGGGACGGGAACCGCGCGCGCGTCCGCTTCGCCGTCCGGGACACCGGCATCGGGATTCCGGCCGACAAGCGCGCCGCGATCTTCGAGGAATTTGGCCAGGCGGATGCGTCCACCACTCGCAAGTACGGCGGCACGGGGTTGGGCCTCGCGATCTCCCGCCGCCTCGTCCGGCTCATGGGCGGGGATCTGGGGCTGCACAGCGAGGTGGGTCGGGGCTCGGAGTTCTTCTTCACGCTGTCCCTGGAAGCCGTGACGGTCCCGAGCGTCGCGGCCGACTCCACCGCCCCGGTCGCGGTTCACCTGGTCGGGCGCAAGGCGTTACTGGTGGATGACAACGCCACGAACCGCCGCATCGTGGGCGACGTGCTGCGAGCGGCCGGCTTGCGGGTCGAAGAGGCGACCGACGGCGCCGCGGGGCTCGCCGCGATCCGCCGCGCCCGGGACGAAGGGGCTCCCTATGATCTCGCGGTCCTCGACGCGCAGATGCCGAAGCTGGACGGCTTCGGCGTCGCGCGCGTCATCCAGCAGGATTCGGGGCTGGCCCGTACCCGCCTCCTGCTCCTGACCTCGGCGGGCCAGCGCGGCGACGGGCAACGCTGTCGCGAGCTGGGCATCCGGGGCTACCTCTCCAAGCCCGCCTCCCGCAGCGACCTGCTGGAGGCGGTGAGCGCCGTGCTGGGAACACCCGCCGCGGGCTCGTCCCAGCCGTCCGACATCGTCACCCGGCACACCATCGCCGAGTTGCGCAAGCACCTGCGGATTCTCCTGGCGGAAGACAACCCGGTGAACCAGGAGGTTGCCGCGTCCATGTTGCGCAAACGCGGCCACCACGTGGACGTGGTCGCCGACGGCCGCGCGGCGGTTCGCGCCGCGGCGGGCAATTCCTACGACGTCGTGCTGATGGACATCCAGATGCCCGAAATGGACGGATTCGAAGCGACGCAGGCGATTCGGGCGACGCCCGCGGGCCGTCAGCTCCCGATCATCGCGTTGACGGCGCACGCGCTGGCGGGCGAGCGGGAGCGATGTCTGTCACGCGGGATGAGCGGGTACCTCACGAAGCCGTTCAAGGCCCACGACCTCTTCGCCGTCGTGGAAGGCCGCGGCGATGACGGCGGCCCGCCCGCCCCCCGCTCCGCCCCGGCCATGACGGCGGCTCCGCCGGTGGACGTCGAGACCTTCCGGCAGGACATGCGCGCCGCGGGGGCCGAAGCGGCGGTGGACTCGATCCTCGATACCTTCCTCGCGACGGCCGACGAGCGCATCGCCGCGGTGCGGCGCGCGCTCACGTCGGGCGCCGCACCGGACATCGACCGCGCGGCTCACGCCTTCAAATCCGCGTCCGCCACGATCGGGGCGCGCGCGCTCGCCGACGTGCTGCGGCAACTCGAGGAAGCGGCACGCGCCGGGGCCGTGGACAAGGCTCAGGCCCTGGCACCACGGTTTGAGTTGGAGAGCGATCAGGCGGTAGCGTACTTGCGGGAACTGCGGTCCACCGAGCCTCGGGGTTAGGCGGCGACGCGTCCTCCGCAGCGCGCGCAGAAGCGCGCGTCCGGCTCCAGCGACGTCCCGCAGCGCGGGCAGAATCCGGCGGCCGGCGCCAGGCGCCGCCCGCACTCCGAGCAGAAGTCCGCCTCCGATTCGGGACGGGGACCGTGCGTGGGGCAAGCCCGCGCGGCAGGCGCCCCGCGGGGGGCGGCGGCGGCCGGAGCGGCACGCCGCGCCGTTTCCCGCGGCGGCTTCGGCACATCCTCACGCAGGGCCTCGAGCGCCTCCCCCGTGTACTTCTGTTTCAACGTGTCGTAGTCAACGTCTCCCAACTTGCCGGTGGCGCGATCGAACTCGATCTCCTTCAGCGCACGCAGCGCAACCGCACGGGGGGAGAGGTCGTCTTCGGGATCGACCGCGGCGTCCGGGTCGTCGCCGGCGGCTCCGATCGACGTCGCGGGGCTGAGGATGGGCCGGAGCACGAAGAACACGCCCCCGGTCGCGAGGAGGACGCCGAGGACCAGCTCGAACAACGAGTTCACGCTTCGGTGTGCCGCAGCGCTTCGTGCAGGCGCTCGAGCTCCGCCGGGCTCGCGCTGGAGCCGACGACCGGAGCGGACGCGGCTAGCGCGGGCGTAGTGCGCCGCACCCAGCGTCGCATCACTACGAGAAGAACCGCTCCGACGACGAGGATCACCGTGGCCGGCACAAAGTAGCCCGCCAGGTTGAAGCCGCGCTTGGGCGGCGCCATCAGGATCTCGAGCCCGTGCTCGCTCACGAACTGCGCGACGATCGCCTCGCCCGACATCCCCGCCTTGGTGAGCTCGATCACGTGCGCGTGCATCTTGGGGCTTTGCGGGCAGGTGAAATCCGTGGTGCGGCAGGTGTACACATCGAGGCCGCAGCCGCAGGTGCATTTGAGACGCTTCTCGATCGCCTGGATGGCGGCGTCGTTGTCTTCGGCGGTGACGGGCTGCAGCGACGGGCCCGCCCGGTTGGGGTCCCACAGCCGCCCGGACGGCCCGGCCGTGGGGACCGTGTCCTGCACAGGGCGCAGCAGGGCGAACGCCGGTACCACGGCCCACAGGCTCGTCGCCGAGGCGCGCAGGAATCCGCGACGATCGACGGTCCTCACGACGGCTTCCCCTGCTCGGCCACGAGCTTCACGGCGTACCCCGCCTGGGCCCGCCGCACCGCCACCGCCCCGCCACCCGGCCACATGACAATGAGGCCGCCCAGCGCCACGACCATCCCGCCGTACCACACCCACCACACCAACGGGTTGATGGTGAAGCGGTAGACCGCCTGCTCGGTCCCGTTGACGACACCGGCCAGGACGATGTAGAGGTCTTCGCGCAAGTCGCTCCTGATGCCGACCTCGGTGGATGGCTGGAAGGTCGGATTGCCTTCGGCATCGACGTGTTGCCGCTTCTCGGTGGAGAGCATGCCGATGCGCTTCCCGTTGCGCGCCACCTCGACGGTCGCCGCCGTCACCTGGCGGTTCAACGCATCGTATTGCGAGACCCCGAGGTGGGTGAACGTGTAGGTCCAGCCGTAGGGGCTGCGCAGACTCACCGATTCCCCCGGCCGCAACGTCGCTTCGGTCTCCGTCTTGAACGCCATCCCGGCGAACGCGATGAACAGGATCACGATACCGACGTGCACGATGTAGCCGCCGTAGCGGCGCCGATTGCGGGAGATCAAGCGCCCGAGCGCCAGCAGCCAGGCTTCCGAGTACTGGCGGTGCCGGGCGGAGACGCCGCGCACGAACTCCTGCACGACGGTGACGAACACGAAGCTCCCCAGGGTGACGGCCACCAGGGGGTAAAAGTCCCGCATCCCGCCCGCGAGCACCACGAGGAGGCCGAGCACACCGCCGGCCGCCGGCACCGCGAATTGCCGCCGCAGATTGGGCAGCGACGAGCGGCGCCAGGCGATCAGCGGCCCGATGCCGGTGAACGCCAGCAGCGCGAGACCGAGCGGGATGTTGACCTGATTGAAGAAGGGCGCCTTGACCGTGATCTTCGTGCCGGTCACCGCTTCGGAAATGATGGGGAACAGCGTGCCCCACAGAACCGAGAAGGCGATGCCGACGAGCAGCAGGTTATTGAAGAGGAACGACGCCTCGCGACTGACCAGCGACTCGAGCGACGATTCCGCCTGGAGCAGCGGGAGCCGCTTGGCATAGATCCAGAAGCTCGCCACCGCCGACACCACCAGGAAGGCGCCGAAGAAGTACCCGACGCTCGACTGCGTGAACGAGTGCACCGACGCGATGACGCCGGAGCGTGTGATGAACGTGCCGAAGATCGAGAGCAGCCAGGAGCCGATGATGAGCCCCAGGTTCCACTTCTTCAGCATGCCGCGCTTCTCCTGGATCATCACCGAGTGGAGGAACGCGGTCATCGTGAGCCACGGCAGGAAGGAGGCGTTCTCCACCGGGTCCCAGGCCCAGTAGCCGCCCCACCCGAGCTCCACGTACGCCCACCACATGCCGAGGCAGATCCCCACCGACAGGAACAACCACGACAGGAGCGTCCACTTCCGGATCGCCACCAGCCAATCAGTGTCGAGCCGTTTGGAGAGCAGCGCCGACATCGCGAAGGCGAACGGGATAGTGATCGAGATGTAGCCCAGGTAGAGCATGGGCGGATGGAACACCATCCCCGGATTCTGCAGCTGCGGGTTCAGGCCGCGGCCGTCGATCGGGGTGTACGGCAGGCGCTCGAACGGATTCGAGTGCCCGAACAGCATCACGCTGACGAAGAATGCCGCGACCAGGCTGGTGATCGCCCCGACGTAGGGCAGATACACGCGATGCCGCGGCGCCGTGAGCCACTGCGCCAGCGCGCCGAAGATCGACAGCACCGTGGCCCAGAAGAGCAGGCTGCCCTTCTGTCCCGCGTACAGGCCGGACCAGATGTAAAAGGTCGGGAGGTTGCGGCTCGTGTACGCCGCGACGTATTCGACGTTGAAGTCGTGGCGGAACAGCGCCACCTCAAGGGACACGACGGCGACGAGCAGCGCGCCGCACATCGCGAACACCGCGTGGCGCGAACTCGCGATCAGGTCGCCCCGCTCGCGCGACGCTCCCAGGAAGCCGGTGATCGCCCCCCAGGCACCCAGTAAGAAGGCCACCCAGAGCGCGAGACTCCCGAGCAGCGTCATCTAGGCTTTCGGAACCGACTCGTAGCGCGAGCCGCACTTGGCCAGCACGTCGGTCGCGTGAATCACGCCGTCGCGCTGCAGCCGGCCCTCGACCACCACCTCGACGCTGTCGTTGAACGTATCGGGTGCCAGCCCGTGATAGACCACCGGGTAGGTGGCGCTGCCATCACTGATGCGAAAGGCAATCGTCTGCGAGGCGACGTCCCGGGTGACGCTTCCGGGAACCACGTTCGCGCCCACTTTCATCCCGACATCGTAAAACGACGGATCCGTGGCGAGCTTCTGCGACAGCTCGCTCGGCGTGAGGAAGTACTGACCTGTTTCCTTGATTCCGGAGGCCATCAGATAGCCTACCGAACCGACGATGAGCACCGCCCCAATGGCGAACTTCATTCCGGCTTTCATGGCCTGATTATACCGCCTTTCGAGCTTTCGAGTTCGCAGCTCCAGGCCCGTTCGGCCCCTGAGGAGTATGGTAAGCCCCCATGAAGCCGAAATGAAGGCGGTTGGAGGCTGCCCATTAGCCGGGCCGGCCGTGAGTAGGGTCACACCAGGTCCACTTACGGCGACGCAGCGCGCCCGGCGGCCGCCCACTGCGTCGCCGCCTGCACGGCGCGCCGCCATTCGCCCGCCCGGGCGCGCACCGCGGCCGCGTCCGTGCCGGGGGTGAACCGGTCGAAACGGCGGCCGGCAAGGAAGTCGGTGGCGCGACTCCAGACTCCAGCGGCGATGCCGGCGAGTCCGGCCGCGCCTAGGGCCGTCGTCTCGACCAGGTCCGGGCGCGCGACGCCGACGCCCAGGAGATCGGATTGAAACTGCATCAGCCAGTCGTTGGCCGCCGCCCCGCCGTCTACCTGGAGCTCCGCGAGGGACAGCCGAGCATCGGCCGTCATGGCGTCCAGCACCTCCTGCGTGCTGAATGCCATGGCTTCGAGCGCCGCGCGCACCAGGTGGGCGCGGCCGGTGCCGCGGGTCAAGCCGACGATCGTGCCGCGCGCGTTCGGCTCCCAATGCGGCGCGCCCAGACCCACGAACGCGGGGACGAAATAGACGCCGCCCGTATCCGGAACCTCCCGGGCGAGCCGCTCCGATTCCGCGGCGGCGGCGAGAATCTGGAGTCCGTCGCGCAGCCACTGGATCGCCGCGCCGGCGATGAAGACGCTGCCCTCGAGGGCGAAGGCCGGCGCCCCGGTAGCGTCGCAGGCGACGGTGGTGAGCAGCCCATGCGCCGAGGTGACGCGGTGCCCCCCCGTATGCAGCAGCAGGAAGGCGCCGGTGCCGTAGGTGTTCTTCGCCTGACCCGCGGTCCAGCACCCCTGACCGAATAACGCGGCCTGCTGGTCCCCGGCGACGCCGGTGATGGGAATCTCGGCGCCGAAGTGTCGCGGCGCCGTGACCCCGAACTCGCCGCTGGAGCGGCGCACCTCGGGCAGCGCCCAGCGCGGCACACCGAACCATCCCAGCAGCTCGTCGCTCCAGCCGCCGGCGGCGAGGTCGTAGAGCATGGTGCGGGACGCGTTGGTTGGATCGGTGGCGAACGTCGCCCCGTCGGTGAGTCGATGCAGCAACCAGGTATCCACGGTCCCGAACACGGCGTCGCCGGCCTCGATGCGCTCGCGCACGCCGGGGGCGTGCTCCATCAGCCATTCCAGTTTGGTCGCTGAGAAGTACGGGTCGAGCACGAGCCCGGTGCGCTCGCGGATCGACGCCGCGCGGGCGTCTCGGGCAAGCGCCGCACAGCGGGGAGCGGTGCGCCGGTCCTGCCACACGATGGCCCGGTGCAACGGCCGCCCGGTCCCACGCTCCCACACGCACACCGTTTCGCGCTGGTTGGTGATGCCGATGCACGCCGGTACCACGCGCGCGCGCGCGACCGCCTCCTGCGCCGCTTCCAGGGTCACGCGCAGAATGTCCTCCGGATCGTGCTCGACCTGCCCCGGAGCCGGGAAGTGCTGCGGCAGCTCGCGGTAGCCCCGCCCCCGCACCGTTCCGTCTGCGCCGATGACGAGCGCCGTGGAGCCGGTCGTCCCCTGATCCAGGGCGAGGACGGCCTTCACCGGGCGAACGGCGGCTGGACCAGCCCGCGATCAGTGACGAACCCGGTGACGTAGCGGGCGGGCGTCACGTCGAACGCCGGATTGAAGGTCGCGACGCCGGCGGGCGCGATCGCCCGGCCGGCGAGCGTCGTCACCTCGTCCGCGGACCGCTGCTCAATGGGGATGGCATCGCCGTCGGGGACGTCGTGGTCGATGGTCGACGACGGTGCACAGCAGTAGAACGGGACGCCGTGATGGCGCGCCAGGACGGCCAGGGGGTAGGTCCCGATCTTGTTGGCGAAGTCCCCGTTCCGCGCGATGCGATCGGCGCCGACCAGCACCAGATCGACGCGCGCGGCACGCATCAGGCTCGCCGCCATGCTGTCCGTGATGAGCGTGCACGGCACACCCGCGGCCATGAGTTCCCACGCCGTGAGCCGCGCCCCCTGGAGCACGGGCCGCGTTTCGTCCACGAAGACGTGCACCTGACGGCTGGCTTCCCGTGCCACGTACACCGGGGCGAGGGCGGTGCCAATCCCCCCGGTGGCCAGGGCGCCGGCGTTGCAGTGCGTCAGGACGTTCGCGCCGTCGGGCAGCAGGGCCTGCCCCGCCGCGCCGATGCGGCGGCACATCGCCCGGTCTTCTTCCCAGATGGCGGCGGCCTCGGCGTGCAGGCGCTCCCAGACCGTGGCGGCGTCGCCGGGCGTGGCGGCGGCGACGGCGGCCATGCGATCGAGCGCCCAGCGCAGATTGACGGCCGTGGGACGGGTCGCCCCGAGGCATTCGACCGCACCGCTCAGCCGCTCGAGAAATGTCTGGCGTGACAGCGCGCGGCCCTCCCGCAGCCCGGCCACGAGCCCCATCGCCGCGGCGATCCCGATCAAGGGCGCGCCACGGACCTGAAGCGAGCGGATCGCTTCGGCCATCGCCTCGACGCTCTCCAGGTCCCGGTGCACCAGCGCTTCGGGCAGAGCGCGCTGGTCCACGATGCGCACCGCGCCGGAGGGTGCCCAGGTGATGGCTTGGACGGTCATGCACTCAAAGCTACAGAGACTTTTGCAGCTTGGAACGTCGCCGCTGCCCGCGTGACGGCACGACGGGACGGATGGGTATCCCGTTCGACACCGTTCCCGTTCAATCGAATCTTCGAGGAGGCAGGCAATGCGCAGCTTACTCGTTCCGCTGCTCGCCGCCGCCGCAATCGCGGCGTGCGCCGATCAGTCCAACCCAACAGAGGCCCTCCAGGCGGCCCCCACCAACAACCCGGCCGGTGATTCCAGCGGGACCCACCAGCCGCCGGGGCCCGTCGCCTCAATCACAGTTTCACCCTCACCGTCCGTGGCGGTCGGCGACTCGATCCCCGTGTTCGCCGTCGCGCGTGATGCCGCCGGGAACCAAGTCCTCACGGCGCAGTTCCAATGGACCGTGGGCGATCCCACCGTCGCCCGGATTGAAGGGGACTTCGGCCCGTCGCTGATTCTCCGGGCCCTGCGCAGCGGGAGCACGACGGTGACCGCCCAGAGCGGGGGAGTCAGCGGTTCGGCGAGCGTGGTCGTGCGGTAGCGGACAGGGAGCACGCGGTGGAGCGTGGCGAAGGGCCCACGCTCCACTTCCCCGCACCCCCGGGTCCCCGTAGCATTTCCCCTCATGACCTACCAAACGCTGCTATTCGAGATCCGGGACGGGATCGCCTTCGTCACGGTCAATCGCCCCGACAAGCTGAATGCGCTGAACGACCAGGTGATGGCGGAGCTGGCCGACGCGGCGGAGCAGATCGCGAGCGAACGCACGATCCGCGGTGCGATCCTCACGGGCTCCGGTCCGAAGGCGTTCATCGCCGGTGCCGACATCGGGGACCTCTCGCGCCAGGGGCCGTTCGACGGCAAGGCCCGCGCGATGCGCGGCCAGGCGGTCCTGCGCCGACTGGAGACATGTGGCAAGCCCGTGATCGCCGCCGTCAACGGCTACGCGCTGGGAGGTGGGTGCGAGCTGGCGATGGCCTGCCACCTCCGAATCGCCAGCGACACCGCCAAGTTCGGCCAGCCGGAGGTGAAGCTCGGGATCGCCCCTGGCTACGGAGGCACGCAGCGCCTGCCGCGGCTCGTCGGCAAGAGCGTGGCGCTGCAGCTGATCCTCACGGGCGAGATGATCGACGCCCACGAGGCGTACCGGATCGGGCTGGTCAACAAGGTGGTGCCGGCCGCGGAACTCCTCGCCGAATCGGAGAAGATGTTGCGGGGTATCCTGGCCATGGCACCGCTCGCCGTACGCCTCTGCCTGGAAGCGGTCGATCAGGGCTTGGAGATGACGTTGGACGAGGGACTCTTGCTCGAGGCGAACCATTTCGGCCTGCTCGCGGCCACCAACGACATGAAAGAAGGAACGCAGGCGTTTCTCGAGAAGCGGCCGCCCCGGTTCGAGGGTCGATGACGCGCGGTACGGGAGCAGCGCGCATCGCGCTGCTCGGCGCCGTCGTGGCCGCGGCGGTGGTGGCATGTCAAACGGACCGCGATCGTCCCGGCCCGCCGCGGGTCCGCATCACGCTCGACCAGGACTCCGTCACGTCTCCCGACACGCTCACCGGCTCGGTGCGGGCCGACGACCCGGACGGCATCGATTCGCTCTGGCTCGCCATCGATTCGGCGACCCCGCTGGGCGCTGACGGCCTGCTCCAGCCCACGTTCCAGGCGCCGTTCCAAGCGGAAATTCCCGCCGGCCACGTGCTCGGTGATCGCATTCCCGTGAGCCTCACGGCGCGCGACATTTCGGGCTATGTGGGGGGCCTCGATACGTTCGTAATCGTCAAGGGCCCTTGAGCCCTAAGTCTTGACCTGACAACGATTTTCGGTTATTCTACTAGGGCTTCCGGGGTCCTCCCAGAAGCCCCTCCTTATGACCGCGAAACGCGTCCGCCAGAACGCCCCGATGGCTGTGGGTGAAGCGCTGCAGGGGTACCTCGCCCGCTCCGGGCTGGGCGCACGCCTGTCGCAGGCGCAGGCAGTGACCGACTGGGCAGCGCTGGTGGGCCCGCAGATCGCCGCCGTCACGCAGCCGGAGAGCGTGACGCCGGACGGCACGTTGTTCGTCCGGGTGGCGACCTCGGCCTGGATGAACGAGCTGCAGCTGATGATGCCCGACATCATGGCCCGGATCAACGTGGGCCGCGGCGCCGGACGCATCAAGACCATTCGTTGGCTCCTCACACGGTAAACCATGGCGAAACCGAAGCAGACCGGCTCGAAAGACACGAAGAAGAACGGCAACGGCGGCTACCAGGCCGACTCGATCCAGGTCCTGAAGGGGCTGGAGGCGGTGCGGCGGCGTCCCGCCATGTACATCGGCTCGGTCTCGGGGCGCGGGCTCCATCACCTCGTGTACGAGGTGGTGGACAACTCGGTCGATGAAGCGCTCGCGGGCTACTGCACCCAGATCGACGCCACCATCCACGAAGACAATTCGATCACCGTCGTGGACAATGGCCGGGGAATTCCGGTCGACATCCACAAGACCGAGAAGAAGCCGGGCGTCGAAGTCGCCCTCACCGTGCTG
>Ga0153915_10004070_pt1 | contig 13441 bp, 13 predicted proteins | sample Opewatmetagenome_2_FD_107003 | JGI IMG/M metagenome (GOLD analysis project Ga0153915, IMG submission 107003) | Freshwater wetland microbial communities from Ohio, USA - Open water 3 Core 3 Depth 3 metaG | ecosystem: Environmental > Aquatic > Freshwater > Wetlands | place: USA: Ohio, Lake Erie... | reverse complement strand
TAGCTCATCATCTTTTCGATCTGCGGCCGGGATATCCGCGTCCGGTCTTACAAGAGGGGGCATTGGGAACGATGGTTTATCTCCCGGTTGAGGAGAAATGCGGGAGGCGGTTTGCTTCGTGGCATTCCTCCGCCCGCAACTCAGCCAGAGGGTTATGGCTACGAGAGCCAGCAAAACGACGCTCATCCATAAGACGCGCTTTTTCACACGACCCTCCAATTCATCGTACGAGCTAGTTTATGCATCATACGATGCAATAGCTGACTTCGACGTTTATAGATCTAAATCGTGTTCCAACGGATCACCATACCACGACGAGCAGCATGTCACTTAAGCGGGACACCCTGCCTTACAGTCCGCCTCGTGATCAGCGTGGGCTTGGTGGCAGCAGGTCTTGCACGTGTCCCCGTGGTAACCACTCTGGCAGCATTCGGTGTGGGTATCAGCGGTGCCGCAGCCCGTACACCCGTCGCCGCCAGCGCCCCCACAGCACGTGCAGTCGGTGATCGCGAGAACTTTGTACACGCCAAAGGCGAGTGCCACTGTGAGTAAAACCACAAGCGGCGCAATTTTAATCCAACACTTCGCAGAACCTAACGATGAAAACATTCTCATGTATCACTCCCCTGTTAGATTAGTTTTTTACCACTGTTCGCATAATACCCCCCCCTCACCAACTGCTGTCAAACGATAAAACGAACTTTTATTAGCGTCGGGAGCGCATTTGGACACCACCACCGAACCGAGGATCAGTCCGCCGCCGATGATTGTTATGTTTTACCGAGATTCGCGGCATACTTCCGGGTGAGCGCCGACAATTCCGCGCACACCGTCGCGTACTTCGGATCTTCAGCAAGGTTCTTCATCTCCAGCGGATCGGTTTTCGGATCGAACAGCATCGCGCCGTTCTTTCCATCCGGACCATACTCGGCGTAGCGCCATTTCTCGGTGCGAACGGCCACGCCGTGCAGGGTTGTGCCGTCTTCGCTCCAGACGCTGTAAGCCGGCCGATCCCACGGCGCATCCGGTTTGTTAAGTAATGGAACCAGACTTGCGCCCTCAAATCCCTGCTGCGGCACCGGCAATCCGCACAACTCGACCAGTGTCGGATAAATGTCTAATGACTCCGCGATACGGTAGCATGACTGCCCGTTCCCTTTGGCGTCGGGGACGGCCATTAGCATCGGCACGCGCGTGCTCATCTCGAACAGCGATCCGGCCTTGGACCATTTCCCTTTCTCGCCAAGCTGATACCCATGGTCGGCCACAAAAACGATGATCGTGTTCTCGCGCAACCCTAGCCGGTCCAGTTCGGCGATGACGCGACCAACATTCCAGTCCGTCCACGATGTTGAAGCGAGATAAGCGCGGATGACTTCCTTGGCCTCCGCAACGCTGGCGTTGCGCCCGATGAAAAGATCGGCATTGCGCTTGCGAATGGCTGCGCTGGGAAATCCCGGCGGAACAGTCGGCGATGAAGCGAAGTCCGTCGTCAGCTCGATCTTGTTCACGTCATACATGTCAAGGAACCGCTGCGGCGCGGTCGGCGGACTGTGCGGTTTGACAAATCCGCACCCGATGAAGAACGGCTGGTCCTTGTATTTGCGCAAATTCTCGATGGTGCGGTCAGCGGTGTGATAATCGCCGTGACCTTCGCCGTTGCCATCCAATATCACGATGCGGTCGGAATACAGCGTTCGACTGTCTTTGGGCGGCGGAACTGGAGAATCCTGGCGCGGCACGTTCAGAACATGCCCCACATTGGATGATTGCATGCCTCCTTCTCCGGCGGCCTCGCCGCCACTGCTGACGTTCATCCATGCCTTGGGATCATCAATGCCACCGTGAAAAATCTTCCCTGCGCGCACGGAAACGTAACCGTTTTCCTTGAACAATTGCGGCAGGCTAACCCAATCGGGATGAAGCGAGCGGAACGCCGTGCGATTGCCAAGCACGCCCGTCCGTGTCGGTGGCTGACCGGTCAGCAGCGACGAGCGCGACGGGTTGCACAGCGGGAACTGGCAATAGTTCCTGTCGAAGCGAACTCCTGCACGAGCCAGAGCGTCGAGATTGGGCGTTTTAGCGCCGAACATGCTGCCGTAACAGCCCAGCTCAACGCGCATGTCGTCGGACATTAAGAATAGAACGTTGCGTTTGCGGGCGGTCGGGCGCGGCGTTTGAGCGAATAACGCCTTCGGCAACAATGTGGCAGCCGCCACAGTGGCGACCTGACCCAGGAACGTTCGACGTGTGATCTCGCTCATGACTCGTCCATCCGCGCGAAGAATTCTACCATGCGGGCCGGGATGGGAAAGGGGAAAGAAACGGGAAAATCAGACCAAACAAGGGTATAATCGTCCCGATCGTGAGCAGCCCACACATCATAGATGCCGGCCGCGGATTTCATCTTCTAACCAAGCCAATCGGCCCAATCTGCAATCTCGACTGCAAATACTGTTTCTACCTCGAAAAGGAAAAACTTTACCCGGATGAACGCAACTGGCGAATGAGTGATGAGGTGCTTGAGGAATACATCCGTCAATATATTCACAGCCAGACTGCGCCGGAGATCAACTTTGCCTGGCAAGGCGGCGAGCCGACGCTGTTGGGCGTGGGGTTCTTTCGGAGGGCCGTCGAACTGCAGCAGAAGCACGCCGACGGCAGGACGGTCGCCAATGCTATGCAAACCAACGGCACCCTGCTCGATGACGAATGGTGCGAATTCTTCACGCAACATAAGTTCCTCATTGGCCTGTCGATCGACGGGCCGCGGGATCTGCATGACAAGTATCGCGTGGACAAGCAGCAGCGCCCAACGTTTGATGCCGTCATGCGCGGCCTGGAACTGCTCAAGAAGCACAAGACCGATTTCAACACGTTGACCGTCGTCAACCGCGATAATTCGCAGCGGCCGCTGGACGTGTGTCGGTTTCTCAAAGAAATCGGCAGCGAGTTTCTGCAATTCATACCGCTGGTTGAACGACAACCAATACAGCAGCTAAAAGCGCTCGGATACGACTTTGCCGAGCCACCCGAACCGGGCCAACCGCGCGATCAGCAATCGCAAGTCACGAGATGGAGCGTCGAGGCAAAGCAATATGGGAACTTTCTTTGCGCGATCTTCGACGAATGGGTACGCAACGATGTTGGACAAGTTTTCGTGCAGCTTTTTGATGCGGCTCTTGGCAACTGGATGGGTCTGGGGCCATCGCTCTGTGTCTTTGCGGAAAAATGCGGCGCGACACTGGCCATCGAACACAACGGCGATCTCTATAGTTGCGATCATTACGTCTATCCGAAATATCGTCTCGGCAATATCATGAACCAGAGCGTTGGCGAGATGGTTCGCTCGGCCCAGCAGACGAAATTCGGGAATGACAAGCTCGATGCGTTGCCGCAGTATTGTCGCGAGTGCGAAGTGCGATTTGCCTGCAACGGCGAATGCCCAAAACACCGGTTCATCAAGACTCCCAACGGCGAAGACGGACTGAACTACCTCTGTCCTGCGTACAAGCAGTTCTTCAATCACGTTGACCCGTATATGCGCGTGATGGCTGAGCTTGTGCGGACGGACCAGCCCGCCGCCGTGATCATGGATATTCTTCGAGAAGAGGAACAACGCCAGAACCTTGCGTCCCCGGGCCGGAATGATCTCTGCCCCTGCGGTAGCGGGCGGAAATTCAAGAAATGTTGTGGCGCAAAGTGACAATCATTGCCCGGACCGTGGAAATCAGTGCAGATACCCCATAATTGCGGAAAGCGTTGCTTTTCGTGGCAAAAGGCGAGAAAACTGCGGCGTGAGATAGGATGGAGTTTTGGATGCGGCGAGCCTCGGACTCGCAATCCGCGATTGTAAGGAATGCGGGCTCGCCAATTAACTTACGCACCCAAAACGATTTGAAAATTGCATACATTTTAGAAATTGCAGTGGTTAAAAAATCTATTTTCTCGCCCTTTTTATGATTCCGTTCGCAATCACAAAGATCGCAAGCAAGATCGCGGTAGCTTTTAAGCAAGAAGCTTCCATTTTATAATGTATGTTTTCCTCAATCTGCTCATCTTTAACATTGCTCTGGAGTTGGAATTGGGAGGATTCCGTTGGGATCTTAATGGTATTTATTGGCGTTGCGGGCACATTGGCAGTGCGATTGTGTTGCATCCGAAAGTTCTCATATAATGAAGAAGATTTAATGCCAGCTGGATATAGGGAAAAGCTATGGGAGCTAAAACGACTCGAGTTCGAAAAAAAGAAAAGTTTGTGGGATTTTGGATTTGAATGCGTTCTGGTCATTGGTTTAGCGTTAGAAATATTTGGATTCGCAAAACAAATTTCAAAAGATGTCGCGCTAAATGGGAGAATTGAAGAGCTTCGATCAAACAATCTAGTGCTTGCAATAAAACTTGAGCCTAGAGCAGATCGGCTCCGGCAAAGTGCATTCAAAAACCTCGTAAAAGGCAAAGCCAGTGGAGAAATAGAGATTGTATACGCGCCGTACAACGGAGAAGCGGCGGGATTTGCAGCCGAGTTATATAGAGAATTGAGCCAAGCAGGGTGGAAAATGGCCGGGTTTAAACCGAAACCGGCTGATCTTGAACCAACATGGGCCTCGCCAAGACCACTTGTGCCAGAATCTTTTGCCTCCATCGCCATTGTTTCGCACGACCCTAACGATGAACTGCTTCCACGATGGCAGATGGTGCCACTGGATACTAAAACTGTTGGCGTAAATGGCACCAACGACATTTTAGTCGTCCACCACGACAAGCTAGGCCGCGTAGATAGATACCAACTCCGACTGCCCCCCGCTGGTGCTGGTGCCGGTGTATTGGCTATAGCTCTTGAAAGGTCTGGATTCCATAGTGAACGGAACATCAATTCAAACCTTCCTCCCGGCAGGATTCTAGTGGTCATCGGAGCAAAGGAATAAATCAGAGCGAAACAGCAGAAAAACAGCGCATTCATGGCGTGCCCCTTCGCACATAATTTCGCCTTGTAAAGCGGGAATTTGAAATTAAGGCACCGCCATCCGCCGCAGTTTCTTGACCAAAGCGGGGACGGGCTGTTAGGATGCAACCTGTGCAAAGGAAATCAGTACGATGAAACGAACCTATCAACCGTCAAAACTGCGGCGGCAACGTCGCTTCGGGTATTTGAAGAAGAATCGGACGAAGACCGGCCGCAATATTTTGAAGGCGCGCCGACGGAAGGGACGCAAACGGCTGACGCAGGCGTAACCTCGCACATGTGCGCATGTGCGTAACACACAACTGAGGAGGCCCGTCACGGCGGGCGAGTCGGGTTGCATGGACTTCACACATTTCCGAAAAGCGAGCGGCTCCAGTATGGCCATCAGTTTCGCCAGGTTTATGAGCGCGGCCGAAAGATCGAAGGCCGGCTGCTGGCGCTTTATTTGTTGGCCGAACCGGCAGCCGACGTTGCGCCTTCGGGCCGAGCGGTGGGGGTGGTGACAGGCCGCAGGATTGGCGGCGCAGTTCAACGCAATCGCGCGCGCCGACTGCTCCGCGAAGCGTATCGATTGAACAAACATAAACTTAAACCCAACTTCCAACTTGTCATGGTTGCCCGCAATGGTATCCGAGGGAAACGGCTTACCGATGTCGAAGCCGAGTTGCTGCGACTTTTCGGGACAGCGGGCATGTTGAGCGTGTCGTGATCAAACGAGCATTGTTGTTGTTATTGCGGTTGTATCCGCTGGTGAAACCACTGGCGCTGTGGCTGCCTGCGCCGCCGTTGGGCGGGCGATGCTGCCGTTTTCATCCGAGTTGTTCCTGTTACGCGCGCGAGGCCGTTGAACGCCACGGCGCGGCGCGCGGTCTGTGGTTGACGGCGCGGCGTCTGGCAAGGTGCCATCCGTTTCATGCAGGCGGTTTTGACCCGGTTCTTGAACCATGATGGACAAAAAAACAATGTATGTGGTGGTCGGTTGCCTGCTGGCGCTGATCGTGTGGCAACGCGTGGTGGAACATATGTATCCGCCGAAGAAGAAGCCGTTGCGGCCACCGGTCGCCACACTGGCGACGAACGCGCCGGCGGCGCAGGCCGCCACGCAACAGGTTGTTGCGGCCGCCGTCGCTTCAATGACGAACGTTGTCGTCGAAGCCATCAAGGCTGAACCCGAACAACCGCGTCCCGCCGAAGAGATCGCGGTGCTCAGCAACAACCTCGTCCGTATCGAGGTCACAAGTTGGGGCGGCGGCATTCGCAGCGTTGAACTTCTCAAGTACAATGCCGGTGGGCATGGCCACGTCGTGCTTAACGGTACGAATTTCGTCCCGGCGCTGGCATTGAGGGAGTTGCCGGGTTTGGACAGCGGTGGCGCGTATCAGTTGCAGCATACGGACGGCCGCACCATCGAGATGTCGGCCAAATCCCGCGTGGGCGTTATGGTGACAAAGAAACTGGCGCTCACTGACGATTACGTGGTGAACGCCAGCATCGGGGTTACTCGGCCCGTGTCCGCTGGCGCGCGGCGCGCCATTGATGTCGTCGTTGGCACGGCCACACCCGTCAACGAAAAAGAGGCGCAGAACTTCCTCGGCATGGACATGATGGTCGGAGTGAAATGCCGCGCGCAATCGCTTTGGGATACGCAGGGATTCTTCATTTTCCGCAGCAACGTGTTGTCCAAGAAAGAAATCCGCGAAACCTTGTCCGCCCGATGGGTTGACGTTAAGAACCAGTTTTTCACGATGGTTTTGACGCCGACCAACAACACATTGGCTGTGGGATGCGAACGCGGGCCGGCGCCAATGCCCGCCTTTTGGCAATCGAAGGTTCAGCCGCAAGGCGTGACGGCGTGGGCGACATTACCCCCCAGCGCCGTGTCCACCACCAGTGTGGAACGTTACGAGTTCAGCTATTACGCCGGACCGAAGGAACTTGACCGTCTCGCGTTGCTGGGGCAGGGACAGGAAGAAGTGCTGAACTTCGGGTTCTGGGGTTTTTTCAGCGTGATCCTGCTGAAAGGCATGAAATTCTTCCACCAGATAATCCCGAACTACGGCGTGGCGATCATCATCATCACGGTAATCATCAAGCTGGTGTTCTGGCCGATTCAAGCCAAGAGCATCAAGTCGATGAAAGAGATGCAGAAGTTCCAGCCGCTGATGAAGAAGTTGAAGGAGAAATACAAGGATGACACACAGCGGTTGAACCAGGAAACGATGCGTCTGTACAAGGAACACAAGATCAACCCGTTTGCCGGTTGCCTGCCCATGCTGGTGCAGATTCCGGTCTTCTTCGCGTTGTTTGCGATGCTGCGCAGTGCCATCGAATTGCGCGGCGCGGCGTTCCTATGGATCAAAGACCTTTCGCAGCCCGACACGATCTTCCACGTCGCGGGTTTTCCGTTCAACCCGCTGCCGTTGGCCATGACGGCCACGTCAATCTGGCAGATGAAGCTCACGCCGCAAACGGGCGATACCCAACAGCAGAAAATGATGACGTTCATGCCGCTCATGATGCTGTTTTTCTTCTATAGCACGTCGTCAGGTCTTGTCCTGTACTGGACCGTGCAGCAGATGTTGTCCGTTGCGCAGCAGTGGTGGAGTCTGCGCCAGCCAGACGCCGCGGTTGTCGTCGCGCCCGCGGGAAAAACGAAATAAAATTGATAGGTTAACAAACAAACTGGACTTACGGGCGTCGTAGCTTGCATCCCCGATACCGTCAAGATTTTCGGGGTCGCCCCGCAAACGCGGGAAACCGCAGGCCGAACGCCTGAACAACACAGGAGCCTGATATGGAGAATCAGCCGACAGTCGCACCCCCGAATGCTTTCGGGGCCAACCCGTTGGACCCCAAAGACACGCTTCAGAAGATGCTAGATGGACTGGGTTTGGAGACCAGCATTGAGCAAACGAAACAGGATGACTCGATTCTGCTGCACATTCGCACGGAAGAAGCTGGCCGTCTCATCGGCAAACAAGGCCAGGCGCTGAGCCAGTTGCAGTTTCTGTTGAACCGCATCCTACAGCGCGCCGATCAGGCGGCGCAACGGGTGATAGTGGACTGCGAGAACTATCATCAGCGCCAACACGACGAGCTGTTACAAAAAGTCGGCGAGGCCGCCGACAAGGTGCGCCGCTGGGGCGAGCCGCTGCACTTCGGACCGTTCAACGCGTTTGACCGCCGTCTCATTCATCAGCATTTCGTCAACGACACGGAAATTGAAGCCGTCAGCGAAGGTGAGGAACCCGGTGAACAGGGACGCGGCCACAAACGGATGACCATCCGTATCAAACAGACACCGGCAAAGTGATTGGAACTCCGCAAGCGCGGGGGTGGATGCTGTTGACCTTTGCGTTTCAGCGCTCTTCAATGCGTCCCGAATCTCTTTCCGCAGCATGCGGGAAAGAAGTAAGAAGCGCAAAGTCAGTCGCCGACGAGCCGGGACTTCGCGCCTTGAACAATCTGTATGACCGAGGTTGGCTCCTCGCCGGTATCGAATTGCTCGATGATCTTGCGGTAAAATCCTCGCGCCTCATCCTGACGGCCGGCGTCCCAAAGCTGGTTGGCGGCGGATTTCCACGCCAGCAACACTTCCCAGTCCTGCTTTGGGTATGACTTTTCGATTTGCGCCCAAATTTTGACTGCCTCGTCGAGTTGGCCCTGCGCGGCGCGCACGTTACCAATGTTGCGCAACGCCTGCGCGCACCAAAACTTTTGGTCGGGATATTTCTTCAGCACCTTCTCATAGCCCGCTGCCGCGAGATTGAGCGATCTCATCTTCTCAGCGTCCTGCAGATCGGCCGATGGCGTATGGTACCGGTTTGCAGTTTGCTCAAACAAGTTTTTTGCCGCGGCATAACGCAACTGTTCTGCGGCTTTTCGCGACGGGGTAGAGCAACCGACCAGTAACAGCGCGGCAGCGCCCGTGACGATCCGGTACAGAGCGCGCCGGTGTTGGCGCTCCCCGAAATATCTTATTGAACGACAAAAAGATGACGAGCCACCGTATTCCAAATCACCGGGTTGTATTCGTCCCTTGACGGGTCGTGAGTTCATAAGCGACCATTTGCTTCCCGAGCAGCTTCAAAGGCAAGACGAATTTCGTTTTTCTCGCATGTCATAACGCCTGTCCCGCGTTGGTTTTGACACCCTGGCTTAAGAAATGGTCACAAAAATCTCTGACGGCATGTTACCGCCGCGTTATGATTAAAGCGATGAATAAAACCATCGGTCACTCTTCCTTGGAACTCGCGCAGGGCGATATCACGGCGTTGCAGGTAGACGCAATCGTCAACGCTGCCAACGCGCGCCTGCAACACGGCGGCGGTGTGGCGGCGGCTATCGTGCGGCGGGGAGGGCGAGTCGTTCAGGACGAATCCGACGCCATCATCGCGGCGCGCGGCCGCCCGCTCGATACCGGCGAGGCGGTCATCACCTCTGGTGGAAAACTCCCAGCCAGCTTCGTTATTCACACCGCCGGTCCGATCTGGGGCGATGGTGATGAAGACGGCAAACTGCGCAAGTCGATCCGCAGCAGTCTGGAACTGGCCGACAAGCACGGTATCAAGAGCATCGCGTTTCCCGCAATCAGCACGGGCGTTTACCGGTTCCCCGTGGATCGCGCGGCAAAGCTTATGCTGGATGAAACCGTGGTTTGCCTGCGCGGGAGAACGAATTTGACGCGCGTCATTTTTTGCCTGTACGACGCCGGCGCGCTTGGGGTGTTTACCGCCGCTCTCAGGAAACTCGACTGAGCATCCAGTCAAGCAGACGCGGGAACCAGCGTTTCATCCACACGCCGAATTTTCCCGGAACAGTGAGCGCAACCTCGCGTTTGTGTCGTGCGCACGCACTGAGGATTGCCCGCGCTACACTGCCCGGCGGTACGCCTTTCATCGGCCCTACGCGGACTGGGCCGCCATAACGGACCTGGTTCTCGAAAAATGGCGTGTCAGTGTAACCCGGCATGATGAGGATGATTTCCACGCCGCTGCTGCGCAGTTCGATTCGCAAAGCGTCGCTCAGCGCCCGCACGGCGAACTTGCTGGCGCTGTAAATGCCGTTGCGCGGCGTGGCCAGCACGCTCAGGATGCTGCCGATATTGACGATTTGGCCGCGAACGCCGTCATAGTCGGGTGTTTGCTGCTTCATCTGCGGCAACGCAGCCTGTATGCAACGCAATACGCCAAAGAAATTCAATTCCATCAATCGCTCCGCGTCGGCAAACTGCGTATTCTCAACCGTGGCGCGCATGCCGAAGCCGGCATTATTCACCAAGATGTCCACGCGGTCCCACTTCGCAATTGTTGTCTCAACGAGCCGTTTCACATCGGCGTCCTGAGTTGCGTCGGTGGGCACGACGAGGAATCGGTCGCGCAGCACGGGATCGGCCCCAGCCAACTCGCGCAATTTCGCCTCGTTACGCGCGGCGAGCGCGACGCGTGCGCCTGCGCGGGCAAATGCCAGCGCTGTCTCGCGCCCAATCCCCGTGGACGCGCCAGTAACAATGACTACCTTGTCTTGAAACCTGTTTATCATTTCCCTTTCTCGCTGATCGCATGATATTCTGGCAACAGCGAAAGCTGCAAGCGCCGAAGCCATGAATCCATCCGATAAACTGGCCGCCGCGAAACTCGTGCAGGTCCACAAGGCCAGTAGCGAGACGGAGGGTAACCTCCTGGTAGGCTACCTGCAGGACAACGGGATCGAAGTGGTAATGCGCCTGCCGCCAAGCATCCCGCCCTATGACTTCGTGGAACGGATGTGTCGCAACAACAAGATATACGGCATCTCCGTCCGCGAACCCGACGCCGACCGCGCCCGCCAGTTGATTCAGGAATTCTTGACGACCGCGTCGGACGCGCCATCGCTCGAAGCGCTCGCCACGCGACACCCGCCGCTGACGAAAGAGAAGATCGGCAAGCTCCGTGGCGCTCTGCGTGAGGAGCGGCGCACGTTCCGGTTTCTCGGCTGGCTTGCAGTGGCATTTCTGGCGGCTGCGTGGATATTGTCCGGCAACCCGCTGCCGCGTTCCGGCTGGCCGACGCTGGTGATGCTGGTGTTATTGGCAGTATTGGTGGGGAACCTGGCGCGGAAGCGTTGGTGAACATGACCTGCAATACTGGCCAGCGCCGGCGGAAAATCCGGTTTGTTGGCGGCGTGCTGTTTGACGGGCGTGGCGCAATGAAGGCACGGCGGCCGGGCTTTGCCGTTCAGACCTTGTCGTGAAAATAATCAATCGTCTTCCGCAAGCCGGTTTCCAAATCAACCTTCGGTTCCCAATGCAGGGTTTTTTTGGCTAGCGCGATATCGGGCCGGCGTTGTTTCGGATCATCCACTGGCAGCAGTTCGTTGATAATGCGGCTTTTACTGCCGGTCAACCGGCGAATCAGTTCGGCAAATTGAAGGATGGTAAATTCCGTTGGGTTGCCGATGTTGATCGGTCCTGCAGAATCGGACTTTGAGAGACGGTAGATGCCCTCGACGAGATCGCTGACGTAACAGAAACTGCGGGTCTGCGCGCCGTTGCCGAACACCGTCAGCGGAGCGCCTTTCAACGCCTGACCAATGAACGCAGGCACAACGCGTCCGTCGTGCAGCCGCATCCGCGGCCCGTACGTGTTGAAGATGCGCACGATCTTGGTGTCGAGCTTGTGAACGCGGCGGTAGGCCATGGTGATGGCCTCGGCGAATCGTTTGGCTTCGTCGTACACGCCGCGCGGGCCGATGGGGTTAACGTTGCCCCAGTAGGCTTCGGTCTGCGGATGTTGAAGCGGGTCGCCGTACACTTCAGAAGTCGAAGCCAGCAGGAACGTCGCGCCCTTTTCCTTGGCGAGACCGATGGCGTTGTGAGTGCCAAGTGAGCCAACCTTGAGGGTTTGGATCGGCAATTTCAGATAATCAATCGGGCTGGCGGGCGAGGCAAAATGGAAAACGTAGTTCACAGGTCCGGCAAGATAGATGTAATCAGTGACGTTGTGCTGGATGAACGTGAAATTCTTGTTTCCGGCCAGGTGGGCGATGTTGTCGGTGCTGCCAGTAATCAGGTTGTCAATGGCGATAACGTGGTGGCCTGCGGCGAGCAGGTAATCACAAAGATGAGAGCCAATAAAACCTGCGCCACCGGTGATAACGGAGATGGGAATAGTCGTTTTCTTCATAAAACTTTCAACCGTGAGATCCATTTCAGAATAGTGGCCGTCTCCATCAATGTCAAATCCGCCTGTCGTTTAACGGCGCACTCGGAACACGGCGAACCGCTCGGTCGCAAACGCCCGCTCGAAATGCCGAAGCTGTTGCGGCGCCATTACAAACAAGACCGCCGCGCAGTTCGCGTCCAGCGGTCCCAACCGATTCGCCTTGTACCGGCGCGACTCAGTTGTCGCCATCACGAAACTCGCGCTGTCGCAGACAAAGTAATCCGCCCCGTATTTCGCGGCGAAAGCGAAAAGCTGATCTTCATCGGAGTAGATCGCCTCCAGAAAATCCCGATACCGCTCGCGAATCTCGTGGTTCTCGAATTTTGAATGTAGAATGATCGGCCGACCCGTGTATGCCAGAAATACCGGTGACTCCGAGATGTTTGCCAGTATCACGGCGTTGGTCGGTGTGTTATCGTTCAACCAGCGGACGACCGGTTTGTAGTCGGCTGGCGCCACTGGCGCGCGGGAAAGCGGGCTGAAGTTCAACGTTGCCAACTGCCAAACTGCTGCCAAGACCAGCGCGATCTTCCACCACGTCCGCCGAATGGCAAGTCCCGCCGCCAGTACCGCTGCCGCAAATCCGAGGAACGTGAAATACCGCACTACCATCCACGCCAGCAACGCCAGCAGAACCGTGAATACCATGAAGATCGTATCCGTGCTCTTCATCCACTGGTCGCCTTTGGCGCCCCGCTGCTGCGTGGGTAAACTTCCGCCTTCGTACTTCATCCTTAACGCAAGCGCAGTGAGCGTGAGCGGCCCGCACCACTGCAAACTGCGCCAAAACTCGCTCCATTCTGCCGTGTTGAACGCGCCTTCCCATAAACAACGCGCATCCCACGGTAACGCCGCCGGATTTTCCGGCTTCACACCGAGAAACCGCAGTTTACAGAAGAAAAGCTGATAGACATGCGCATATTCCCCATAAGACTTTCGTAAGAGCAGGCTGATTGCGACCAATACCGCCGCAGAACCGAAAAACGTAGCGAGCGACCTCTTGCGTCCACCGCCAACCCACACGGCCAATGCCAGCGCGTACAATACGCACATCGTCGGCGATAAATAGAACTGTTTCACACAGAGAACAGGAATGATCAGTCCGCCGACTGTCAGCGTTAGCACAAACCACTTCATCCCCCCGCTTTCCGCCCCGCCATAGGCGGGTAAACTTCCGCCCTCCGCCTTTCGCCCTTCGCCTTCCGCCTTCCGCCTTCCGTAGAGCCACACCAACACCGCCGCGCCGACACCAACTGCCAGCACAAACTGCGTC
>Ga0153915_10004069_pt1 | contig 13442 bp, 13 predicted proteins | sample Opewatmetagenome_2_FD_107003 | JGI IMG/M metagenome (GOLD analysis project Ga0153915, IMG submission 107003) | Freshwater wetland microbial communities from Ohio, USA - Open water 3 Core 3 Depth 3 metaG | ecosystem: Environmental > Aquatic > Freshwater > Wetlands | place: USA: Ohio, Lake Erie... | reverse complement strand
GGCCGTGCGCGCGATCCTTTCGGCCACCAGCGATACCTACGGCCCGGAATCCGACTGCACGTCGATCGCACGCGTCGTCGAGGAGCGCGCGGGCTGCGAAATTTCTCCAACCCGAGGAACGAAATCATGAATGAGGAGCTGTACAAGCAAGGCCTGGAAATCCGCAAGGCGGTGCTCGGCAAGGACTACGTCGAGAAGTCGCTCGCGAGCGCCGATGATTTCAGCCGCCCGATCCAGGAGCTGTCGACCGAATACTGCTGGGGCCGCGTCTGGAGCCGCCCGGGCTTGAAGCGCCGCGACCGCAGCCTTCTCAATCTCGCGATGGTCAGCGCGCTCAACCGGCCGCACGAGCTCAAGCTCCACGTGAAGGCCGCGCTCACGAACGGCCTGACGCGCACGGAAATCTGCGAGGTCTTTCTGCAGGTCGCCGTCTACTGCGGTGTGCCCGCCGGCATCGACTCCGTGCGCATCGCACGGGAGGCCTTCGCCGAGTTCGACGCGGCCCCGGGAAAATAAGGAGTGCATCATGGTTAAGGCTGACAATGACAACGAGCGCCTCTTCCTCAAGTTCTTCGAGACACTGAGCAGCGGCGATCTCGCCAAGGTCCGCGAGCTCTTTCACGAGGAGGCGGTCTGGCAGGTGCAGGTCAAGGGCATCGCGGGCGAGGGCTCGCACCACGGGCGCAAAGGTATCGTGGACGAGTTCCTGGCGCCGGTGCGCGGCATGTTCAAACCGGGCGAGCCGAAGATCATCATGACTTCGATCGCATCGAAGGGCCCGCTCGTCATCGGCGAGTCGATCGGCCGCGGAACGTTCGTTGACGGCCGGCCGTACGAGAATCTCTATGCCTGGGCGGTGGAGATCAGGGACGGCAAGGTTTACCGTCTGCGCGAGTACATGGACAGCTTTTACGTCGCCAAGCTTCAGGGGGTCGCGAAGTGAACGGAAAAAGAAAGAAGGCGGGCGCGATGGACGCCGCGCGGCTCAGGCAGCTCATGGCCGTGATGCGGGAGGACATCGCCAGGGATCGCTACTTCGGCGGCGTGATCGCGATTGGCCGGCACGGCAAGCTCGCCCTGCACGAAGCCATCGGACACGCGGATTCCAAGCGCACGCGGCCGGTGAAGAAGGACTCGGTCTTCAGCCTGTTCTCCGTGACCAAGGCCTTCACCGTGGTGCTCGTGCTGCGCGCCATCGAGCGCGGCCAGTTCGATCTCACGACGCGGATCTCAGACCTGGTTCCGCAATTCTCCGGCCACGGCCGCGAGGCGATCGAAATCCATCACCTGCTCACGCACTCCTCCGGCCTGCCGAGCGTGTATTCGCCGCGCGAGGGCATGTACATCGACGTGCTCGACGAGGTCGTCGCTGAGATCTGCAAGAACATCTTCCCGCAGGACCCGCCCGGACAGTTCGTGCGCTACGCGCCGATCTGCCACCATGCCCTCATGGGAGATGCGCTGCGCCGTACCGATCCGAAGAAGCGCTCCTACCGCGAGATCGTGGTTGAGGACCTCCTGAAGCCGCTCGGCATGAAGGACACGTCGATCGGCGTGCGCAAGGACCTGAAGAAGCGGCACCTGGTACCGGAGTTTCGCGGCAACTCGCCGACGCAGCATCTCGGTCATTCGAACCTCGGCATCAACGGCGCCTTCGAGGAGGAGCTCGCCGAAATGCCGTGGGTCGGCGCCGTATCGACGGCCGCGGACATGTACCGCTTCGCCGAGATGCTGAGACGCGAAGGCGAGCTCGACGGAGCGCGCATCCTGTCGCCGACCATGGTCCGGCGCGCACACCGCTGCTGGACCGGTGACAAGCCGAACGAGCTTTACCGGAAGATCTTCGAGAGCCGCGGCTGGGAAGTGCTCCCCGCCTACATCGGCCTCGGATTCTCGCTGCGCGGTGAGCGCATGGGGCACGCCCTCTTCGGCACGCTCACCTCACCGGAGACCTTCGGCAACCACGGCGCCGGAACGACGCTCTTCTGGGTGGATCCGGAGCTCGACCTGACGTTCGTTGGACTCACGACCGGCGTGATGAACTCCGACGTGAACATCGAGCGCTGGCAGCGGCTATCGGACATCGCGGTCGCGGCGGCACTCTAGATGGAAGGCGCGTTCGATTACCTCGTCGTCGGCGCGGGCACCGCCGGCTGTGTGCTGGCGGCGAGATTGTCGGAGGACGGTAAGAACACGGTCTGTCTCATCGAGGCGGGAGGCGAAGACCGTCACCTCTTCACGCGGGTACCGGCACTCGTCGCTGCCGCGATATCGCGACCGCACCTCAACTGGCGATTCCTCTCGGTACCGCAGCCGCAGCTCGACAACCGGCGCATTCCGGTGCCGCGCGGGCACGTGATCGGCGGATCGGGATCGATCAACGGCATGGTCTATTTTCGCGGCCACCCGAAGGATTTCGACGACTGGGCGGCGATGGGCAATCCGGGGTGGAGCTATCGGGAGGTGCTGCCCTACTTCATCCGTTCCGAGAGCAACGACGCGTTTCCCGGATCGCCGTACCACGGCACGGACGGACCGATCAAGGTTGCGCACGTCCGGCGGCCGAATCCGATGATCGCGGCGTTCATGGAAGCGATGCGCTCGCTCGGCTTCAAGCGCAACGATGACTTCAACGGCGCGGATTCGGAAGGCTACGGTCCGCGCCAGGGCACGATTCGCAACGGGCGGCGCGATTCGACGGCGGTTGCCTACCTGCGGCCCGCGCGGTCGCGCAACAACCTCGAAGTGCTCACGCATGCGCTGGTCACGCGGGTCGTCGTCGAAAGCGGGCGCGCGACCGGCGTCGAAGTTGAAGTGGGCGGCGGGAACAAAAGACTCAGCGCCCGGCGCGAAATCGTACTGTGCGCAGGCTCCATCCAGTCGCCGCAGATCCTCATGCTTTCCGGCATCGGCGATGGCGAGGCGCTGCGCAACTTCGGCATCGAAGTGCGGCATCACCTGCCTGGCGTCGGTGCGAACTATCACGATCATCTCGCGGCCGGCATCGTCATGGAAATGAAGAACAGCGAGTCCTACGGCATTTCGCTGCGTGCCGCGCCGCGGGGCGCCTGGAACCTCCTCGAGTACGCCCTCGCGCGGCGCGGCCCGCTCGCGAGCAACGTGTTCGAGGCCAATGCCTTCCTGCGCTCGAAAGAAGGGCTCGATCGGCCGAACCTGCAGATCGTTTTTCAGCCCGCCCGGCGCAATCCCGGCACGTTTCCCCTGCCTCTCGGCCACGGCTTTGCATTGAGCGTCGTGCACGTCTACCCGAAGAGCCGCGGGCGCGTCTTGCTCGCGGGCCCCGATCCGCACAGCCCTCCCCTCATCGATCCGAATCTGCTCGGCGATCCCGAAGATCTCGCGCCTACGCTCGAGGGCCTCAGGATTTCCCGCCGGATCATTGCCGCGCCCGCATTCGCCCGCTATCGAGCGGTGGAAGTACAGCCCGGACCCGCCGCGCAAAGCGACGCAGCGCTGGCCGAGCATGTGCGCCGGACTTCATACACGGTTCACCATCCGGTGAGCAGCTGCCGCATGGGTCGCGATCCGCAGTCGGTCGTCGACCCCGAGCTGCGCGTGCACGGCATCGCGGGTCTGCGCGTTGCGGACGCTTCCATCTTTCCGCGCGTCGTGGGAGGGAACACCAACGCGGCGGTCGTGATGGTCGCCGAGAAATGCGCGGATACGATGATGAAGTGAGGGGCAACCCCCTCTCAAGGAGCGGACATGGCACGTGAGAACATCCGGCACTGGAAAATCGGCGACGTCGAGATTGCCCGCATCGTCGAGGTCAACGCCTGGGAAGACGACCTCTCGATGCTGCTGCCGAACGGCACGCCCGAGTTCATGCAGAAATTCCCGTGGCTCGTCCCGCACTTCGCGACGCCCGCCGGCAAGATGCTGATCTCGTTCCAGTGCTTCGTGCTGCGCTCGCGCGACAAGCGCGTGATGATCGACACCTGCATCGGCGCGGACCGGCAGCGTGAATTCCCGGTGTTCTGCAATCTTCAGACGTCGTTTCTCGAGGATCTCGCTGCCGCGGGCTTTGCGCCCGCAACCATCAACACCGTGATGTGCACGCACCTGCACTTCGATCACGTCGGCTGGAACACGCGCCTCGTCGGCGGCAAGTGGGTGCCCACGTTCCCGCAGGCGCGCTATCTCTTCGGCAAGCAGGAATACGATCACTGGCAGCACCTGAGGGCGACGGGCGGCTACCACAACATCGATCACCTGGTGGATTCGATCGACCCGATCACCACGGCCGGGCTCGCCGACTTCATCGGTCCCGATTACAGGATCACTGACGAAGTATGGCTCGAGCCGACGCCCGGCCACACGCCGGGGCACGTGAGCGTGCACATCCGCTCGAAGGGCGAGGAAGCAGTCATCACGGGCGACATGATGCATCACCCGATCCAGCTCGCCGTGCCCGAAACGCAGGGCAACTTCGACATGGACAAGGCGCAGGGCGCGAAGACGCGCGTCGAGTTCGTGCGCCGCTACGCCGACAAGAAGGTCCTGATCATCGGTAGCCACTTCTGCGAGCCGACGTCCGGCTGGATCGTCCGCGACGGCGCTGCGTGGAAGCTCGCGCTCAAGTAACGGAGACGCGCATGGCCATCAAGCACGACCTCAGCCGGCAGGCGATTCTCATCACCGGCGCCGGCCGCGGCCTCGGCCGGTCGATGGCGGAAAAGCTCGCGAGCTGCGGGGCGACCGTCGGTCTCGTCGACATCGACGGTGAGAACTGCAACGCCGGCGCCGCTGCGATTCGCGAATCGGGCGGCAAGGCCACCGCGTACGTTGCGGACGTCTCGAATCGCATCGCATTTGCGAACGCCGCGGCCAAGTTCGCCCGCGAGCTCGGTCGGATCGACGCCGTCATCAACAACGCGATGCTGCTGCGCTACGAGCCGATCGAGAAGGTCACCGACGACGTGCTCGACCGCATGCTGGCGGTCGGCATCAAGGGCTCGGTCTGGGGCGCGCAGCTGCTCCTCGCTCACATGGACGCCGAGCGCGGCGGCGCGATCGTCAACATGGCATCACCCGTTGCGGAGCGCGGATTTCCGAACACCGCCGTCTACAGCCTGGTGAAAGGGGCGATCGTCACGCTGACCAAGACCCTGGCCGCGGAGCTCGGGCCCCGCAAGGTGCGCGTGAATGCCGTTGCGCCCGGCTCGGTGCCCACACCGGGAGCCATGGGGCTCAATGACAGGGCGGAATACGAGCGGCGCGCGCGGACCATTCCGCTGCGGCGCATCGGACGCGAAGAGGATAACGCGGAGGCGGTAGCGTTTCTTCTGAGCCCCGAGGCCTCGTTCATCAACGGCGAGATTCTGCACGTGGATGGCGGCATCGCCGCCGCAAACTGAGAGTCCATGGCCAAGGCAACCCCCGTCTGCCACGACGACCTCTTCAGCCGCGCATCGGTGCGCAATGCGCGCGCGGTCGACGACGCCCTGCGCGAAATGGCGCCGGTCGTGAAGCTCGCGCGCGAGAACATCACGATGATCGCCCGCTACGAGCACGTCGCCGAAGGCCTCAAGGACTGGCAGGCGTTCTCCTCCACCTCGCGTCCCTGGCACGATCCGAACTCCGTCCGGCCCGAGATCCTGCTCGTCGACGATCCTCCACGACACACGGCCGTGCGCCCGGTGATCGCCTCGGCCCTCTCGCCGAAGGCACTCGCGAAAATGACAGCCGACTTCAACGCGGACGCCGAAGCACTGCTCCTTCGGGTGAAGGAGCACAGTGGAGAGGCGATCGATGCCGTGCGCGACATCGCGCGTCCGTTCGTCTACAAAGTCCTGCCCGACCTCCTTGGGCTGCCGCAGGCCGGCCGCGAGCACATGACGAGGTTCGGTCACATGGTGTGGGCGACGCTCGGGCCGCAGAACGAGCTGTTTCACGAAGCGATGGAGAATGTCGGCCCGGTGATCGAATGGGTTGATCAGTGCTGCAACCGCGAGAACCTCGACCCGGAAGGCCTCGGCATGCAGATGTTCCTCGCGGCCGACCGCGGGCAGATCACCCAGGATCAGGCGAAACTCCTCGTGCAGATCCTGCTCTCGGCCGCCGCCGACACGACGGTCATGACCGTTTCGACGGCGATACGCGCCTTCAGCCTCTTTCCCGATCAGTATCGCGAGCTGCGCAAGGATCCGACACTGCTGCGCAGCGCATTCGAGGAGAGCCTGCGCTGGGACTCCCCCTCGCGCATGGCGGGGCGCATCACGATGCGCGACGTGGAGATCGGAGGCTTCGTGGTCCCGAAGGGTGAACGCTGTGGCCTCATGTTCGCCGCAGCGAACCGCGATCCGCGCAAATGGCCGGATCCGGACCGCTTCGACATTCGGCGCGACCTGCGCGGCCACGTCGGCTGGGGCTATGGCGTGCACGCCTGCGTCGGCCGGCCACTCGCCTTGCTCGAGGCCGATGCCCTGCTCGGCGCGCTCATCAGGCACATCGAACGATTCGAGCCGGCCGGCGAACCCGAGCCCTGGATGACGGCGATCGGCCATGGGCCGGCAAGCCTGCCGGTGCGGATAATCGGTACCCGGAGGTAGACGACGATGGCCAGCAATACCCTCGATTTCAAAGGCCGAACGGCACTCGTCATCGGCGGCACGACCGGCATCGGCCGCGCGACCGCGCTGCGTTTCGCCGCGGGCGGCGCCAATGTCTTCATCGCGGGGCTCGGCAAGGACGACGGCCTCGCCGTCGAGGCCGAGATCAAGAAGCGCTACGGCGTCGACGCCGAGTTCCGCGAGGCCGATGTCCGCCATGAAGCGGAGATTCAGGCCGTGATGGCGCGGGCCATCGAACGTTTTGGCCGCATTCACGCCGCCGTCAACAACGCCGGGACCGAAGGCCGGTTCGGCCCCGTGCACGAAGCGACCGTGGAGGTCTTCGATCGCACGATCGCGATCAACCTGCGCGGCGTGTGGCTCGGCATGAAGTACGAGATCGCGCACATGCTGGCGAACGGCGGCGGTGCGATTGTAAATACGTCCTCGATGGCGGGCGTCGAGGGCCTCGCGAACGTTGCGATCTATGCGGCGAGCAAGCACGGCATCATCGGCCTCACCAAGTCGGCAGCGCTCGAGCTCGCGCGCTCCGGCATCCGCGTCAACGCCGTTGCGCCGGGCGCCGTGGACACGGGGCTCCTGGCGCGCATGATTGCGGGCAAGATCGACGTGTCCGTCATCGCCAACAACACGCCGATGGGACGCATATCGCAGCCCGAAGAGATTGCCGAAGGCATGGTCTGGCTGTGTTCCGACGCCGCCTCCTACATTACGGGTCATACGCTGGTCATCGACGGCGGCACGACCATCGGCTAGAGTGCGCCGCACCTCATCTCCCCTGGGAACGCAAAGCGAGGATTCGATGGGAAAAGGCGATCGTCGCAGCCGACGTGGCAAGATCTGGGCGGGCACCTATGGTGCGCGCCGGCCTGGCAAGAAGAAGAAAAAGAAGGCGACCAAGCGCTGAAGGCGCACCGCCGTGAACCCGGCTGATGAACGTGTCCGGGAGCTGCTCGACAAGTGGCTCACGAGTCTCGAGCTGCACCTGAAGTACGTGACGCTCGACGATGCCTCGTATCGGCAAGTACAGCCGTGGCCGGAACACGATCGGCCTTCGCGCTGGATCGTCGAGGTGGCGAAAGGCAAGGCGCGCGAGCTGCGCGATCAGGTCGAGGCGCGCATCAAGATGGGCGACGCGAAATTCGCGGAAGCCCTCGAGCTCATGGCCTTCCTTGTGAACCTCGTCGGCGCGCGAGTCGATCGATTCATTCCACTGGCGGAGCTGCCGGCGGGCGCAGCGGGCAAGGCTATCGGCGACGAAGAATCGACGGGGACGCGTCCGGCGCTATCCGACACCGCTACGCAAGCTCCGTCCCCAGTCACCCAGCCGGTGCGGGCGGCGCCACCGCCACCGCCACCGCCACCGCCGCCACCACCACCACCGCCGCCGCCGCCGCAACCACCATCGCAAGTGCATTCAGCCCCGGTGGTCGAACTGCCGCCTGTCCCAGAGGCTCCGGTCGTGCGCGTCGTCGCGGTCGCGCCCGCCCGCGCGGCGCCGCAGCGCGAGGAAACAACGGTCGTGCGCTCCTCCAATTCCGGCGAACAGCGCGCGCTGAAGGCATCGCTTGAGGCGACGCGCGAAATGCCGCGACCCGTCGTCAAGCCACCGGATCCGGACGATACCGTTGAGACGCCGCGCGCAAAACCGGACACACGCAAGGTCACGCGGCGTGAGACAAAGTCGAAGAGCGAGTCGCGTCCGCATCACGAGCGTCCGGCCGCGGCGAAAGAAGGGACGACCAAGGACATGACGGCCACGGTCGTTGCCGACGCCGTGCGCCTCATCGTCTGGGGCCGAAAATGGCACGAACTCGTGGAGCTGATCGGCCGATTTGCGGGGCGGCCACCGGCGAGCGAAATCCGCCGCATCCTGAAGGACAACCGCTCGTCGATCGAAAAGGCCGCCGAGAAAGAACGTTCCAAGAAGAAGAAGTAACCCACTCCCTGGAGGACTCCATGTCGCAAGCCTCGAATGCTAACCGTCGCTGGGCGCTCGCCACCGGCGTGATCTCGGCAGCGGGAGTCGCCCTGCTTGCGCTGCAGGCCCTCGCCGCCGATCAACCGAAAGGGCCGAGTCCGGCGGAGCAGCAAATCAAATATCGCAAGGCGCTCTACACCGTGATGGCCACCAACTTCGGTCCCGCCTATGCCATGGCGACCGGCAAGATGCCGTACGACGCCGCGGCATTCGCGAAGCGCGCCGAGCGGGTGAAATTCATTGCGGCCATTCTTCCGGAAGCCTTTCCCGACGGTTCCGGTGTCGGAGCGCCCACGCGTGCGCTACCCGAAATCTGGACGAAGCGCGCCGAGTTCGACAAGCTGATGCAAGCGCTCGCTGAAAAGACCGCGGCGCTTGCGAGCGCGGCGGCGAGCGGCGATCTGAAGCAGATCCAGCCCGCGGTTACCGCGGTGGGTACGGCCTGCAAGAATTGCCACGACAAGTTCAGGAAAGAAGAGGACTAGAAGGCGGACCCCTCACCCTACCCTCTCCCCTCGAAAAGGGGAGAGGGTCAAAAGACGTAGAGCGAGATATCCGGCGCCCGCAGGATGATCCAGGCAAGCGCAGCGCTTGCGACTCCGATCAGCATGAGCCACAGCCAGACGCGCGAGCCCGCGATCTCGGCGCCGGCCTTAACCTCGGCCGCCGGCTTGCGACCCGAGAACATCGGCCGCAGCAGATTCGTGCGCTTGACGAGCCAGTAGGCGAGCACCGCGGCGACGTGCAGCGCGATCGCGATCACGAGAGCGTCGAAGAGGCGATGATGCCAGGCGGTCAGGTGATTGCTGGTCGAGTTGAGCACGTAGCCGTAGAGCGGCCCCGTCTCGCTGATCTCGTCGTTCGCGAACAGCCCCGTCACCGCTTGCGCCGCGAGGAGCGCAAGGAGCAGCAACACCATCCAGCCGCCGGCCGGATTGTGGCCGGCGTAACGCGAAGGCTCGCCGCGAACGAGGCCCGCAAGGTAGCGCGAGACCGTCACCGGCCCGCGAACGAATGAGGCGAAACGAGCGTGCCGTGTGCCGACGAGTCCCCAGGCGATGCGCGCCGTGACGAGGACCAGCGTCGTATAGCCGCACCATCGGTGGTAGCGAAACCCCGCGGCGCCGAGGCGATGGGTGACGTACGATCCAATCACCGATGCGAGCAGCAGCCAGTGCGTGATCCGGACCGGCGCGTCCCACACGAGGCGCGTCCCGGCGCCGCTTGCCGGGCTCCTGATCTTCGCCATCGACCCTCCGCGAGGAGTTGAAGAAATCTTCATCGCGAGTGTGCTTGAATTTTACGGGGCCCGTCGACACAATCGCCCGCCACAAAAAGGCGCCCGGGAGCCCGAAGAAGGAACTCGCCGGGCGGATGTGCGTCTCAAGGCTCTCGCATGATCAAGACCGAGCATCTCACGAAGCGCTACGGCTCTCTGGTCGCGGTCGACGACCTGTCCTTCAGCGTCGGCCCCGGCGAGATCCTGGGTTTTCTCGGGCCGAACGGCGCCGGCAAGTCGACGACGATGCGCATGATCGCCGGCTTCATCTCGCCCACGTCGGGACACGCGAGCGTCTGCGGTCACGACCTCGAGCTCGAGCCCATCGCCGCCAAGTCGGTCATGGGGTACCTTCCCGAAGGCGCTCCGAGCTACGGCGAAATGACCGTGCGGCGCTTCCTCGAATTCATCGCCGATATCCGGGCGCTCGCCGGCGGCGAGCGCAAGGCGCGCCTCGACTACGTCATCGACCGGCTGCACCTCGCCCCCGTGCTGGAACAGTCGATTGAAACGCTCTCGAAGGGCTTTCGCCGGCGCGTCGGGCTCGCGCAGGCGATCGTGCACGACCCCAAGGTGCTGGTGCTCGACGAGCCGACCGACGGCCTCGATCCCAACCAGAAACACGAAGTGCGCACGCTCATCGGCGAGATGGCGGCGGACAAGATCATCGTGATCTCGACGCACATCCTCGAAGAGGTCAATGCGGTCTGCAATCGCGCAATCATCATCGCGCGCGGCCGGATCCTGGCGGACGACACGCCGCAGGCGCTCGAGGCGCGGTCCCGCTATCACAACGCGGTGAGCGTTCGTTTCGAGGACTCAGGCTCGCTCGCCAAGGCGCGCGCCGCGGTCGCATCACTGAGCGCCGTCGCGAGCGTCGAGCTCAATGAGCGCGAGGCACGGCTGACTGCGTTTCCCCGTCCGAACCAGGTCGTGCTGCCGGCCGTGAGCGAGCTTGCGGCGCGCGAGCGCTGGAACCTGAAGGAGCTGCACCTCGAGGCCGGTCGGCTCGACGAGGTGTTCCGCGCGATCACGGAAGCGCCCCCAGCCGGCGACGCCGACGAGGCGGCGGTGATGAATGCGTAGCGTCGGCATCGTCTTGCGGCGGGAGCTTGCGAGCTATTTCGTCACGCCGCTCGCGTACGTGTTCATTTTCTTCTTTCTCGTACTCGCGGGCCTCTTTACCTTCTACCTGGGCGGCTTCTACGACAGCAATCAGGCGGATCTCAGCCCATTCTTCACTTACCACCCCTGGCTGTACCTCTTTCTGATTCCGGCGATTTCGATGCGCCTGTGGGCGGAAGAGCGTGCGAGCGGCAGCATCGAGCTCTTGATGACGCTTCCCGTCACGCTCTGGCAGGCCGTCGTCGGCAAGTTTCTCGCGGCCTGGTGCTTCGCGGGCATCGCGCTCGCGCTCACCTTCCCGATCTGGATCACGGCGGCCTGGCTTGGGCGTCCGGACAACGGCGCGATCTTCATCGGCTACATCGGGAGCCTCCTGATGGCGGGCGGATTCCTCGCCATTGGCACCTGCATGTCCGCGCTCACGCGCAACCAGGTCATCGCGTTCGTGCTGACCGTCGTCGTCTGTTTCCTCGCCCTGCTGTCGGCGTTCCCGATCGTGCTCGACTTTCTTTCGGGCGTCCTGCCGCGGGCCATCGTCGACGCGGTCGCGGGCTTCAGCTTCCTGATGCGCTTTCAGTCGATCTCGAAGGGCGTGCTCGATGTGCGCGACCTCCTTTACTTCCTGATGGTCATCGGCTTCTGGCTCATCGCCACCGTGATCGTGCTGGACATCAAGAAGGCGGACTAGCCCGATGACGAGCCCTGCGGAAAATGCTCCCGTGAAGAAGTTCCTCGGCCGCCGATCGCTCGGCGGCGGCGCGCTGGCGGCGCTCGCGGTGCTCTTCGTCGGCCTCACGATCCTCTTCGGATTCGCGCTGCGCGGCTGGCGCATCGATCTCACCGAGAACCACCTCTACACGCTCGCTGACGGCACGAAGAACACCATCCGCAAGATCGGCGAGCCGATCAACCTCTATTTCTTCTTCTCCGACAAGCTCACGAGCGACCTGCCGGACCTCAAGCTCTACGCCGCGCGGGTGCGGGAGCTCCTGCAGGAGCTCGAGGCGCGGTCGAACGGCAAGATTCGCCTGAGCATCATCGATCCGGAGCCCTTCTCGGAGGACGAGGACCGGGCGAACGAGTACGGCCTGCAGGCCGTGCCGTACAAGACCGACAGCAAAATCTACTTCGGTCTCGCCGGCACGAACTCGACCGACGGTGAGGCAAGCATTCCGTTCTTCGACGCGAAGAAGGCGCAGTTCCTCGAGTACGACGTCGTGAAGCTCATTCACGAGCTCGCGACTCCGAAGAAACCCGTGGTGGGGCTCATCACGGGCCTGCCCATGGATGCGGGCTACAACCCGATGACGCAGCAGCCGCGCGATGCCTGGGCCGTGCTGAGTCAGCTCGAGCAGCTCTTCAACGTGCGCACCCTGAAGTCCGACCTCAAGACGATCGACGCCGATGTCGACGTGCTCATGGTCGTGCATCCGAAGGACCTCTCCCCGACCGCGCTCTATGCGATCGATCAATTCGTCCTGCGCGGCGGCAAGGCACTGGTATTCGTGGACCCGCAGGCCGAGCAGGACCCGGCGGGCCAGGATCCGAGCCAGCCGTTCGCGAACTTCGGCGTCCCGAAGGCCTCGACGCTCGAGCCGCTGCTCGCGGCCTGGGGCGTCGAGTTCAAGCCGAACGAAATCGTGGGCGACCTCGCAACGGCACTCAGCGTCTCGACGGGCCAGGACTCGCAGCCGGTGCGCCACATCGCGATCCTCGGTCTGCCGGCGGCAAGCTTCAATCACGATGACGTCGTCACGAGCCAGCTCGAGACGGTGAACGTCTACACCGCCGGGCACCTCGCCAAGCGCAAGGACGCGAAGATCGAATTCGAGCCGCTCATGCAGTCGAGCGATCAGGCGGGCCTCCTGCCGGCGGAGCGCGTGCGCATGGCCATGGACCCGACGACGCTGCGCGATGGGTTCAAGCCCACGGGCGAACGCTATGTCATCGCCGCACGCATCAGCGGCATGCTCTCGAGCGCCTATCCGAACGGCGCACCGGCCGCGGCCGACACCCCGAACAAAGGCACGCCGCCCGTGCCGATGGCGGCGAGCGAGCACCTCACGGCATCCAAGCAGCCCGCGAACGTCATCGTCGTGGCCGACACGGATCTGCTCGGTGACATGATGTGGGTGCGCAGCCGCGATTTCTTCGGTCAGCGCTTCGCCACGGCCTTCGCCTCGAACGGCGATTTTGTCGCCAATGCGCTCGACAACCTCACGGGCAGCGCCGATCTCATCAGCATCCGCGGTCGCGCCAACTACTCTCGCCCGTTCACGCGCGTCGAGAACCTCAGGCGCCAGGCGGAGGATCGCTTCCGCACGAAGGAGCAGGAGCTGCAGCGCCAGCTCGCGAGCACTGAGCAGAAACTGAGCGAGCTGCAGTCCCGGCGCAACGACCAGTCGTCGCTGATCCTGACGCCCGAGCAGGAGAAGGAGCTCGCGAACTTCCAGGAAGAGCGTGT
>Ga0153915_10004068_pt1 | contig 13444 bp, 10 predicted proteins | sample Opewatmetagenome_2_FD_107003 | JGI IMG/M metagenome (GOLD analysis project Ga0153915, IMG submission 107003) | Freshwater wetland microbial communities from Ohio, USA - Open water 3 Core 3 Depth 3 metaG | ecosystem: Environmental > Aquatic > Freshwater > Wetlands | place: USA: Ohio, Lake Erie... | reverse complement strand
GCTTCTTCGATAAGTCCTTTACGATCTGAATCAGCTCCGCTGAATGCCCCTTTTTTATGGCCGAACAGTGTATCCGAAAACATGGTGTCATCCACACCTGCGGCATTGACACAAATGAATTTGCCTTTGTGATTACTGATTTTATGCACAGCGCGGGCCATGAGCTCTTTTCCAACGCCAGTTTCTCCCATAATAAGTACCGGCAGACTGGTGGGTGCTATTGCTTCTGTATATTTAAAAAGGTTGAGCATCGTTTCATTGCGGGTTACAATTTCACAGAACCCTTCCGGTGACTGGATCTTATTGCTGAGAACACTTGCTTTGAGTGCTGCAGTTTCATCTTTCATTTCATGGATTACAAGCGTTTTCCGGATACATGTCACAAGTTCTTCTTTACGGATAGGTTTGACAATATAGTCAGATGCACCTTTTTTCATACAGTCAACCGCTATTTTGACATCATTGTGTGCGGTAATAATGATTACAGAAATGTCCGGATAGTCTTTGGTAAGTATGGGTAGAAGATCCAGCCCGCCAATTTCCGGCATACTCAGATCCAGCAGTATTATGCTGAAACGGCGTTCTCCTATAATTTTCAAGACATGACGGCTGTCATTGCACTGTATTGTATTTGAAATACCTTCTGCCATGAGCGACATAGCAGCTGTTCTTATGAACTGCTCTTCATCGTCAACAAGCAGAATCGGCAGCGCTGGGAAAAGGGCTTGTTCCATAGGATAAAAAAATCCTTGATAAAAATGTCAATAGAAACAGTAGCATGAATGGGCAGATTTTTCAAGGAGTATGTCTTTTATACTATGACCAATGAGTTTGTTGATGTCGTTGCTTAGTACATATAATTGTTGTTTTCAGTTCGAAAGAACATACGTATGGCCGCAGGCTGACCTGGTATCAGGCTCTGTTGATACTATTATATAGATGTCTGATGTAAAAGCGGGATAACTGCCGGTAGTTGCAGCGTTACCGTTGTACCAAATCCATGAGTTGAATTGATTGCTATTGTGCCTTTGTGTTTCTGCATAATAGCGTGTACGACACTCAGGCCAAGTCCAAGATGACCACTGCTGCGGCGGGTGGTAAAGAATGGATTATATATCAGTGTAAGATTTTCCGGCGCAATTCCCTGACCTTCATCTTCAATGCAAACAGAAACGGTGTTACTTGTTTTCTGATAAGTGACTGAAAGTGTTATCTTTTGTGAACGTTCTGTGAGCGCTTCGCAGGCGTTGTGGATACAATTGACAATTGCTTTCTGCATAAGACGCAGATATGCTTTTGAATGTGGTATATCGGTATCGTAGTGTACATAAAAATTATCAGTATGTTTTTTGATCAGATCATCACAGAGAAGAAATGACGATTTGATAATCGCCGTGATGTTGCAGTCTGTCATGGTCTCATCTGAGTCTATTCGTATAAAATCGCGTATTGCAGAAATTGTTTTATTGATACGCTCCGAACCATTAATAATGTTGTCAAGAATGTCTCGTATGTTCTTGTTAAGTGTATCTATCTTCTGACCATGAATTACGATTTCATCTCTGTCTGATTCTGTTGATTCAATGTATTCGCAGACACTGCCCCAGATATCCTTGACAAGATCGGTGCTCAGAGCAATTATGTTGTTTGGATTATTAATTTCATGCGCAATGCCAGAGATCAATGTGTTTAGTGTAGTCATTTGATTGTCTGACGACAGTGCTGACACTTTTTCCTTATCAGGTATTTTAATTGCTACAGGTTCCTGAGGTCGTTTGCTGATAATGCAGGTTGATAAAAGTTCATCATCATGCTCGTTAAGAAACAGTTTTACATCGACTGCGGTTCTACTACCCTCTTTGTCAATGATTGCTGTCTGAAAAACGACACTGTCTTTGCTGCGGAAATCGCGGAGTGCATGCTCATACCAGCTTTCGAAATCCGGTGTGAATATTATGGGTGGATTTTTTTTGAAAAGTTCTATACGTTCCATGCCGCACAGTGCTATCATTGCATTGTTGACATACAGGCATTTACCATACTGGATATAATCGTCATGAATTGAGTAGTAGTGTGTTAATATCCCGTCGCTTATATAATTCAGAATTTCTTGTGTTGCAGAATCAATGGTTTTTCCATTGAAGAGAGTGGGCAAAGGATTCATGGTATATATTGATCCTGTTGGGATGATAAATAGGTTTGTGTGTTGAATATTATAAGCAGAAGAAAATAATTGTTCAAGGGGAAAGTGGGATTTGTTTACAGATACAGTTACCGTTGTCATATTTGACTAACGGTAACTGTTACGAAGTCAGTTTCTTATACGTTACGGGCGGTGTTGATTGAATCGCGTTGTTTTATTGCTGCTTCACGTGCTTTTTCCGCAAAATCCATTGATGAGCTTGCGTGGATAATTGCACGGGATGAGTTGATTATCAGACCATCACCCTGAGCATTCACTCCATTTTTCATCACACTGATAATGTCCCCGCCCTGAGCTCCAATGCCCGGTACCAGGAATGTTACTGATGGTGCTGCTGCACGGATTGATTTCATCTCCTGCGGATAGGTTGCTCCTACAACAATACAGACATTCCCATTTGTATTCCATTGGTTTTCTGCCTTTTCAGCAATAAGCATGAAAAGCGGTTTGCCATCAATGAGCCGGTTCTGGAAATCTGCTGAGCCTGGATTGCTCGTTTTGCAAAGAATAATGACGCCTTTGTCTTGATATTTAAGAAATGGTTCAAGTGTATCTGAGCCCATGAACGGATTCACAGTAAGTGCGTCTGCGCCATAGCGTACAAATGCTTCTTTTGCGTACATATCTGCGGTACTGCCGATATCGTTTCTCTTTGCATCAAGAATTACCGGAATCTCCGGGTAGGCTGTATGAATATAGTCAATTGACTGTTTCAGCTGTTCTTCGGCTCCCACAGCAGCATAGTAGGCAATCTGTGGTTTGTAGCAGCAGACTAAATCTGCGGTTGCGTCAATAACAGCTTTGTTAAATGTAAATATTCCCTTTATATCACCTTTTAATGCTTCAGGGAATTTTGATGTATCGGGATCAAGGCCGACACAAAGAAGCGAATGGTTCTTTTTCTGCGCATTTTTAACGCTCTGAATGAAACTCATTATGTAAAGTCCTTTTATTATGTGTAAACAATATCTGTAAGTAGATGGCGGCCATTATTCGCAGATAATTACGCCTTTATGCCATATTTATAGCAGATAAAAATTACCTGACGGAGCAGGTAAAAACAAGGGTAAAGTTATTTGTCGTTGTCCGCACCGCAGTATACACAGATTGAACGGCGTTGAATGAGATTTTTGCCGCACTTACGGCATTTTCGTACCTGTTGATCGATGCGTTGCTGGTCTTGAAGCGGATTTTTATCGTTAAATATTGTAATTCTTCTGGAAATATCATCGTCGGTGACATTCAGCTTTTCCTTGATAACATCATAGAGCGCAGCATTTACTATAAGCAGTTTATTGAGCTGCTCTTCAAGTTCAAGAACGCGCTCTTCCACATCTGTGATCATGCGTGTTCGAAGCGGATTCTTTTCAATCGGTTTTTCGTCGTTATGACGAAGATCCATGTAAAAGTTGCCCATAGATGAAACCATTCAGGAGTAGTATTATGAAAATCAATGGAATACATTAATACCAGAAGTTTTTTTCACACTCTGGTATGCAATGGTCTTCACTTATATTGTATTAATTCTACCACGTTTCTTAAAAAATGCAACAAATGCAGTACCAACACCTCTTTTATACCAGCATAAACTATTTTATTTCAAAGTGCGTATTGATGTTGTCCTGCTTTCAGCCAGATGAATCCAGGGTGATACACTTCGCGGGTAGTGCGGTTGTTATTATTTATCAGGGTTACCATGTTTTTGTTTCATGATGCTCCTTGCTTGCGGATTACTGATCAGACGATTCTCAGCTCATTTTTGAAAAAAAACGCGATTGATCTCTCTTTAAGTAAAGAACAGCTCATGTATCGTATTGCCGATGCATTTTCGCATATCCCGTATGAAAATCTTACGAAAATATTAAAAACTGACGCGGTGATCAGTCCACGTTCTGCAATGCGTTATCCGGATGAACTCATGGGTGATTATCTGCGGTGGGGAAGCGGTGGTACCTGTTTTTCGTTGACAGCTGCGTGTATTGCGTTATTTAATGCTGTTGGTATTGAAGCGCATCCGATTCTGGCCGATCGTCATTACGGGCCTGATACACACTGTGGATTAGTGATGGTTACTGCTGCAGGTATTCATCTGCTTGATCCCGGTTATTTACTTTTCATACCGACATTGCTGCCGAAAGAAAAAACAGCAGCAGTTGAAACCGGATATAATCGCATAGAGCTGGTACCGCTTCTGAACGGTGAGAAAATAGAACTTTACACAGTAGTAAAGGGAAACCGTAAGCAGCGCCTTGTTTACAAGGCGGCACCAGTTTCTGCCGAAACATTTGAAAAAGCATGGGAGCAGTCTTTTGCGTGGGAGATGATGACCTATCCGGTATTGACACGGGTCAGTGGAGGGAATCAGCAGTATATTCAGGGGAATAAACTGTCGGTTCGTACCGATCAGAAAACACATCGTATGGAGCTGACACCTGAAATGGAAGTTGATTATATCGCATCTAATCTTGGTATAAACAGGGAACTTGTAAAAAAAGCATTCGGAGTTATTACTCATGGCAGATGTTAAGCCACCGTCACCGGTAAAGTTTTTTATTGCCTCTCTGTATAGTAGCGCAGAACTCTTACAGAAAGCTGTTGGTCTTATTGTAAAGGAATGGGGAGAAATCGATTACCAGAGTGTCGATTACCCGTTCAATGTTACTGATTATTATGAGCCGGAGATGGGCAAAGGTATTAACCGGAAGCTTATTGCTATTAAGGACCTTTACAACCCGACTCTGCTTGTTGATATGAAACTTCGCTGCAACGAAATGGAACTTGAGCTTGCATGTGACGGAAAACGACGGGTGAATCTTGATGCCGGGTACCTGGATCATAATAAGATCATACTTGCATCAGCAAAGGAAGCCGGACAGAAAGTGTATCTTGACAAAGGAATTTATGCGGATCTTGCAGGACGCTATAAAACCGGCAGGTATCAGCCGTTTGAATGGTCATTTCCTGATTTCCGGGATGGTCGCTACGATAAGGATCTTGTTCTTGTCCGTAAAATGTATATGAAACAGCTTAAAGCATGGCGGGATAACAACTCGCATGAGTAGAAAAAAAGTATTACTTGTTAATGCCAATCTGTCTGAATCACCCTATGCGGTTCCGCCGGTCGGTTTATGTCTTGTTGCTGAAAGTATCAGTGAATACTATGATGTAAAGGTTCATGATGGGGCTTTTGGCGGGGTGGCGACACTGTATGCACTTATTGAGCAGTTCAAACCTGATTACATTGGAATCAGCATACGGAACATTGATGACTACTCGGCGGATCAGCGCTCGAAGGATATGGGTATAAACTATTTTATTCCTGCGATAAATGAACTTTTTGTAAAGCCAATAAAGCTTGTGTTCAGCGGGCCGCTTATTCTTGGGGGTGCCGGTTACAGTCTGTTTCCGTATGAACTGCTGGAATTATTCGGTGCCGACTATGGTATTACTGGTGAAGGGGAATGGGTTTTCCGGGATCTTCTGCTGGCTCTTGATAATGGGAATAAACAGCCATCTGTTGCCGGGTGTATATATAAAGGAGCAGCAGGGGCTGACCATGCCGAATTGCACGGATCACAGCCCGGCAGAATGAGGGCAAATATTGATAAATGGATCAATTACTCTCCATATAAACAAAAAAGTGCGTACCCCATACAGACAAAGCGCGGTTGTCCTCATCGATGCGTATATTGCAGTTATTCACTAATTGAGGGCAAGCAGTATCGTTTACGAAATGCTCCTGCAGTTGTTGATGAAATCGAAGATGTTGCATCACGTATTGATACATCATTTGAGATTGTTGATTCTGTTTTTAATGATCCACCGGGGCATGCAGAAAAAATATGTGAAGAAATTATCAGACGAAATTGTAAAGTACGTCTCAGAACGATGGGGGTCAACCCGGACAATGTTACCGATTCGCTTGTTACGCTTATGCGTGAAGCTGGCTTCAGGCAGATTGACTGCACTCCCGATACTGCATCGGTACCGATGATTGCGCATTACCGCAAGAACTTTACTTACAGGCAACTGGTACTTGCTGCAGAAATATTTAAAAAACATGATATGCCGGTTATGTGGTTTTTTATTCTTGGCGGGCCTGGTGAATCGGTGGCAACCTTGCACGAAACGTTTGATTTTGTTGAGCAATATATTGGCGATCTTGACCTGGTCACGTTTTCTGAAGGAATGCGGATTTATCCGGGAACAGCGCTGTATGATGTCGCATTACGTGAAGGCATGATCAAGGAGGGTGAATCGCTTCTGCAGCCATCATACTATTTATCAAGCGAAGTTGCTGACGGGGTGCTTAAATCAGTTGTTGCAGAACGCAAGAAGAATCATCTGAATTGGATCTCCATATCAGAGTCCCGGCCTGAGCCGCAACTTTTACAAAAAACGCTTGCGTATCGTGCTGAGAGCAGAACTGATGAACCGATGTTCAGGTCGCTTCTCAAAGTAAATTGGCAGAGCGCAGGACGTGATTATATTAATTGTCAGAACCGGTAATGACAGCAGTATAATTATGTCAATGGTCGTTCCCATGTTTCCACTGGTCCGCTGCAGACATGAAAAAGCCCGTGCGGTTCAGGTTTCAGGACATCTTTCCAGGCTGCTTTTATTGACGGATTCCGTACGCTGAGCTTTTTCATTAAATGCCCCCATTCATACGCGATCTGTCCGGATGTTACAGGTATCGTTATTTTCTTTCCCAATGTGCCAATTTTATTTCTGTCAAAATTGTATCCGCGGTTTTGTGCCTCTGTATGAATAATTTCAAGATATTGGGCAATGGCAGAGACCGGGGATTTCTGAATTCTGAATCTGTCAAGCTGCGGATGGTTCCGGTAGCCTGTTGTTTCATTTTTCAGAACTGCCTGTGCAAGCAATGCCTCACGCCACAGCGCAACAAGCCCCTGCGGATCAAGGTATTTTGGATGTAATGACCAGAGGCGCATAAGTTTACTTTTCAGATAATCGTAAGAACCTTTACAAGATAATCCCAGAACCGTTTAACCGAGTCTGTTGATACACGCTCATCCGGAGAGTGTGGAAATTGTATTGTCGGGCCGCAGGAAACCATTTCCATGCCTGGATACTGTGCGCCAATGATACCGCATTCAAGACCCGCATGTATGACCTTTACTTCAGGGATATCACCGGTGACTGATTCATAAACATCCATCATGTTTTTTAACAATGTGCTGTCCGGATCTGGCTGCCATCCAGGATATCCACCTGTAAACGAAACGTTGAAACCAGCAAGTGTCAATGTGCTGTCAATCGTACTCTGAAGATCTTTGATGGCACTTTGAATGGCACTGCGAAGGAGGCAATGAATTGTTGCGACACCGTCATTGCAGTTTATTATCGCAAGATTGGTTGACGTTTCAACAACATCATGAACGCTGCTGCTCATACGGATTACACCATTCGGGCATGCATAGACTGCACGTAATAGAGTGTGTTGTGCATCTCTTGACATAACAGCTATCGGCAGTGATGCTGGTTTAATTGATAGTTCAATGCCGGTTTCTGCTCCATAGAGTTCTGACCGGAGTACGGTCTGCTGCTGAAAAATAAGTTCCTGCAATTTCGATGTGTCTTTTGACTGAATGGTAATGATAGCGTTTGCTTCACGCGGGATGGCATTTCGTACTGAACCGCCCTGAATGGAACTGATTCTGAAATCGCATTCCTGTGCACATTTATAGAGCACCCGGTTTAAGAGCTTTATTGCGTTACCGCGACCCAGGCTGATATCAATACCGGAATGTCCACCTTTCAGCCCTGTAAGTGAAATGGAATATGCAATTACAGAACTGTCAATTGTATCTTCTGCATAGGTAAACCTGGCAGAGCAATCCAGCCCGCCAGCGCATCCGATAACAAGCTCCCGTTCATCTTCTGTGTCAAGATTAATCAGTTTTTTACCTTTAAGAAAACCACGTTCAAGGCCAAGTGCCCCGCTCATTCCTGTTTCTTCATCTATTGTAAAGAGTGCTTCCAAAGGTCCGTGCGCGACTGCATCTGACTCAAGTATCGCAAGTATGGTCGCGACGCCGATTCCGTTATCGGCACCGAGTGTTGTATTTGCAGCCTTTACCCAGGATCCTTCAACATATGGAACTATCGGATCAGAAATAAAGTTGTGGCGTACACAGTCATTTTTTTGCGGTACCATGTCAAGATGTGCCTGAAGGATCACACCCTGCCTCTGTTCATTCCCTTTTGTGGCATTTTTTGTTACACATATATTACCCGTTTTGTCAATTGCCCATTTTAATTGGTGTAAATCGGCAAAGTCACGGATATAGGCAACAAGCAGTTCTTCGTGTCGTGATGTATGCGGGATTGAACAAATATGTGAAAAGTGTCTCCAGAGTATTGATGGGTCAAGGTGATCAAGTGATGACATACAGCGCTCCCTGTATCGTTGATGTAATAAATTGATGCAGCAGGAATATTCTCTCGTTGATAACAAAAAATGCCTGCTGATTTGACGTTAGTCAATGTACAATAATACTATTGCTTTACCGTTACCGTTACCTGATCGGATGTTTTTCTGCCATCGGTATCAGTAACGGTAATTGTATATACAGACGTTTCATTTGGCGTAATTGTCAATTGCTTTCCTGTTCCGACAATTTTACCCTGATTGTCACTCCATACAAAACTTGCACGTCCACCGTGACCATCAGGCGTACTGCGGCAATCGGTCGTAACCGTATTTGCGATTATTCCAGATTGAATTTCGATACCGCCGGCATCGCAGATGTCAATGTGTCCGCTGATTTTTGCGTCACTGCTGATAAATGTGTTCTCGCTGATTTGTATTGATGATGAACCTGCGGAACCACCCTGAATCTGACTGTTGATACGGATATTCTTTACTGAAAGCAAACTGCCGTCATCAGCAATAAACTGACTGCCGGCATTGCAGGTTGCTGTTCCGTTGCTGGTAATGGTACCTTTGTTAATAAGTGTCCCGTGTATCTGCAACTCATTCCCTATTGTCATAGTACATTCGTTTGTGAATATGTCACTGCTGTTCTGGTTCAGGTCTCTGCCAATATTCAGTGTGGAAAAGTTTGATGTACGGCTGCTGCTTGATAATGATCCGGTAATAGATAAAATACCATAGTTGTTCATGACGCCGGGAGCAGAAACTGTGCAATCGTGACTGATGCGGATTGTTCCGTAGTTTTCGAGTGTCCCGTTTATTGTCAGATCTGGAACTGTCAATTCTCCGGTGACAATAATTTTACCTTTCTGTAATGTCAGTGATGATAGATCCGCTTTGCCACATATAATAAGTGTTCCGCCTTGTATATTTACAGATCCTGTACAGAGGGTTTCTGAAAGAACGCCGATAACCTGTCCGTCATTAATATCAGTATGTACTGTCCCCTGAAGTGTACCTGTGTATCCGCTCTGACAATTGACTGGTGCAGGTTTGTTTGAACAGTTGCTGCGTGAACAATGACCGTTTGTTGATACATTGAGTGTGACAGGTTGTCCTGCAGGAATGATAATATCCTGAGATGCTTTAACTCTGCATTCCGGACAGTCTGATGTAATTGTAACCTTTACAGTATCGTATCCATAACATCCGTTTGCTTCAACCGACAGTACATAAAAAGTTGATGCTGTCGGGGCGACTGTAATTTCATTTGAAACGCCGGTCTGATTTCCCTGTGCGTCAAACCATTTACATTTGCCGTTTCCATAACCGCGCAAAACAGCCGGTTCACTGCGGCATACTATAACATCGGGTCCTGCATGAGCACGCGGAATGTCAAATGTTACCAGAACTTCATCAGAAACATCTTTGCCGCACAAATCTGTTGCGGTTACTGCATAGCGATATGTTGTCGCATTTTTATTTTCCGGCTGGAATGCTGTGAATGTCTGGTTGGTTGAACCGTCCTGCCAGCGATAATTCAGAAACCCCTGTCCTGCATCAAGAATGATTGTACTTCCGGGACAAACAATACGGTCAGGTCCGAGATCAAGCGTCCCGGTTGATTTAATGGTAACACTGTCTGATGCGATATCTCCTCCTGCCGAGATCACCTGAACAGAATAGATTCCCGGTTCTGATGCCCGGAAAGTCTGTGACGTTGATCCATCCTGCCAGCGATATGACTCAAATCCGTAACCTGCGTCAAGAAGAATGCTGCCCCCGGAACAAAGTATCAGATCTGATCCAAGATCAACTGATGGTTTACGAATAGTTATGTACAGCGTATCGTAAACCATGCTGCCGGATACGTTGATTTTTGCGATCAGACGTGCATTCCCGGATGATTTAAATGAGACCGTTGCTGCATCAGATGTTTGCCTTGATATGGAACCCGCCCCATTGATCGACCATTGCACCGGCGTTTCCCGTGGAATAGCGGGTGTCAATTTGTAAGAAACGTCCTTTGCATTGGGAGAAACCTCTTTAGGGCCGTCAATCCGGCTTTTTACAAGAACAACAAAAGAAGAAACAAATGATGGTAAACCGAAATAGCAGCGTTTATTGCTGTCAAGTGTTACTCCGCGATGATCGTAGTTGCATCCTTCACCTGCAATATCAGGGCTTTGAATAACACCGAGGTATCGTTCCAGTACCCGTGAAAAATAGATCCTCTGATCAGGTCCAAGCTGCAATTGTCCATAACAGGACGCTGGATACACACAATATCTTGATGCTGCAACGTCCAGTGCATTGCTTTTTGCAAGATTGAACTGATAAATGCCGCTTCCTGCCTGTGAATTCCAGCCGCAGGAAACGTACAGCTTTGATCCATCTGCAGAAAATTCGAGTCCGTATGCCTGAGGTAGATTGTTTAGCTTTACAAATCTGGAAACTGTTCCGCTCCGGTTGTTGAAATCAAAAACTTCGGTATAACTGTCGGGATTGTACTGCGCTGTCAATGCAAGATATTTTCCGTTCGGCGCAATTTTCATGACCCCGCACGCGCCTGATTCATTTCCGGAAAAAACAGACCCTGCACTGCTTATCACCGGTTTTTTAATAAAACCATCCTGATTGATAAGATACGCATAAAAGTCGCCGCTGTTCCATGGATGGGTAACAACCCAGAAATCACGGCCATTTGCATGTGCACATGCAGCTATTTTTTCAGTTGCAATTTCCTGTAACTGTATATTTTTCAGCGTTACATCTCCGAGTCCGTTGTTGTATGACATGTCAACTACTGATACGTAAAGCCCGCCGGATGCCCGTTCACTTGCTGAAAAGATATAGTACAGGTTCGGATTACCCGGATGAGGAACAATGCAGATCTGGGCGCTTGATGTTCCGCCGGCAATTCCTGTCCCATTGGGCATGATATTATGGTTACGATCTCTGATTACTGTCAGAAAGTTTGCAGTACCTCCATCAATAGGTATTGCTGAAAACAGAAAATTCCCGGACTCGTCTGAAATGGAACCAGATCCTTCATTTGTAAAACTCGGACTGTTAGTAAGCGGTACAACTGCATTGTTTGCAAATGATATCCCTCCGCCATTCCCGAAATACCATGTCTGAGCCCGCTTACTGATTTGAGAGTAACCACCGATTTCACAGGTAAGATCTTTTCTGCTCTGACAGGTATTTGATGAAACAATAAGGCTTATGCTGTGGGTCCCTGCACGTGTAAAGGTATAGTCAAAATCCGTGGACTGTTCAATTTCTGTATTGTCAACAATCCATCGCGATAATTGGAATTGACCGGTGCTTGTATTTTTAAAATGAATGCGTACGCCTGTCCGGCCGGGTGTGGTATCGGGTTGAAAGTTCGCTTTGATCGGACAGCTTACCTTGAAAGACTTCACATGCTTATCAATGCATTCTGGAGAATCACCTTTAATTATAAGCATTACATTAAAACACCCGGCGTCTTTAAACGTGTATACCGGTGATTTTGCATTTGAAAAAAAAGTGTTGTTGACATACCACTCATAAGCAAGTCCGGTATCAGGTGTTGATACGTTGTTGAACATTACTGTTGACCCAATGGGAATATCCGCTGATGGCACCGTGTATGCCGCGTCAAGAGTGAACGGACATCTGTTTTTTATGCCATTCGAAACAAGAAGACTTGATCGTATGGTCTGCAGTACAGCGTTAATTCGGTCCTTCTGACCTTCTGTAAATGTGTTGAGACAGGACAGGTAGTTGTGATCCATATAATTGCTGATAAAATCAGGCCGATCACCACCGCCTCCGAAACCGGTTGGCCGGAAGGGGTTGTTTGACGACAGGTCATCATCATCACTGATACAGCTGTTGATACCTGAAAGATTGTTTACAAACTGCGATGTCGCATCGGGCGGAGTATCGCATACTCTGTCGCCGTCAAGCATGCAGTTGTCGTTTTTGCAGCCATTTTCAAAGGTATGGTATAATCCGAGAAAGTGACCGAACGTATGCGTTACAATTTTTGAAAGCTCTTCTGAGGCTCCGAATACCCCCGCTTCAACAACTATTCCGTCAACACTTGTTCCGTGCGATAATGGCCTCGTTGAATATGCTGCGATTGCCGGGCCGGAAATATTTGAGACAATTGACTTTACAACCCAGATATTGACATAGTTCGATGACGGCCAGCAGCTCAGTCGCTTGAGCGACGCATCATCGTTTTCCATGGTAATCTCTGTCAGGTATGAATCAACCCTGTTAATTCCCGTTGTCGGATTCCCGTCAGGGGCCTGATTTGCAAGGCAGAACTCAATGTGCATGTTGACACCTGTTGATGTCCCGCGAAAACCATCATTCAGATAACTGATTGCAGATGCTACCTGGGTGTCAGAGATATTTTCAACGCCGGCCTCATGAATGATATGTACAACAACAGGTATTTGAATCGTTCCTGATGGCGCTTCATCCGACGTTGATAATTCCGAAAGAAAATCATATATCTTTTTGTTCTGTACAGTCTCTTTTGATTCGTCACAAGAGACGATGTCATTCTTTACAAGTTGATATGTCGGACCATTTGATGGAATCTGTCCTGTAATCAGGCTGGAAAACGCCAGAATGCAGATCAGAAGAATAATATATAGACAACGCATTTCTGCCTCTTTCTTTTTTCAAATACTACTGTGAAACGGGTCAAAAGAAAAATAGATTTCGCGGCATGTTTTCATATATAAAAATCATTGTTTTACAGATGTAATGTAAATGTAAAGATCCGGTCAGCTCGTCTCATATACCGTTACTGTGAACACAGATAACAGCTGTGG
>Ga0153915_10004067_pt1 | contig 13448 bp, 8 predicted proteins | sample Opewatmetagenome_2_FD_107003 | JGI IMG/M metagenome (GOLD analysis project Ga0153915, IMG submission 107003) | Freshwater wetland microbial communities from Ohio, USA - Open water 3 Core 3 Depth 3 metaG | ecosystem: Environmental > Aquatic > Freshwater > Wetlands | place: USA: Ohio, Lake Erie... | reverse complement strand
GGGAGTCGGCAGCCGCTACGGCGGGCTGAAGCAAATGGATTCTTTCGGCCCGGCCGGCGAAGTCGTGATGGAGTATTCCGTTTATGACGCCCTGAAGGCCGGCTATGATAAGATTGTCTTCATCATCCGCAAGGATTTCGAAGACGTTTTCCGGGAAAGGCTCGGGGGCAAGATCGAGCGGGTCGCGGAAACGGCCTACGTCTTCCAGTCCCTCGACCAACTGCCGCGGGGCTTCGCCATTCCCGAAGTCCGGACCAAGCCCTGGGGGACGGGCCAAGCGATCCTCGCCTGCAGGGACGCCGTCAGGACGCCCTTCTCGGCTGTCAACGCCGACGATTTTTACGGCCGGACCTCATTCGAGGCCATGGCCGGCGAGCTCAGGCAGGCCAAGAGCGAGGACGGGCTCCATCATTACGCCATGATCGGGTACCGCCTGGCCAACACCCTTTCCGAGCACGGCCACGTGGCTCGGGGGGTCTGCGAGGCGACGCCGGAGGGGGATCTCGTCAGCATCCGTGAGCTTCTCAAGATCCAGAGATTTCCTGACGGCATCAAGCACACCGAGAATGGGGTGGACTGGACTCCCCTCGCCGGGGAGAGCCTCGTCTCCATGAACTTCTGGGGTTTCGAGCCGAACCTGTTCGACGAGCTCGAGGCCCTTTTCCGGGAGTTCCTCCGGGCGAAGGCCGGGTTCCTCGCCAAGGCTGAGTTCCTTATCCCCGAGGCGGTCGGAAGCCTTATCCGCTCGAGGAAAGCCCGGGTGAAGATCCTGCCCACCCGGGAGCGCTGGTTCGGCCTGACCTACCCTCAGGACGGGCCCATGGTTCAAGCAGAGATTCGCGACCGCGTCCGCCAAGGCCTTTATCCGGCGCCTCTGTGGTCGGAGACCTGACATCCGGTTGGTGGAGATGAACATGAAGAAATGCACGGCGGCCTTTGTTGTAACCATCGGCCTTCTCCTTGCAGCCGCGGGGACCGATTCCCGCGGACTCAACGACTATGAAAACCCCAAGGCGCTCGGCCTCAACAAGGAGGAGCCACACGCCACGTTCACCCCCTTCCCCAAGTTCACTTCCCTGCCGAAAGTCGAGGCCGAGTCTCCGTGGCGCGTCTCCCTGAACGGCCCGTGGAAATTCCGCTGGTCGCTGAGGCCGGCCGAGAGACCGGCGGATTTCTGGAAGCCAGAGTATGATGTCAGCGGCTGGAACGACATTCCAGTTCCGTCGGACTGGCAGTTCCAGGGATACGACATTCCGATCTACGTCAATATCCCCTATGAATTCACAAGAAATCCCAATCCCCCGTTCGTGCCGCGGGAGCACAACCCGGTGGGCTCTTACCGCAGGACATTCCGGGTCCCGGAAAGCTGGAAGGGTTTGGATGTCCTTCTTCAGTTCGGGGCCGTCAAATCTTTCTTTTACGTCTGGGTCAACGGACACAGGCTCGGCTTCAGCAAGGACTCGAAGACTCCGGCCGAATGGAACATCACACCGTTTCTCAAGGAAGGGGACAATGTCCTGGCTGTTGAAGTGTACCGCTGGTCGGACGGGTCATACCTCGAGTGCCAGGATTTCTGGCGCTTGAGCGGGATCGAGCGAGACGTCTCCCTCACTGCCGTCCCAAAGGTCCGAATGAGGGACTTTTTCATCCGGGCGGCGCTCGACGGCCAGTACCGGGACGGACGCCTGGACCTCGCCGTGGAGCTCGAGAACGGCGCTCCCGATTTCAAGGCGGAAGAGTCGACGGTCGGCTACTCTTTATTTGACGATTTGGGGAAAAAGGTCCTCTTCGGCGCCCTCCCGGTCCCTATCAGCGGCCGGGAAAAGGCTGTCGCGGAATTCTCCGGACTCCTCAAGAGCCCCAAAAAATGGAGCGCCGAGACGCCGCATCTTTACACGATCGTCATCGAACTCGCCGGGCGGGGCGGGCAGGTCCGGGAGGCTTTGAGCCGGCGGGTCGGCTTCCGGACATCTGAAGTCAAGAACGGCCGGTTCCTCGTCAATGGCGTGCCCGTCCGGTTCAAGGGCGTCAACCGCCACGAGCACGATCCCTCGACCGCCCACGTGATCTCCGAAGAGTCCATGCGCCAGGACATCGAGCTTATGAAGCGGTCGAACATCAACGCCGTCCGGACTTGCCACTATCCCGACGACCCGCGCTGGTACGAGCTCTGCGACGAGTACGGACTCTATCTCATCGACGAAGCCAACATCGAGTCCCACGGCATGGGCTACGGCGACCGGAGCCTGGCCAAGAACCCGGACTGGGGGCCGGCCCATCTCGACCGCATCATCCGCATGGTCGAGCGCGACAAAAACCACCCCTCGGTTGTCATCTGGTCGCTGGGCAACGAGGCGGGCGACGGGGTCAACTTCGAGAACGCCTATGCCTGGGTCAAGCGGCGCGACCCGTCGCGCCCCGTCCAGTACGAAAGAGCCGAGCTCCGTCCTCACACCGACATCTACTGCCCAATGTATGCCTCCATCGAGGAGATCGAAAAGTACGCCGCCTCGAAGCCGGCCAGGCCGCTCATCATGTGCGAATACGCCCACGCCATGGGGAACTCGACCGGAAACCCCCAGGACTACTGGAACGTGATCGAAAAATACGACGCCCTCCAGGGCGGCTTCATCTGGGATTGGGTCGACCAGGGCTACGCGAAGAAGAACGAGCGGGGAGAGTTTTTCTGGGCCTTCGGCGGCGACTATGGCCCTTCCGACATCCCGAGCGACCGGAATTTCTGCTGCAACGGGCTCGTCGGCCCTGACCGGACTCCCCATCCCGGGCTGCTCGAAACAAAAAAAGTCTATCAGTCCATCAAGTTCAAGGGGCCAGACCTCGCGGCCGGGAAGATCGAGGTTGGCAACCGTTACGATTTCATCTCCCTCGACCGCTTCGATGTCCGCTGGGAAGTCACGGCCGACGGAAAAACGGTCACCTCCAGCGTTATTGAAAAGCCCCGCGTCGCGCCGCGGGAAAGCCGGTCGTTCGCCCTCCCGATTTCGAGGATCCAGACGCAGCCACGGACGGAATACTTCCTGAGCCTGACGGCCGTGACCCGCGAGGCCGGATTGGGAATGCCGAAGGGTCATGCCGTGGCCTCCGAACAGTTCGAGCTGCCCTGGTATTCCGATGCCAAGCCCTCGGCAGCCACGCCGGCCGCGGCCCTCTCCATAGAGGACGGACCGCGCGAGGCGGTCGTCACCGGCGGCGATTTTGTCGTCCTCTTCGACAAGATGACCGGAACCCTGGCCTCGTTCACGTTCCGCGGGCGGCAGCTCGTCGAATCTGGGCCGGAACCCAATTTCTGGCGGGCGCCCACGGACAACGACTTCGGAAACGGGATGAACCGCAGACTGGCCGCCTGGCGCCGGGCAAGCCTGGAGCGCCAACTGAGGTCCATGACCGTTGTCCAGGAAGGGAATGATCTGGTGACCGTGACGGCGAAATTCGACCTGGGCGGCGTCCCGGTGTCGCATACCGTCCGCTACACGATATCGGGCGACGGCGGGGTCCTCATCGCGAACGACTTCGCCCTGCGCGCCGGCGCCAAGCTGCCCGAGATGCCCCGCCTCGGCATGCGCCTGGCGATGCCCAAGGGATTCGACCGGATCCAATGGCTCGGCCGCGGCCCGCAAGAAAACTATTGGGACCGAAAGACGGCGGCCTTCGTTGGCCTCTATGAGACGACTATTGCCGGCGAAGCCTGTCCCTACGTGGCTCCACAGGAATACGGGACGAGGTCCGACACGCGCTGGGTGGCGGTCCGGGACAGGGACGGGGTGGGACTTCTCATGGTCGGTCAGCCCATGCTCGGGTTTTCCGCTCTCCCCCACTGGCCGGAGGACCTGACTCTCGAAAGCCGGGGTGCCAAGCACCCCGTCGACATCATCAAGCGGGATTTCACGTGCCTCGCCCTGGACCAATCCCAGATGGGCGTCGGCGGCGACGATTCCTGGGGCGCCCGGGTCCACCCGGAATACACAATTCCGGCGAAGTCCTGTTCTTACTCTTTCAAGCTCCGCCCCATCGGTAGGGGCGAGGACCCGGCAACCCTGGCAAGAATGATGCGCCGAGGCGAGTAGGCGGCGCCGGGGCGCGACCGCTCCCCGTCTGTTTCGGAAACCAACCCCCGCCCTGAAGCGTATTATTGTATGGGTTTGAAATTTGGCATGTATCTTGATATTGTTAATAAAAGAGGTCCAGTTTCTCAGATGAAGTGTCCCCGCTGCCGCTTTGACAATCCAGAGGGAACCCGCTTCTGCGGTTATTGCGGCCGCGACCTGCAGGGCACCCCTCAGAGCTCGTTCCCCCCGACCATGACTTACCAGACCCCGACCAAAGGGCTCGAACGGGGAACGACCTTCGCCCGGCGTTTCGAGATCATCGAGGAGATCGGCCAGGGCGGGATGGGGGCGGTCTACAAGGCCTACGACACCAAGATCAGGGAGGTTGTGGCTCTCAAGCTCCTCAAGCCTGAGATCGCCTCAGACCCCGATATCATCGAGCGTTTCCGAAACGAGATGAAGCTCGCCCGAACAGTGGCCCACCGGCATGTCTGTCGGATGTATGACCTCAACGAAGAGGGTTTCCTGTTCTACATCTCCATGGAGTACGTGGCGGGCGAGGACCTCAAGAGCTTCATCCGGAGGTCCGGCCACCTGAACGAGGCAAAGGCCCTGAACCTCGCGCACCAGATCGCAGAGGGGCTGGCCGAAGCTCACCGGTTGGGGGTCGTCCATCGCGACCTCAAGCCCCAGAACATCATGATTGATCGGGACGGCAACGCCAAGATCATGGATTTCGGCATCGCCCGCTCCCTTCACGGCCGGGGACTGACCTCCACGGGCGTGATCATCGGGACTCCGGAGTACATGTCCCCGGAGCAGGCCGACGCCCGGGATGTGGACCGGCGGAGCGACATCTATTCGCTCGGGGTCATCCTCTACGAGATGGTCACGGGCCGTGTCCCGTTCGAAGGGGAAACGCCCCTGACCATCGTCCTCAAGCACAAGGGCGAGCCAGCCCCCGACCCGAGGACCGCAAACGCCCAGATTTCCCAGGGGTTCAGCAGCCTCATCCTGCGCTGCCTCGAGAAGGATAGGGAGAACCGCTATCAGAGGGCGGAAGAGATCCTCGAGGACCTGGATCGCATCGGCCGCGGGCTCGCCACGACCCGGCCGACGACCGCCGTGCGCAAGCCGATCACCGCCCATGAGATCACTGTCAAGTTCAACCTCAGGAAGCTCGCCATTCCGGGCCTGGCCGCGGCCCTTCTGGTCGTCGCCGGACTGGCGATTCTCAAGCCCTGGGCGGCGCGCAAGGCGCCCGCCCTAAGAACCAAGGTCTCCGTCGCCGACGAACGGCACGGTGATGAGATCAGACCTCCGGCTTTCCCTGCCCCGAAAGTTCAGCCGCAAGCTCCTCCGGAGACTCCTCCGTCTCCGGGCTCTCAAGCCGGGCTGGATCTCGCCAAGCTTAGCGCTCTGCTGACGCCCATCATCGGCGGGGAGACCGCCGCCTTCCTCAAGGGGCAGAGCGCCGAGGAGGTCGACCGGTTCCTAACATCGCTCAAGGATAAGGTGCCGGCCTTCGCCGGCAAGATCGGCGATATCCAGAGCCAAATCCGGGAAGCACGGCGCTTTCGCGAGGCCGGCAACACCGAAGCTTCCCGCAAAAGCTACACAAAAGGTGAGTCCGAAACGCGCAGGCTCCTCACCCTGGTCAACGAAAAGCAGAAAGCCGACCAGGTTAAGAGCGAAATGGACCTGGCCAAGAAAAAAGCAGAGGATGCCGCTCGCAAGTCCGGTCCGAACCTTCTTTCCTGGATCGCCTCCGAGAAGGAGAAGGACGCCCTCGACAGCTATCAGAAAAACGACTTCTCAAGCGCCAGGCTGCTCTACGGGATTCTGAGCAGGGTCTATCTTCTCAGTCTGCGGGGCGGAAACGAGGACCAGTGCCTGGCCGCCCTCCGCGGTTTGGTCGCCGCGTCCCGTAAGAACGCGGAGGCTTCCGGAGCCCCGGCCAAGGACGTCTGGCTTCTCAACAGGGCCAAGGAGGAGGAGGCCGGCGCCGATGAGCTCGCCCGAGGCAAGGCTTACCCGGAAGCCGCCGAGCGGCTGATCCTGGCCGCGTTCCTTTACGAGAAAGCCACCGAAGTCGCTGTAGAAAGCGCCGTGACCGGGCAGAAATGACCGGGAAGACGCCGGGACCGACGCACGCGGCCCATGCCCCTAGAAAGCTCAGGCCGAGGATCCTTTTTGTTTGTTACGGCAACATCTGCCGGAGCCCCATGGCTGCCGGGCTCGCCCGGAAGCGGTTCGGAGGGCGAGTCGAGGTCGCGAGCGCCGGTCTGGCCGGCGCCGGCGGCCCCGCCTCGGACGACGCGATCCTGGTCATGAAGATCGTCTACCGGACCGACATCTCGGACCACGAGGCCAGGAACATCACCGATTTCAACCTCGGGTCCTTCGACTATATCGTCGCCATGGACTATCCGATCTACTCCCGCCTCAGGGACCTCAGGAGCATTCCGGAGGAGAAGCTCTATGGCTGGGACATCGAGGACCCGCTCGGCCGGGGCTACGACGCTTATAAGGAAACGGCCCGAAAAATCGAGGCCCGGCTGGAGCAGTTCGCCGCCCGGACGGGGCTGGACTCCTGACCCGCCAATCCCCCTCGCGACCTAATCCATCATGGCTTCAAGCATCCTCAGCGACGGGACGTTGCTGAAGATGATCTTGAGGATGGACAGGCTGGGCACGGCCAGGATCATGCCCGGGATTCCCCAGAGCCACGCCCCGAAGAACAGGGAGAAAAACACGAGGAGCGGGCTCAGCTCGAGTCCCTTTCCCATGAGCCGCGGCTCGACGAAATTGCCCAGGACGAGGTTGATCGCCATCAGCAGGACCAGGATTCCGACCGCCGGGCCGAGATGTCCAAAGTAAAACGCGGCCAGCAGAACCGGTACCACCGTGGCGATGATGGAGCCGATCGTCGGAATGTAATTGAGGAAGAAGGCCAGGACTCCGAAGACGACGGCGAACGGGAGGCGGAACAGGGCCAGGATGACGGTCGTCAGGATTCCCGTGATCATGCAGACGAGGGTCTTGACGGCCAAGTATTTCTGGACCTGGTGGTCGATCTTGCGCACCGCCCGCGAGACCGTCGAGGCCTGCTCGGGCGAAAAGGCCAGCGCGAATTTCTTCTCCAGCCGCCCGCGGCCGGCGAGGATGAAGATCATGAAGACCAGGACGAGCAGGAGTTGGGACATAAAGGAGATGAAAGGGCCGAGGGCGGAGAGGATGACTCCCCCGACCTTCTCCGCGTTCAGGCTGTTGATCCAGCCGAGGACTTCGGCCTTTAGCCGCGGGTTCTCGATCGTCCGGTCAACGCCTTCCAGGAACGATTTCATCATTTCGTTGTAGGAAGGAAGCTCCGAGGCAAACTGCTTGCCACTCGCGTAGAAAAGCGCCCCCATCAGATAGAGGAGGACGAACGTCAGAAGAAGGATGACGCCCGTCGCGACGGATTTCGGGACCTTCCGGCGGATCAGGAAGTCGAGAGCAGGGGTCACGGCGAAGGACAGGAACAAGGCCAGGCAGAACGGGATGAGGACCGGTTTGGCCAGCTTCAGGAAAACCCCCGAGAGAAAAACGACAATGATGGCGACCCCGGCCCTGAGGTATCCGTCTTTATCCATGTCCGTCCTCCCGCCCCAAATCATATCCAAAACGGGCAGAAAAAGAAAACAGGAGGCGGTCAGGCGAGGAGTTTTTCGTAGAAATCGTTCCCCTTGTCGTCGACGATGATAAAGGCCGGGAAGTCCTTGACGGTGATCTTGTAGATGGCTTCCATTCCGAGCTCGGGGTAGGCAACGACCTCCTGGCTGGTGATGCAGTCTTTGGCCAGCCGGGCCGCGGGGCCGCCGATCGAGCCGAGGTAGAATCCGCCGTACGTTTTGCAGGACTCGGTGACACCCTTGGACCTGTTTCCCTTGGCCAGCATGATCAGGGACCCGCCCAGCTTCTGGAAGAGGGGCACATAATCGTCCATGCGGCCGGCCGTCGTGGGGCCGAAGGACCCCGAAGCGTAACCGGGCGGGGTTTTGGCAGGTCCGGCGTAGTAAATGATGTGGTCTTTGAAGAAGGCCGGCAGGTCCTCGCCCTTGTCGACCCTTTCCTTGAGCTTAGCGTGGGCGATGTCCCGGGCGACGATGATCGGACCGTCGAGCGAGAGCCGAGTCCCTACGGGGTAACGGCTGAGGATCCCGCGGATCTCGCTCATCGGCCGGTTGAGGTCGACCCGGACCGCAGGACCGGCCGTCTCTGCCGGCTCGGGAAGGTACTTGGCCGGATCCTTCTCCAGGCGTTCGAGGAAGATCCCGTCGCGCGTGATCTTGGCCTTGACGTTTCGGTCGGCGTTGCAGCTGACGCCTATGCCGATGGGACAGGAGGCGCCGTGGCGGGGCAGGCGGATGACGCGGACGTCGAGGCAGAAATATTTCCCGCCGAACTGGGCCCCGAGCCCGAGTTTTCGCGAAGCGTCGAGGAGCCGCGTCTCCAACTCGAGGTCTCGGAAGGCGTGCCCGTCGGGACCGCCGGAGGTCGGCAGCTCGTCGAGATAACGGGCCGAGGCCAGCTTGACCGTTTTGAGGACGAGCTCGGCCGAAGTCCCGCCGACCACGACCGCCAAGTGATAGGGCGGGCAGGCCGCCGTGCCGATGGCTCTCATCTTCCCGACCAGGAATTTCGGCAGGGCGTCGGGGTTGAGGACCGCCTTGGTCTCCTGAAAGAGAAACGTCTTGTTGGCCGACCCCCCTCCCTTGGCGATAAACAGAAACTTGTATTCATCCCCCTCGACGGCGGTGATGTCGATCTGGGCGGGGAGGTTTGTGCCCGTGTTCTTCTCCTCGTACATGCCCAGGGCGGCATTCTGGGAATAGCGGAAACAGTTCCCGGTATAAGCGTTGAAGACGCCGCGGGAGAGGGCCTCCTCGTCGCCCCCCCCCGTCCAGACCTGCTGGCCCTTCTTGGCGTTGATGACCGCCGTACCGGTGTCCTGGCACATCGGAAAGACCCCCTCGGCCGAGATGACGGCGTTCTTCAAGAGTTCGAGGGCCACATATCGGTCGTTGGCGGAGCTCTCCAGGTCCGTGAGGATCTCGGCCAGCTGCTTGAGGTGGGACGGCCGGAGGAGAAAGGCCACGTCGCGAAAGGCCTTCTCCGCGAGCAGGGCCAGGCCTTCCGGAGCGACTTTGACGACCGGCCGGCCCTCGAAAGAGCCCACCGAAATGTGGTTCTTGGTCAACTCGTCATAATCGCTCGGGTCCTCGCCGAGCATGAACATCGGTTGGAACCGAAAGTCTGCCATGATCCTCCCTCCTCTCCCGGCGCTCGCCGCGAGACGGCTTCCGTCCGGAGCCCGTTCGGCCCCGCCGTCATAAAGAATTGCGGCTTCAGGCCGCAGCCGGATTCTCGAGTTTCCGGAGCGAGTCTTCGATGACGACCCGGACATCTTTCCTCTCGCCCCTACGGCCGAGGGCGGCCCTGAGCGGGGCGATGGCCCTCGGATCGCCGATCTCTCCGAGCAACCTTGCCACACGGAAGCGGGTCGTCCAAGTCGGACTTTTCAAGGCCTGGATGAGCGGGTCGACGGCGTCCCGGCCGAAATTGAGGAGGGCGTTCTCGGCGCTTTCTCGCACGCTCCAGTGAGCGTCGGCCGTGGCCCTCAGCAGGGAGAGGATGGACTTCGGGTCCAGGAAGCTGCCCAGGATTCTCGCGGACTGGCAACGGACCTCCCGGGAAGCGTCCTTAAGGCCGTGCAAGGCGACCTCCAGAACTCCGGCCTTTCCGAGGCCGGCTGCCCGGAGGACACGGAAGGCTTCCCGGCGGACGAAGTCGGCCAGGTCCTTCCGGGCCGTCAGGATGATGTGCTTGACCGCCTCGTCGCCGCCCAGCCGGCCCAGGGTCCGGACGGCCTCGAAGCGGACGTTGTCGGAATCGTCCTGGAGAGACGGCAGGATCTTCGGGACGGCCGAGACCGTCGCCGTCTCGGCCAGTACCTTCAAGGCGCAGCACCGACCCCAGGCAGCGCAGCCGATACGGAACAGGGCCTGGGTGGCCGCGACCTGAACGTCGGGCAGCCCCTCGTCGACGATCTGCTTAAGGCAAGGCACGGCCCGGTGGTCCTCCAGCCCGGCGACGGCATTCAGGGCTCTCATCTGGAGTTCGGGATGATGCCAATCGCGGGCATCCCTCAACAGCGGCTCGATGTCGGAGGTGTTGTAGGACAACACGGGCAGGACGAGCGGGACGATGGTCGGGCCGAAGCGGACGAGAGCGGACACGGCCGCCTGGCGGACGATGAAATAGCTGCTGCGGAGATAGCTGATCAGGGCCGGGACAGACTTGGGGTCGCCGATGCGGCCGAGGCACTTGATGAGCGCCCGCTGGATGAACTTGTCCCGCTCCCGGGTGAGGACGTTGAGCAGAGGAATGGTCGCCTGTCTGCCGAAGTGAACGAGGGCCTCGGACGCCTGCTCTTGGACTTTCTCCACATTGTCCTGGATTCTCAGGACCAGGGCTTCGATGCTAATCCTGTCGCCGATCAAGCCCAGGGCCTCGGCGGCGCTCGCCCGGACCGTTGCGTCCTCGTCCTGGAGCAGGTCGAGAAGGTAGGGAGTGGACCCGCGAGACTTCATCTTTCCCAGCGTTCGGGCGGCATTGGACCGGATATTCGCCGAGGAATTGCGGAGCGCGTCGTGGAGCAGATGCAGGCTCTCGGACCCCAACTCGAGGAGGCCCCCCATGGCCAGGCTGACGATCTCCTCATTATCGAGCGAAAACATGTGGATCAGGATCCGGGCCAGTCGGATCTCCCTGCGAGAGATGACCTCCTGGACCTTGACCATGAGCTCGGTGACGGCTTCGGTGCGGACAATCCATTCGGGGTCTTCCACGGCCTTGAGGAGATGGTCAATGACGCGGTAGTCGCCGAGCCGACCGACGGCGGTCACGGCCGCCCAGCGGACGAGGGTCTGGGGGGACCGAAAGATCTTCGGTTTGACCAGCTCCTCGATGGCCTCGGGCCGGCCATGGCGCCCGAGGGAGATCACGGCAGCGTGCTGGATACTGGGATTCGGGTCGCTTAGCTTTTCGATCAGGACCGGATAGACCTCGGGCTTTTTCTCGTAGCCGAGCTGCATGATCGCTTCGCGGACGGCGGAGGCGTCATCGGTCTCTCGCACGATATGGAACAGGGTCTCCAGCGAAGGCGATGCCGTCTTGTCCAAATCAAGTCCTTTCGATGTATCCCTTGCAATCCCCCTCGATGTTGAACGAGGTGACTTGGTATTCGCAATCGATGTTGGCCAAGGCCTTGACGGCCGCCCGGAAGCAGCCGATCCGGGCGCAGGTCAGGTCGCGGACCGAGAATCCTTCCTCGATCAGGGCCTGGCAGCTCTTGAGGTAGACGCAGTCGTGGACGGTGATCTCCAGGTGGTGGGGGTTCACCTCGACGAGCTCGAACGAGTTCGCGTCGCGGAACAGGCCTCCGGCGATGCCGATCTGAATGTAATTCTCCACGGCCGCCCGGATGGTGTCGGACTTCTTGATCTGCATCCCGTATTCATCCCCCAGGAGGTGGAGATAATACTGGACGGAGTGCTCGTAGGCCCGGGCGCTGAAGACGATCGGTCTCGTGCCGTGGAAATCCCGGGCCGTCTCCTCGAGCGCGCTGAGCCAAGCGATCGCGACCAGCCAACCCGCTTCTTCTCGATCGATCTTGTCCATGGTTTGATCCCTTTCGCGTTCCTTGATCTTATTTCGCGGCTTTCCGAACCGGCCCGGCGGCCGCCGTCAAGCTCAGCCGCTCGAGTTCCTGCCTCACGGCGTCTGCGCCGACGGTTCGGCCGATCGCCTGCCCCCATTTCGCGGCCAGGACGGCGGCGTCGGCCTTGGGATGATGGGCCCAGAGGAGGACGAGCTTGGCGATCTCATCGGGCCGGTAGGCGGCCGGCCGTTCGGCCTCGGCCTTGCCGGGCGGGGCGGTCTCCCGGGGGCCCAGGGATTGGAGGATCCGCTGGGTATCCCGGGCGATGGCGAGCTCCTCGTTGGTTGGGACAACCATGACCTTGACCCGGCCGGAGCTGATGATGCTCTCGTTGGCTTCGTTCTTCCTGGCGTCGAAGACGATGCCGAACGCGTCGAGCCCTTCGGTAGATAGGCGCCGGACGAGCCGTGAGTTCTCGCCGATTCCGCCGGTGAAGACGACGGCGTCCATCCCTCCCATCTCCGCCATGTAGGCCCCAATATATTTCCTGACGGCGTGACAGTAGATCTCGAGGGCCAGCCGATGGCGTTCGCTGCCGCGCGCGGCTTCCTGTTCGATCTCGCGCATGTCGTGGGACGTTTCGGTCAGCCCCAGCATGCCGCTGTTCTTGTTCATGATGGAATCGATTTCCTTGGTCCCGAGCTTCTCCCTCTCCATGATGTAGGGGACAAGTGCCGGGTCGATGTTGCCGCAGCGGGTCCCCATGATCAGGCCTTCGAGCGGGGTGAAGCCCATCGTCGTGTCGACGGACCTGCCTCCGTCCACGGCGGTGATGCTGGCACCGTTGCCCAGGTGACAGGTGATGAGTTTGAGCTTCTCGATCGGCCGGCCGAGGAGTTCGGCGGCCCGATGGGCGACGTAGCTGTGGGACGTGCCGTGAAACCCGTACCGTCGGATTCTGAGCTTCTTGTAAAGCGTATAGGGAAGCCCGTAGACAAACGACTTGGGGGGGATGGTCTGGTGGAAGGCCGTGTCGAACACCCCGACCTGGGGGACCTGAGGCAGGAGGGCCTCGCAGGCCTCGATGCCCTTCAGGTTGTGAGGGTTGTGGAGCGGTGCGAACTGGATGCACTTGCGGATGGTCGATTTGACCTTGTCCGTGATCAGGACCGATTCGGAGAAATCCTCGCCCCCGTGAACGACGCGGTGTCCGATGCCGTCGATCTCGTTCTTATCGCGGATGACACCGTGCTGCGGGTGGAGAAGCAGGGAGAGGACCATCTCGATGGCGACGCTGTGGTTGAGGACCTCGCGGATCTCCCGGATCCTGTTCCGGCCCTCCGGTTGGTACGTGACGATGGCGTCGCTCGAACCGATCTTCTCGACGATCCCCTTGGCGAGAAGACCTTCATCCTCCATCCGGATGAATTGGAACTTGACGGACGAACTGCCGCTGTTGAGCACGAGAACTTTCATGGCCTTGGTCTTCTCCTCTGGTCGCGGATGCTCCTCTCTCCGTGACCGCAGTTGCTTTTCTGAAGCGACGCAGGGGGGTTCCCCGCAGCTGGCGAAAAGAAGATCCTCATGAACGATGGCTGTTGGTGCGTGTTTCAGATCGTATGACGCTATACTATAGGTTTTTCAAGCAAAACTGTCAAGCCCTGGGCAGGGGGGGG
>Ga0153915_10004066_pt1 | contig 13449 bp, 9 predicted proteins | sample Opewatmetagenome_2_FD_107003 | JGI IMG/M metagenome (GOLD analysis project Ga0153915, IMG submission 107003) | Freshwater wetland microbial communities from Ohio, USA - Open water 3 Core 3 Depth 3 metaG | ecosystem: Environmental > Aquatic > Freshwater > Wetlands | place: USA: Ohio, Lake Erie... | reverse complement strand
ATGGGCGAGCAGCGTCTTGTAGACGGCATGCACAGTGACGGCATGATGGACGCCTTTTATAACTACCTGATGGGCGTCACTGCTGAAAATATCGCTGAGATTTATAAGATATCCCGCGAAGAGCAGGATGAGTTTGCCCTTATGAGCCACCATAGGGCAGAAGCTGCGATAAAAAATAGAACCCAGGCAAATGAACTCATTCCGGTTGAAATAAAGGTTAAAAAAACCACAAAGATGTTTGAATTTGATGAGCACGTCAGACATGGTCTGAAAATGGAAGACCTTGCAGCCCTGAAACCGGTATTCATCCCGAACGGTACAGTTACAGCCGGTAACGCATCCGGTATCAATGACGGCGCAGCGGCCCTTATCATGATGACCTTGGACAAGGCCAAGGAACTGGGAATCAAACCCCTTGCACGTATCGTGGCATCTGGTTCTGGCGCGGTTGATGCAAAGATCATGGGCATGAGCCTTGTCCCGGCCGTGAAGAAGGCCCTGAAGTTCGCGAACCTTAAGATAGAGGATATCAATTACTGGGAGATGAATGAGGCATTTGCCGCCCAGATTATTGGGTGCAACCGTGAACTGAAGATCCCCCTGGATAAGATGAACGCCAATGGCGGAGGCATTTCTATCGGGCATCCTGTCGGCATGACAGGCGCACGCCTCCTTGTCTCCATGGTCCATGAGATGGGGCGTCGCGGTGACCAATACGGCCTCGCAACCCTTTGTGGCGGCGGTGGCGTGTCCACGGCAATCATACTTGAGCGTATGTAGATCAAGCAGATCGTCATATTAGTTGAAATAAAATTATTTCGCTTGATCGTCACAGAGATGCCGATCAATATAATTCTTTAAACAAGGCAATCTTTTTACGGGAAATAATATTCCGGAAAAGATTGCCTTTCTTTTTAAAAGGGCCTTTCAAGAAATCGACATGGTTTAAATCTCATCCAAACTGTAGATCATAATATCCTGCTGTTAGATACAGGATAACATAAACTGAAAAACCAATATAAACAAATAGATAAAAAAATATATTAAAATCTGGATAAATTATGTTGACACAGGATTACAAATGTAATTATACTGTATTACAAATGTAATCGACAAAAGGAGTCCATTATGAAAAAGATGCCCAAGATATCAGAATCCGAATGGGTGGTGATGAAGGCAATATGGCTTGAAAATCCCATTACCGCGAATCGAATTGTTGAGAGCTTATCAGGTTCATGCTCATGGAGCCCCAAGACAATAAAAACCCTTTTAAACCGCCTTGTGCAAAAGGGGGCTGTCGGATTTAAAAGTGAAGGCAGGGTGTACAACTATTATCCTATGATAGAAGAAGCTGTTTTTGTGAAAGAGGAAAGCCGGTCGTTTTTGAAACGGGTCTTCGGAGGCGCGCTAAAGCCAATGCTTGCAACCCTGGTTGAGAGCGAGGACCTGTCTGAGGAAGATATTAAGGAGTTAAAACGTGTCCTTAAAAAGAAATAAGGGAGGCCGATATGCAGACTTTATTTTCAGGATCATTAGAATCCCTTTCATGGCTGATAAATTACACAATGGATATCAGCATCCTGATTTGCCTGATATTTGTAATTAAGTTCATTGCCGGGAAGAGACTACCTGCATGGTGGAGTTATGGCTTGTGGTTGATGCTCCTGTCTCGCATGATTATTCCCTGGCGGTTTGAAAATTGGTTGAACATATCACATGCTGTGCCGGCAATACTTCCAGGGAATGAGGCCATAATGTCCTGGATCACAATAACACCGGCATATTCAATCCGGCAAGTTTGGTCACTGCCGATTGATAAGACATTGCTGTTCTTATGGCTTGCAGGGGCAATTGTCCTGGGGTGCTATATCCTGGCTAAAAACATCAGGTTCTGGGCCATGATTAAGGGAAAGGCCGTAGTGACCGATAAAAGGACGATCGATCTCCTGGAGGAATGTAAAGGAAGATTGAATATCCGCAGATCGGCAGATGTTATAATTACGGAGAAGGTAAAGAGCCCGGCCCTTTTCGGTTATTTCCGGCCGCGACTTCTTTTGCCGGAAGGCATTCTCGAACACTTTAGCAATGAAGAACTGGCCTATGTCTTCATGCATGAGATGGGTCACCTTAAGCGCCACGATATAGCCGTGTCCTGTCTTGTAACTCTCTTTCAAGTAATACACTGGTTTAATCCCCTTGTCTGGTTTGCCTTTTATCAGATGCGTATAGACCAGGAAGCCGCCTGCGACGCCTCTGTATTGTCAAGATTAAGGCATCATCAATCGGTTGAATATGCAAACGCCATTGTAGGTTTTCTGGAAAGATATTGTCAGAACCGGCAACTGCCTTCAATGGCCGGTATCCTGGAAAATAAAACTCAAATGAAAAGGAGGCTTACCATGATTGTTAATTACAAAAAATATTCAAAAGGAATGACAACAATGGCGGTTGCCATGCTTCTGGCAACGGGTTTGATCTTTTTTACAATTACAGGCTTTGCACAAGATGTAAAAAAGACAACGGAGGTTCCTAAACTTTCAGGTGAAGAAGAAGTGGCAGATTTGGACGGAAACGTAGTAGCAGTAATAGAAACAGTTCATCCTGGAGAAGTAACAAAACCTCCTGAATTTCCAGGCGGAAAAGAAGCTTTAATAAAATGGTTAGGCTCGAATCTGCAATATCCTGTGCTGGCAGCACAACAAGGACTAGAGGGGTTAGTCAAGGTTGAATTTACTGTAGATACAACCGGAAAGATCTCTAATGCGACAGTAGTGCAAGGCGTTCATGAATTATTAGACAAAGAGGCAGTACGTCTGGTGAAGTCTATGCCTGACTGGAAACCGGGAGAATCAAATGGTGTAAAGGTTGTTTCGGACTATATCGTTCCCATTAGGTTTGTTCTCCAGTAAAGAAAGCGCGCCGCTCTTTTTTAAAGCATGTCTTCAGCAGCACGCTAGAATCCACAGATTATCATCATAATATAGAAACTTGTAACAGATTGCCAATAAATAAACTGGAGTGAATAAATTTGTATTGCCTAAACCTCGTCGATATTAAAGACTTGGAAATCTAATCCCAATCCTTAACTCTTTTTTAAATTTGTCGAAAGGAGCGTGCGTCTTGAAAAGGAATAATTTATCAAGCTTGCATATATTTTATTGGGTAATAATTTCCGGCTTTCTTTTGAGCATCTTAAGCTCATGCACTACACTTGGCAAGTGGACCTGGGTATCCGGGGATAATACGGCAAATCAGCAGGGTGTCTATGGCGATAAGGGGGTTGCTGCCAGGACGAACAAACCAGGTTCACGCCATGATAGCATAAGCTGGGTAGACAGCAAAGGCAATCTCTGGCTTTTTGGAGGGAATGGATATGACAGTGCAACTGAGGGATGGCTTAGCGACCTGTGGAAATTCGACGGCAGGAGTTGGACATGGATATCCGGGGATAATACTGTAAATCAGCATGGTATCTATGGTGACAAGGGAGTTGCTGCCGGTACGAACAAACCAGGTTCACGCCATTATAGCATCAGCTGGGTAGACGGCAACGGCAATCTCTGGCTTTTTGGCGGATATGGATATGGCGAGACAGGAGTTGTTGGGTCTCTAAATGACCTGTGGAAATTCGACGGCAGGAGTTGGACCTGGGTGTCCGGGGATAGCACGACAAATCAGCCTGGTGTCTATGGTGAGAAGGGGGTTGCTGCCGGCACGAATAAACCAGGTGGACACTATTATGGCATAAGCTGGATAGATAGCAAAGGCAATCTCTGGCTTTTCGGCGGGAAAGGATATAATACAGAGACTTTGAGGAATGAATCTCTAAATGACCTGTGGAAATTCGACGGTAAGAATTGGACCTGGGTATCCGGTGATAGTAGGGCAAATCAGCCTGGTGTCTATGGTGACAAGGGTGTTGCTGCCGGCGCGAACAAACCATGTGCTCGGTATGGAAGCATAAGCTGGATAGACAGTAAAGACAATCTCTGGCTTTTCGGCGGCGGCGGGGCTGGATATGAAGAAAAAGGAACTCTGAGGGATATATCTTTTAACGACCTGTGGAAATTTGACAGTAGGAATTGGACCTGGGTATCCGGGGATAATACGGCAGATCAGCCTGGTATCTATGGCGCCAAGGGGATTACTGCCGGCACGAATAAACCAGGTGCGAGGTATAGCAGCATAAGCTGGATAGACAGCAAAGACCATCTCTGGCTTTTCGGCGGTGCTGGAAAAGATGACACGGGATCTCATGGATATCTCAACGACCTGTGGAAATTTGACGGCAGGAATTGGACCTGGGTATCCGGGGATAATACTGCAAATCAGCATGGTGTCTATGGCGTCAAGGGGGTTGCTGCCGGCACAAACAAACCAGGTGGACGCCATTTTAGCATAAGCTGGATAGACAGCAAAGACCATCTCTGGCTTTTTGGCGGATATGTATTTTTCAATATGGGAGAACTAAGCGATCTCAACGACCTGTGGAAATTTAAACCCTAAGGAGGGTTAATTTGATGGTTAAAACAGCATGCAGCATCTCAAAATATTACTTCGACTCTGCGTAGGGAGAAACCGGTCTACTCGACTGATCTTATTTCCTTCCGGGCGATACGCTTTTTTCTCTCATGGGTAAATGACCACCAGGGACGGGGCTCTCCGCCTTCCATAAAATGAACAACAGACATGAATGCGTCAATAACGCAGGGATCATGTCTTGTCTCTGTTGTCTTGCACAGCGCCTCATATAATTTGAACGGATCTTTGCCTATGAGCTTTTTAGGATGATCAATGCCGATCAACCGGAGGTCATCGGCCATGGCCTTGCCGATATTAGGCAGCTCTTCAAGTCTTGATACTGTATTCCTGTCAGGATTTTTCATATGACACCTTCCTTGTAAAGGATATTGCCACGGCACTATATGTGTGTCAATCATCTGTTAATAAGATATTCGCCTATAAGCAATACTTGACCCTTAACATCTCTTGCAATATAAGCTCTTATTAGACTTAGCATCCTCACTTAAACAATATATACAGATAAATCATTAATGAACAGAGAAAGCTGTCTTTTATGAAAATCATACGAAGCAGATTTAAAGGTATCCCTGGAACTATTTTTGCGCTCGGATTTGTCAGCTTGTTTATGGATATTTCCTCCGAGATGATACATAGTCTCTTGCCTTTATTCCTTGTTTCAGTATTGGGCGCCGGAGTAACTTCCGTTGGTTTTATCGAAGGTGTTGCCGAGGCTGCCGCCATGATAACCAAGTTGTTTTCCGGCGCGCTAAGCGACTGGATCGGCAAACGCAAGACCCTGGCGATCGTGGGCTATGCCCTTGGTGCAGCGACCAAACCTTTGTTTGCCATGGCATCAGGCATAGGAGTTGTTTTTACCGCCAGATTCCTGGATAGGGTTGGAAAAGGCATTCGCGGGGCGCCGCGTGACGCCCTGGTTGCGGATGTCACCAGGCCTGAACAACGTGGGGCAGCATATGGTCTCCGTCAAACAATGGATACAGTTGGGGCGTTTATAGGCCCTTTACTGGCCATGATCCTCATGGTTGCAACTGCCGGCGCATATCGCACAATTTTTTGGATTGCAGTTATTCCCGGGGCAATCGCTGTTGCCGTTCTTGTCTTTGCCGTTAAAGAACCGGAGGTTTCAAGGCCAAAATCGTTACGAGGGACTTTGGGTCTTCGCCATATCACCTCTCTTGGATTATCCTACTGGATGGTTGTTGCATTCGGATCTGTATTCACCCTGGCCCGGTTCAGCGAGGCCTTTTTACTGCTCAGGGCAGAGAACGTCGGCATGAAGGCAGGAATGGTTCCTGTGATCATGATTATCATGAATATATTTTATTCCCTTACTGCCTATCCGGCAGGGCGCCTGTCTGACCGCCTGGGCCGGACAGGGCTTATGGCCTGTGGTCTTGTAATCTTGATCGTCTCCGATCTTGCGCTGGCATCTTCAAAGACCGGGTGGCAGGTTATGGCCGGCGCTGCAATCTGGGGCCTGCATATGGGGCTGACACAGGGCCTGCTCAGCGCTATGATAGCGGATGCATCTCCTGAGGATCTGAGAGGTACGGCATTTGGCGTCTTCAGCCTGGCAAGCGGCATAGCTGTGCTGTTCGGGAGCCTGATAGCAGGATGGATGTGGGACCTGTTCGGTCCGGCGGCCACATTTTATGCCGGGGCAATTTTTTCCGGTTGTGCATTAACAGGGTTTGTATTATTTCGCAAGCCTATAATAAAAAAGTAAATTTATTGTCTGTATTGACTTGACCTGAGATTAGTTGTAGTTTAAAAATGCTTAAATGATGAAAAGGTTTTTCACCGTATATATTTTTTGATTAAATCACTTCCGAATTGTGCAGTACGAAGTTAATGATTAAATCCGGGTTAACAATTAAAGCGCTGGTGGAGCAAATCCCCAGAAAAGGTATTGGAGGATAAAATGTTTGGATTAGGAATGCCGGAACTTATTATAATAGGAATAATAATATTAATTATTTTCGGCGCCGGAAAGCTCCCTGAAATAGGGAGCGGGGTAGGCAAAGCCATAAGGGGTTTTAAGGACGCAACCAAGACCCCGGTTGAAGACTCATCATCGAAGAGTAACGAAATAGAAAGTGATAGATCTAAAAAGTTAATAGATGTCAAGGAAAGCGAAACATCCACGATGAAAAAATGTCCGTTCTGCGCTGAAACTATTAAAGCTGAAGCGAAGATATGCAGGTTCTGCAACCGAACTTTGGATGGTAATAATACGAATCAACCGGGGTGACCGGATCGGAAAACCCGATCAGTGATCAGTAAAACTGAGCACACTACTGTCACGACTTCACATAACGTCCGTTGCACGTTCCGCGACGGCAGGACGAGTTGTCAGGGCTTACAATCACACATCCCGCCTTCGGCACCATATATCAATTCAAATTACTGATCAAAATTAGAGGGTTTGTCTCAGCGACTAAACCCTCTATTTCTTGGGGCTCGCCTTGATTATTTTCCTAAAATAGCAGACAGAGTCCATGACGTTGTACAGAGGTCGCGCCAATTGTCAACTGCTTCCATTTGGGTGTTTTTATACTCACTTTGGGACCGCAGCATCTCCATATAGGATAGCATTCCCATTTCGTATAGTCTTGCAGCTGTCTTGCTGTTCTTCTCTGCCAGTTGCCTCGAACTGCTGGAGTATTGTTCCCATCTCCAGGAAAGGGCGCGATATTGCTCCCAGCTGGTTGTTATCTTTGTAATGGCATCCCGTCTGGCCTTTTCCTCTTCAGCCTGTGCGGTCCTGAGTTCCGTGTAGGCGCGCTCAATCCCGGCCTGATTGCGGTCGAACAGGGGGATGGGGATGTCAAGGGAATAGGTAGTGCTGTCTCCCTCCGGCGAGGCTTTTTTTCCTGCGGAACCTGAGACATCTACCAATGGAATGGCATTCAATTTTTCTATGCGCAGTTTTGATGCGGCATAATCCGCCGCGATCTGTTTTGACATGTAGTCATAGTCTTTCTGCAAAGCGGCATTAAGGTCATCCGCCGTCAACTCTTTTTTATCGAGGCTGATTCCTTCGGGATGGATATATTGCTCCCCGCAATCCGACAGCACAGGATAAAAGGGGCGGTCCGCGCCAAGGGCAAAGGCGAAGGACATCTGATCAGCCCGTAAGGTTGCTTGAGTGTCCTTCAATTCGCTTTCGGCTTTGTTCATCTCAAGCCTTGCCTGTTCCAGGTTGAAGGCGGATATATCGCCTTGTTGGTTTTGTTTCCGGGCAAGGCGGAATAATTCGCTGTAGGCCTTTGCGATATCTTCTGCAAGGGCAGCCTTCCTCTGATCGGCGATGATGTTGAAATAGGCTGAGGCAATCTCTATCTCAAGCTGACGCTGCTCTGAAAGGACAGCAGTCTGTTCGGCCAGTTGAATGAGCTTAGCGGCCTTTATTTTTTCAGGGTAAGACCACCAGAACAGGATGGGATAGGATATGCCGTAGGTGGTAGTGGAGATGCCGGCACCCAGTTCATCTTCCAGGCCTATATCTTCCCATGAAATGCCAAGAGAGGGATTAGGAAGGATTTTAGACTGCCTGAGTTCCGCATGGGCGGCATCCAGCCTTGCCTTCCATTGGACCACTTGGATATCATTATTTTTTGCCAATTCCAGGCATTTCTCCAGGGTCAGTGTCCCATCTAAGGATGAAGTGTCCAGGGAGACCCATTTCGGTGCAGGAGGACTGGCGCAACCTGCCATCCAAAGGGACAATAACAGGCAAAGGACAATTGGATTACATTTATTTTTTAATGGTTTCATAATTAAACCTCTTCTATTCTGTTCGGGCGGCGATGTTCCGGTTCATCAACCAGCAAATGTGCTACCGGTATAACAACCAGTGTAAAGAGCGTGGAGACTGAAAGCCCTCCTATGACAGCTATGGCCAGGGGCCTCTGCAATTCCGCCCCTGAACCGATATTAAGCGCAAGGGGAAGAAGGGCAATGATGGCGGTCATGGATGTCATCAATACGGGACGCAACCTGGTGCGTCCTGCAACTGCAAGGGCCTCGGACAATGTCTCTATCCCCTGGTCGCGCAGTTGGGCCGTATATTCGATAAGTATAATGCCATTTTTAACAACCAGACCTACAAGCATTATAAGACCCATAAAGGCCGAGATGTTCAGTTCGGAACCGGTCAACCGGAGGGCCAGCAGGGCGCCTATCTGTGAAAAAGGTATGGTAAAGAATATGACAAGAGGCAAACGATAGGACCGGAATTGGATAACCAGCAGCAGAAAAACCAGTCCGACGGCAAAAACCGCCACCATCATCATGTTTCTGAATGCCTTTTTCTGACTCGTAATCTCCCCACCCAGTTCCACACGGACACCGGAAGGAAGCTCCAGTTTTGCCAGTTCGGCATTCAGGTCACTTGCTACGCTTCCGAGATCGCGGCCGCTGAAATTAGCCTCAACCGATACAAGCGGCTGCTGATTTTCTCTTGCCAGTTCATTTACATTGATCATTTCTTTAATTTTACTGACCAGGCTGGCAGGAACAGTGCGGCCTTCCGAGTCGGCAATCGGGATCTGTGACACCCATGTGGGATTTTTCCGGAAGGAATCCGCGTAACGAACCACGACAGGTATCAGGTAATTGTTACGCCTGAGCTTGGTGGCCTCTTCTCCCAAAAGGGCCGTGCGCAGCTGATTCTCTACATCCTGTCCGGTCAGTCCTGCACGGCTGACGGCATCAGCGTTGATCTCATAGGTTATCTCGGGACTTCCATAGGAGACCCCGGCTTCAACATCCACAACTCCTTCAACTCCTTCCATAATCGTTACGACGCTTTCCGCCAGGTCCTGAATAACACGATAATCATTCCCGAATATCTTTACTTCCAACGGGGCAGACATCCCGGACAGGTCATTCAAGGTATCCTGCATGATCTGTACGAAAGCGACTGAGATCTGAGGGACCTCTTTTTCGATTCGCTGACGCACTTCATCAATCACCTCATTGGTTGACCTGTCTCTATCATCCAGAGGTTTTAATGAGACCAGGAAATCCCCTGTATACTGCTCAGTCACAAAGAAGCCTAACTCCATTCCGGTCCTTCGCGAATAGGACCTTACTTCCGGAATTTGTGTCAGGATCTCCTCGATTTTGCGGCAATTCTTATCGGTCTCGGACAGGGATGTCCCGACAGGCATGTCATAATCCAGGACGAACCCTCCTTCGTCCATGGAAGGCAGGAACCCTGTGGATTGATTCATGACCAGGAGAATGCCGATCAGGGCGATTGCAAGGATAGCCCCGGCGGTTTTCCAAGGACGCATGAGCATCATTCTTATATATCGTTCATAGAATGCCGCGATATATTCCATCCATTTGCGGGTTGGCTTTTCTTCTTCATGGGGTCCCAGTTTTCCGGAGGATATAATCGGGATCAGGGTAAGGGAGACGATCATGGAAGTCAGGATGCCCACGGTCAGTGTGATGGCCATTGCCCTGAAGAATTGACCTTCAATGCCTGCCAGATAAATAAGGGGTATAAAGACAACAACGGTCGTAAGCGAAGAACCCACAACAGCGCCGACTATTTCTTTTGTCCCTTCAATAACGGAACGCAGGCGATCCCTGGACAGCATAAAATGCCGGGCGACATTTTCGACAACCACTATCGCGTCATCAATAATCAAACCGATGGCCACTGCTATGCCGCCTAATGACATCAGGTTCAGAGACTGGCCTAATGCCGACATTATGGCAAAGGTGATAAGGACAGACAATGGTATTGATATCCCGGCGACAAAGGTGATGCGCCATGAAGACAGGAATGCCCACAAGACCAGTATGGCAAGGATCATCCCGACAATTATCGCATCTCTTACGCCGGAAAGCGATTCGCGCACCAGGTCAGCCTGATTATAAACCGGGGTAATGGATACGCCCGGCGGCAGTTTGGGTGTGATTTCATCGATAGTTCCCTGCATAAGGTCAGACAGCGATGTAACCTTTCCGTTGAACCTCATGAACAGGGAGACAACGACCGCCTCCTGAAGATTGCCCGTGACAGAGGAATTGCGATCAGCCAGGCCCCTATATACTTTGGCTACATCACGGACATGAATGGTCTTGCCGGACCTGGTGACAACCGGAAGGGAGTTAATGTCATCTATGCTCGTCAATTCGCTGGAGGCCAGCAGCTGATACTGTCTGTAATCCCTTTCCAGGACGCCGACTGCCCCTACGACATTGGCCGCTCCAATGCTGTTTGTCAAATCAACGATACTCAAGTTGGATTCGGCAAGCCGTCTCGGGTCAGGTTCAACAATTATCTGCGATTGCTGAGAACCCTGAACAGTAACCATGTAAACATCCGTCAATCTCGAAAGGCGGGGTTTCAGATCATTTTTAGCCCACAGGTCAAGATCTGCGCCGTCGCGGATCAGGCCTGTGGCCTTTCCTGAATCAAGGGTTACATTGAAGGAGATGACGGGAAAAACGGACGGCGTCTGCTGTTCAATGGTCGTGGTGAGACCGGAAGGCAGGTCCGGCAGCAGGGCCGAGATGCGGGCGCGAGTCTGGGAGAGCGCTTCAGTCATATCCGTATCTTCGGCAAAATCCAGGGACAATTCACTCCCGCCTCTGATGGTCCTGGAACGCACCCGGGTCAGACCCGGCACTGCATTAACGGCCTCCTCCATCGGTTTTGTTACGCCGATCAGCATGTTTTCAACAGAATCCTCGCCGCGTTCCGCTATTACGGCGATCCTGGGAAAGGCCACATCAGGATATATCCCGGATGGAAGTGTATAAATGGAATATAATCCCAGCAGGCAGAGTCCCAGGATAATGAAGATGATTGCCTTTTTATGGTACAGAGCGAATGCAGCTATACTCTTATAATCTTTTATTATCACGCTCATTTGCCGGCCCCTTGTGAGAGGTGCGCTCCATCCGGCAGATTGTAATTCCCATCAACTATTACAGTCGATCCTTCCTTGAGGCTTTCTCCCTCAATAACGGCCTGATCCGCGTTGCGTGAAAGGATATTCACGGGAACCGCATGGGCTATCATTTTGTCATCAACAAGGAAGACGCTGGCCTTATCATCCTCAAGTGTAATAGAGGATACCGGCACCAGGAAGCCGCGGGCATTGATACTGGTTGTGATATCCGCAGTGACCGCTTCTTTGATGCGCAGATTACTGACACTCTTTTCAACCGGATGGGCCTCTATAGGGACCAGCCCTGTCTCATCATCCAGACCTCCGCCGATGGAGACAATCTTTGACGGTATTGCTTCTTTTGATAAAACAGGATAGACAGAGACCGGAAAGCCGATAGTCAATTCCTTTGCATCCTGCGGAGATATCCACAGACGAAAGGCCATTGTATTCTCACCGCTGACCTGTGCGATGACAGTCATGCTATCGACAGGCGCCCCGACTGTCAGTTTAAGCCCACCCACCCGGCCTTTCAGGGGTGAACGAATCACCGTCGAATCCAGATCCAGTTGAGCTGCCTTCAATTCCGCCTGGGCTTGGGCAAAGGCAGCCTTTAGACGTTTGAGCTCCATATCACGGCCCCCGGAACGGAACAGCTCGGCCTTTTTTGTCTCGGATGCGGCCTTTATAAGGGTTATTTCCATAGCGGCCTTCGCGTCCCTGGCCGCCTTTTCGGATGTTAATTTATCCGCCAGCAATTCATCTTCATGACTCGATTGAAGTTTCGCATTATCAGCGGCGACAGTCGCGTCTTTTGCCGCAGCGTCAAGATCGGCTTGCATGGTATCCAGTCCGCCCTTTTCAGCATTTTGAAGATCTGCTTCGGCCGTTTGAAAGGCGGTCCTGGCCCTCTCATAATTAGCCCTGGCAACATGGTCATCCAGACGGGCGATAACCTGTCCTGACTCAACTGACTGACCGTCCAGGACACTTACCTCCTTCACGATCTCCTGTGTCCGGGCAATAACCGCCGCAGGTGATTGCTGTCCGGTAACGCATGTACCCATCGCGTTTAATATAACCGGCAATTCCCCAGCCTTAAGGGGTTCTGTTTTTACCTGAGCCTCCATCTCTTCAAGGGCAGCGGATTCGCTTTCTTCCTCCTGGCTTTTTAGTAGTGAGGGATGAATGAAGAAATAAAACAATATAAGCGCCGGTATGATCAGGATGGAGATCAGGCCGACTTTTGTTTGGATCTTTAATCTGTTTATCATTGTAGTACCTCTCTTTTAAAGGTGAAGACCTGTTTGATTGAAGGATTGTAGTTAATAATGCCAGCTAAGGCCTATTCGCACATAATTTCGCGATGATTCCAGGGTCACGCGTGGCGCCTTTTCATTATCAATGCCCAGGAAGGCATCATTAATAAAGGCACTGATAAAATGGCCCAATGCATATCCTGCAAGGACATCAGAGGGATAATGCGCCTTTGCCTCCACCCTTGCCCAGCATGTCCCTGCGGCAATGCCCAGTATGCCAATATTTGCAAGCATCCTGCTTTCGGACGACATGTCGATTGAAGCCAGATTTCGCCTTGCAAGTGTTGTAAATGCAGAAGTGGATGATGAGTGCCCTGATGGAAGGCTTTTTGAATTTGCGCCATTGGGGCGCGTCCTTTTGGCGGATTTTTTTATCAGGGATGTGCTTTCAGCTGTGATAAAGTTTGCAGCCGCTCCGATTGCCAGACCCTTGGCTTTGGCAGCCAGCCAATCTGAAACAACATCTCCGCTTGGCGTGGCCAGGACAGTAGTGAAATAGACTGCCCCGGAACCGTCTTGCAGATAGTTGCTCCAGTTGCCGGCATTTTCTCCTGATCCGAACACCGGATGTTTTTCGGTTGCCCAATCCGATATGCGTTTGTCCATGTCGTCAATCTGCAATGCCAGTGCACCGACAACCGGTCCCCATGTCTCGGGAGACCGTGCGGCAT